>AF_2010_repII_A1DRAFT_10000148_pt1 | contig 12857 bp, 7 predicted proteins | sample AmaForreplicIIA1_FD_9195 | JGI IMG/M metagenome (IMG submission 9195)
AATGGCCGAGTGCGCTGATTCAGTTTCTTGCGGTCACGCAACAAGCCCACCACGCTGCGTCTAGTTCTCCAGCTACAGCATGTGTTTTTATCTGCCACGGCACCACTTCCCGCCGTCGTGGCCCTTAACTCCTCGGCTACGAATTCCCCGATACGCTCACGTCGGGCCGGCAGGGGAAAGGGTGTCCCGGCCCTAATACGTGGAGGGGGAAGCCCCGGCTATTTCTGCCCCCAATTCCACCGCCGGGGCTTCTACCCCACACTTAGACTAGCATCTCGACTCTTCTTTTTTGGTTTTCTAAATCTCTCGCATGTCGTTGCGTGAGCGTATTCGCCCGGTCTGCGCATCATTGAACCGTGTCTGCCATCCCAATTTTCCGTAACCGAGTGTCCTAATTTGTTACCGGATAGCGTTCGCTAACCGACCTACAATTCTTGGGAAGAGGTTACCATCCCCACTATCGGGGGACATACACATGGACAGTTGTAATGCGTACCGGCACTTCGCGGCGAAGTGCGTCGGCCTGGCACGAAAGATGGATCCCTCGCGGGACCGCTCGATTATGCTCGAGATGGCGCGGGTCTGGTCGCGTCTCGCGGAGTACGCCGCCAAGACCGCCGCTCGCAAGGAGTGCGTTGAGTTAGAGCCAGCCCCGCCTGAGTTGACTGCAAGCAAAGTCAGCACTTTGGGTGAAGGTCAAAAATCCGAATGCGCCAGCGCGTAAAGCGCGAGGCCGATGACGATTGGGGCTGGTAAGTGATCTATCCGACACTTTCCTTATCCAATTAGTTATCCAATTACTGCACTGCAATGTCGAATGTCGTCGCGCGTCTCCTAATGAGAGCGTAGGGTTCATCATCGCCGGCAGAAAACAAGCTAATAAAATCCGGGCGTCGGTGACTGAGAGACGATTTGCGCTCCCGCCTATAACGGCTAAGGAGCGCACCATGTTGAACAATCTAAGCGAGCAAATCCGGGAGTGCTTACAACACGCCGAGNAATGCGCGCGAAAAGCCGCCGAGCTACCGAACGACTCTTCCNCTCGTCAGGACTTTCTACGACTAGAAANGCGTTGGCTCGAACTGGCGCGGAGTATTGAGTTTGGCGAAAGCTTAGACACCTTTACAAAAAATATCCCCAAGCCCAACCTATCAGGACCAACATAAGCAAAGCAGCCAAGACCGGAACCGTTTAGCCGGCCCGGCCAAGAACCGCCTGTGTGGGTGCAAATCATATTGTGCCGCCTGCTCTTCGCGCCATCTTGGTCCGTTGAGAGACGCGCGAACTCTGGAACACCCCGGCCTGCAAAGGATTAGATGCTTTGGGGGAACGTGGTGTTCTATGCGCACCAACCGCACACCAGACGAATGGAATAATTGGTGTCTCGCCAGAGAGCGAATAGCCGAGGAGCTTAAAGAATATTATCGCGCGTGTATGACCGGGGAATTGCCACCGCAATTAATCGCGCTTTCAAAAAAGCTCGATGAGGAACTACTCAAACCATGAGAGGAAGGCGGACCGCCTCAGGCATGTATAGGGGGTCATCTGGCGATCGCCGCGACGATGCGCGGCGGATCGCGGCGAAGATCGCCTAGCTGCCGGCGCCTGCTCCACTCGGCCAAGATCTCATGCAAGGTCCAACCGACAGACCGATCCTGCTCCTGCGCGGTGACACAACTGCGCGCGCAATTCCGGCTCGACAAGCGCGCGAATAAGCTCGGTGCGTGTTTCATGCGCCGCATACAACGCCATGGCCTGCCGTAGCGGCAACGCACCAAAAAAAGAGGCCGCCGGGGTGAAGGCGGCCTCCAACGCTGGGTTACGTGAGGCTCGGCAAGCTAGAACCAGCCCGCGCAGCAAACAACGGTAGAGGGCCAAAAAGATTGCCGACAGAAGAAACGATACCCCTCGGTTTCAGAGCGGCCGTTAATAACCCAGAAGCATTGACGCTGCGGAGGCCAGGGATTCACCCTTGCGTGGTCTTCTTCAACACAAAAAAATAGCCCCGGATTCTGAGTCAATAATCGGGCCGCCAAAACAGAGGTTCAGAGACAGCAAAGCCGCCGGCAGAAGCGAACGCCAGCGGCTTTGCCTTCGTCCCCCAATTCCCGCCGCGTCCTCGACCCATCCGTTACCAACGAGGACGCCCAGTCCAACACACAAAGCATATCGCCTCTCGGTCCCAGCTAAAGTAGCCAAGCCGACTCGGCTCCCACACGGAAATTTCACAAATTGTAACGGTATTTCTCGACTTGTGATGCGCCCGCTAAGAATCGATCCACAAAGCAGTGCAGTACAAAAATAGGGAGGCAATGCAGATCGCAATTACAAACGAAAGCGACGGGATCACGATGGACTTCCAAATGTTGGAGTGAGGATCAGTCGCCCCGACTGGGACGTGTGTCAGACTTCACTATCCAATGCGGAAGAAAGTGAGGTCGCTGGACGAATGTTTTGTGAAGATTTCACAGCGCAATTCAGAGTTTGTGACGTTCCGGATATGTCCTCCAAGTTTTCAGATCGTACCACACCAAAAAAGAAAGCCTCGACCTTTGGGGAGTCGAGGCGAAAGTTTGCGTCTTTTGGCCGTATGGGGGACGTTGATCCATCGGCCTTGCCTGCCAGACGCAAGCCCATCTGACTGCAAATCGAAATTCTGCGAAGTGACGTGCAGCACAAAAAGGCTGCTTCAAAGACAGCAAAGCCGCCGGCGGTACGCAGCCAGCGGCTTTGCCTTCGTCCCCCATACGGGCCGTTTCAACGGCACCAGTTGGGTCGTCGGACCATGCGGCTTTTGCGTCCAATCCTTCCGCTCAAGAAAGGGGACGCCCGGTCCGACCAGAAAGACTACCGGTCGGACGACGGCTTTTTTGCGACTTCGCGAGTTGCACGCTGGGGAAAAGGCAGGCCCCGACGGGAGTGTGTCGGGGCCTAGTTTCACCCACTGGCAGTTAGGGACGTGCGGCAATTACACCGCTCGATCCGGCAAAAAGTGAGGCCGTCGCACGACAGTGCCGTGACTTCGGAAAGCGCCCACCGGTTATGCACAGCACGGCAAGTAAAACAAAAGGCCCCAGCGCGAGCCGGGGCCAAGTACTGCGGACAGTCGTCGAACCGAACAGAGGAGAACCCCACAGGAGGCCACACGCTATCCCAAAAAAACGGCACGCTGGTTCGACCCAAAAACATATGCGCCGCTCCGCTCAAGCGGCATTTTCGCGGCTATGTTGTTGAAGACCAACGGCCGCGGGCTGGGGACGAATCCGCCAGGCAAGTAACCGTCAGCGATGTCGGTGGCAGTCGCGAATCAAGTAGGCGGCTGACTTTTAGAATGATGCCGCACGGTGGATATCGGAGCGCACCAAGTGTGATAGCCGCTCTTGCAGGCTTTGTTCAGGATTGAGAGCGTACTGCCAACTGTGAGCGCAACGACGATAATGACCGCTATTAGGGGAGTGTTCATTGCAACCTCCCTGCTGGCCGAACCATGGTGAACGCGCGACACCACAGCTAAGTTGCAAAGCAGACAGTCGGAACTGCGCACTCGGAACTAATCAGCTAGGTGGATAACGCGAGTTCCCGGAAGGAACAGCCCGCAATTACTGACGTTGATTTTTTGGTGGTGTGCGCATCGGCCGGGCGCTTACCGCTAGCCCCTAGGAGCTTTGTAAACGCGGGCGTAATTCGCAGACGGCCCCGGCTTACTCCGGGGCCGTTCTCTCCTCAGTGATGAAGAGGGGTTAGCTCCAGTCAGATTTTGGGAGCTGGACCATGAACGGCGCAAGAAAGGTTGTCTTCCACTCAGTTAGGCAAGAAGACGCTGAACAGAAATTCTTAGAGAGGCGAAGGCAGTTAGCGGAGTATCGCGAGGACCTTCTGATTATAGGGGTGTTAATCGTTCTATTTGGCGCGTTCTCGATGTTGATGATAATGGTATCATGGCAAGGCGCTCTTCTGGGGGTGTTATATTTATTGCCATCGCAATGACGTGGAGATACTACGGGCCGGTGCAAAACTGGTGCCGCTTTCAGCGCGGGGCAGACAGTTGCTCGCCTTGCTGCCGACCTTGACGCATGGGCTCTAGAAACGCCTTCATGAGCGCCCAGCGTATATGTATCTATATCGGTGACGTTGGTCTGCGAAATCTTGACGAATAGTTTCAGCCCCTTCCCGATACTTTTCACCCGCTGTCACCGGAGAAGCCGTCGAACAAATAAAGCCCGATATGTCGGGTAACCGATAATGGTTTTTGCGTTCGATCATGAAACCGGCAGGAAACTTCCCGGTTAAAAAGCCATGTACGACCAATATGAGTTAGCGTGGGCCAACATCGAGGGTTGGATAAATCAACGTCGTCGCAGGGCCTTTCGAAGAAACGCGGACCGCGCATAGATAGCTGCGAAGCCCGGCCCTACCGCCTAGCGATGATGTCGGCTACGGTGACCTCATCGATATCACCCATCGTGTCGATCACATCATTGCGGGTTAAAGAAGTACCTGCGCCTCCCAGAGCAGCGCCAGCGATCGACGCATTGGCCAGACTTTCCGCCGCCATTACCGCGAGGCGTTCGGCCTGACCAACGCAGCCCTCATGCCGCGCCTTCAATGAAAGCGACACTAACCGGGCCGCGCGAGCGAGGAACTCTTGTTGTGCCACCTAATACCTGTTCGAGGCACGGACGCTGCGTCCTAAACAGCGATTCTATAGAATGGTTCCGAGCGATTTGACGGTTCTCAGTTGAACTCGCGAGTACGCTTCTCACTCCGCAGCATCGCGCCGGCAATGCGTGACGCGCGGGCAAGTCGCTCAGGCGCGATGCCCATGCAGAACCGACCGTGCAGGCGATTTTGTCCAGCCTCCAATTGATTTAAATTGTGCGCGGCGGTGAGACCAATGATGCGGTATTCTTCTGGTGCTCGCGACGACCATCGCATGGCCGGCCTTTGCGAGCATTATCCAAACAAACCGATCAAGGTCATATCCGATTCTGCGCCCGGTAGCGCCGTCGACGTGACCTTCCGCATGGCCCAGAGGATTTGCCCGCGCTACAACGCTGAGCGGCCCAAAATTGCCAAGTGCACCCTCGCTATGACAGAAACCTTGCATGCGTGAACGCGACCGCGATCGGAGCGCCCCACGGCAGCAAACCGCATGATCGGCTGGACCATGCGGAACTGTGCTACGCCGAACCGGTGCTATAGGACTGACGTTGAAGACCCAGACTCGGTTAAATGACAAAATCCACGAGCGAGCCCCAACCATTGTCGACCGCTGTTAATGGCGCGCCACATCAGCAGAACCTGCTCGCGTTGACCTTCGGCTGCATTGGCGTGGTCTACGGCGACATCGGCACCAGTCCGCTCTACGCCTTCCGCGAAGCGGTCCATGCGGCGCAGGACACCGGACCACTCACGCAAACCACTGTGCTCGGAGTTTTATCGCTCATTTTGTGGTCGCTGGTCGTCGTCGTCACGCTCAAATATGTTCTTATTTTGCTGCGTGCCGACAACAATGGCGAAGGCGGAACGCTTTCGCTGACGGCACTGGCGCGGCGAGCACTCGGCCGACGAACAACTTTTGTGCTCCTGTTGGGCACCATCGGCGCCTCAATGTTTCTTGGTGATTCCGTCATCACTCCGGCAATTTCAGTCTTGTCGGCGGTGGAAGGTTTAAAACTCGTGACCACCGGAACGGAACACTACGTGATCGTGATTACGCTGGTAATTCTTTTCACGCTTTTCTCCGTTCAACGGCGCGGCACCGCCAGCGTTGCTGCGCTGTTCGCCCCGGTAATGACGGTCTGGTTTATCGCCATCGCGATCGCTGGAGCGGTTCATATTCGCGATCATCCGGACGTGCTGCTCGCAGTCAATCCATACTACGCCGTTGATTTCATGTTCGAGCATAGGCAGGTCGGACTTATCACTTTAGGCCTCGTGTTTCTCGCTGTGACTGGTGGCGAGGCGCTCTATGCAGATCTCGGTCACTTTGGCCGTCGTCCAATACAAACGGCGTGGCTTTTTCTCGTACTCCCGTCGCTCCTGATCAATTATTTCGGCCAAGGGGCGAGCCTTCTTTCCGATCCCGCTGCGATCGAAAATCCCTTCTATCGCTTGGTGCCCGCCAACTTAATTTTACCGATGGTTGTTCTGGCCACCGCCGCGACTGTGATCGCTAGTCAGGCGGTCATTACCGGCGCTTTTTCGCTGGTGCGCCAAGCCATCCAACTAGGATTTCTGCCGCGTCTTGCCATCATTCACACGTCGGACGCGTATTCCGGCCAAATCTACATTCCCCGAGTCAACACCGCGCTTCTCCTCGGCGTGCTCTTGCTGGTCGGCCTGTTCCGCACATCGAGCGCACTTGCGTCAGCCTATGGTATTGCCGTTGCGACCACGATGGTTGTCGACGGCGCGTTAGGATTTGTCGTCATCTGGAAATTGTGGGGGTGGCGCTGGTGGCAAGCAGGGCTTCTCATTGGTCCACTGGTGATCGTCGATGCAACATTTTTCTCGGCCAATCTTCTGAAGGTGCTAGAGGGTGCTTGGCTGCCGCTGTTGTTTGGCATCGGCATGGTGCTTCTTATCATCACCTGGCGCCGCGGCACCGATATTGTTGCCGGAAAAACGCGCAGCTCAGAAGTTAGCCTCGACAGTTTAGTGCGCAACCTGGAAAAGAAACCACCCCATGTCGTTCCAGGAACGGCAATCTTCCTTACCAGCGATCCTAACTACGCGCCGACGGCGCTGCTGCATAATCTTAAACACAACAAAGTCTTGCATGAACACAATGTGATCCTAACGATCGTTACGACCGATACGCCGCGAGTGGCCGAGGCCGATCGAGTGACAATTACTCCGATTTCGCCGCGATTTAACAGGATCGCATTGAAATTTGGCTATATGGAAATACCGAACGTGCCAAAGGCGCTCGCGCTTGCCCGCAAGAAGGGCTGGAGTTTCGACATTATGTCGACATCGTTCTATTTATCTCGGCGGGCCCTGCGCCCAGCTGCAAAATCGAGCATGCCACAGTGGCAGGATCGACTTTTCATTGGTCTTGCACGCAGTGCAAGCGATGCGACAGATTTCTTTCAGATACCGACCGGCCGCGTCGTAGAGGTAGGAACTCAGGTCGCGGTATAGCACGGTTGCGCGTTTGGAATTTATTAGCGAGCCATCACTGCCTGAGCAACAAAGCGATTATGAGTCGCCGCAAAAGAATCACCACCGCTGTCCCAAACATGCACGCGATCGGAAGGCCCAGTACGATGTAATCGGCTAAGTGCATGGCAGCGCCCCGTGGGGCGAAGGCTTAGCACGGACGTGGAGAACTCACGGTGGGCATTTCCTCGCAGCGTCAAAAAATCGCGTTGTGCGGGTGCCGAGCGCTCTTGGAAGTTGCCAACTGCGTCTGCGCCATGACAGAAACACCTCATGCGTGAACGCAAGTGGCGGTCGAGGCCAAAGGCGCGGCGAAGCCACGGCCGCCCAGGCGATCGCGGCGCACGACGCGAGCCGAGCGATCAGGTCGTTCTGTACGGCTGGCACACCGTCTCCGCGGCACTGACCAATCCGCAGCGGCGCATTCGTCGGCTCTTCGCGACCGAGAATGCGCTGCGCCGGCTCGCCGATGAACGCATCACCGTCCCGGTTGCGCCAGACGTCATGCGTCCCGATGCGCTTGCGGCGCGGCTCACGCCCGATGCGGTGCATCAGGGCCTCATCGCGGAGGCCGATCCCCTGCCCTCGCCTGCGATCGAGGATCTGCCGGCGACCGGCATCGTGCTGGTTCTCGATCAGATCACCGATCCGCACAATGTCGGGGCGATCCTGCGCACCGCCGCGGCTTTTGCCGTTGCCGCCATCGTCACCACTGCCCGCCACAGTCCGGAAGCCACCGGCGTCTTGGCGAAATCCGCGTCCGGCGCGCTTGAGCTTGTGCCGATCGTGATCGTGCAAAATCTGGCGCGAGCGCTTGCCGGACTGAAAGCGCGCGGATTTTTGACCGTCGGTCTCGACAGCGAGGCGCCCGACGATCTTGCCGAAATTGCGCTGAACTTGCCGCTGGCGCTGGTGCTCGGCGCTGAAGGAAAAGGTCTGCGCCAGCTCACCGGGGCGACCTGCGACCGCCTCGCGCGGCTTGATCTTCCCGGCGCGATCAAGAGCCTCAACGTGTCGAACGCGGCGGCTTTGGCGCTTTACATCGCGTCACGGGCTACTGTGTAAGCGCGCCCAATGGCGCAGAACATTTTGCCCAACCTACTGCTCCGACTCCGTGAGCCGGCGCATGACGAAATTGCGCAACGCCGCGGCCAGGCCGCATAGCAGCGCAAAGGCGAGCGTTGCGCCGATCAGCTCCTTGGCGATCGCTCCGCCGGATTGCGCATAGCTCCAGGGCGCGAAGGATTTGACCAGGGCCGCGGAGAGCCCGATCGCCCCGCCATAGGCCGTGACGCGCATCGTATTCCAGGCTTGCATTGGCGCACCTCTACACGCCGGCCGCCGTCAGCCATAGCCTGCAAATGACGCAGAATTGGAATATTGAAATGGCTGAACGCCTACGGGAACACCCTCACCGCTCAATCGTTTTGCGTGATTAAGGGGCGATTCTGCGTATTTTGACAGGCATTGCGTCATGAGGTCCCAATGAGGTCCGAAGCTGCCGCTTCCCGAGAGCACGCCCGCCGGGCCACAGGCCAGCGCGACCTCGACAAGCGGTGCATCGACACGATCCGGACGCTGGCAATCGACGCGGTCGAAAAGGCCAATTCGGGCCATGCCGGCACGCCGATGGCGCTCGCCCCGGTCGCCTACACGCTATGGCAGCGATTCCTACGCTACGATCCTTCCGACCCGCTGTGGCCGAACCGCGACCGCTTCGTCCTGTCCGCCGGCCATGCCTCGATGCTGCTCTATGCCCTTTTGCACCTTGCCGGCGTGCGCCGCGTCGAGGGCGGCCGCGTCACTGATAGCGCCGCCGTCAGCCTCGACGACATCAAGAATTTTCGCCAGCTCGACAGCGTGACGCCGGGCCACCCGGAATACGGTCACACCACCGGCGTCGAAACCACGACCGGTCCGCTCGGCCAAGGTTGCGGCAACAGCGTCGGCATGGCGATCGCGTCGCGCTGGCTCGCGGCGCGCTACAACCGCCCGAACGCGGCGATATTCGATTTCAACGTCTACACGATCTGCAGCGACGGCGACATGATGGAAGGCGTGGCGAGCGAGGCGGCCTCGCTTGCCGGCCATCTACAGCTTTCGAATCTGTGCTGGATCTATGACAGCAATACCGTGACCATCGAGGGTCACACCGATCTCGCGATGAGCGAGGACGTCGCGACGCGCTTTAAGGCCTATCGCTGGAATGTCGTGCGGTTGGCAGATGCCAATGATACTGAGGGCTTTGCTCGCGCGGTCGAGATCTTTCGCGCCACCAAAGATCGTCCGACGTTGATTATCGTCGACAGCATCATAGGCTACGGCGCCCCGCACAAGCAGAATACCGCGGCCGCTCACAGCGACGCGCTCGGCGCAGAGGAAGTAAAGCTGGCGAAGCGGTTTTACGGCTGGCCGGAAGATGCGCAATTTCTTGTGCCCGATGGCGTCTATGAATCGTTCCGCGATGGGATCGGCCGCCGCGGCCGGGCGGGGCGCGATGATTGGATCAAGACCTTCGAAGCTTACAAGAGCGCGCACGCGCAGGCGGCTCGGGAAGTGGAAACACTTCTGCACGGCAAATTGCCGGAGCAATGGGATCGTGAGCTGCCGACGTTTCCGCCGGACGAGAAAGGTCTCGCCACCCGCGAAGCGTCCGGCAAGGTACTCGGTGCGATCGCCAAAACCGTACCCTGGCTGATTGGCGGCGCCGGCGATCTCGCGCCCTCGACCAAGACCGCATTCGCCGACGCCAAAGCGCTCGAGGCGGACGATCCTGGCGGCCGCGTCATGCACTTTGGTGTGCGCGAACACGCCATGGGCGCCATCGTCAACGGGCTGGTGCTGTCAAAACTGCGCGCTTTCGGCGCGACCTTTCTCACCTTCAGTGACTATATGCGCCCCGCGGTCCGGCTCGCCGCGCTGATGGGAATACCAGTCTTCCACGTCTTCACCCATGACTCGATCGGGCTCGGCGAGGATGGGCCGACGCATCAGCCGATCGAGCAGCTAGTCGCGCTGCGCGCGATTCCAAATATCGTGGTGCTGCGGCCGGCCGATGCCAACGAGGTGCGCGAGGCCTATAAAGTCATCATGGCGCTGACCGACCGGCCGGCTTGCCTGGTGCTCAGCCGCCAGAAGCTTCCGACGTTCGACCGCGGCCGCTACGCCGGCGCCGAGGGCCTTGCCCGCGGCGCCTATATTATGCGCGGCTCTAAGGATCGGACGCCAGACGTCATCCTCATTGCCAGCGGCAGCGAGGTGCAGCTTTGCATTTCGGCTTACGAACGGCTCAAGCAGGAGGGAATTGCTGCGCGGGTCGTGAGCATGCCAAGCTGGGAGCTGTTCGAAGCGCAGGATCGGCATTATCGCGAGGAGATTCTTCCGCCAAGCGTGAAAGCCCGCGTCACGGTCGAAGCTGGCGCCGTGATTGGCTGGGACCGCTATGCCGGTCCCGAAGGAACGATCATCGGCATGCATCGTTTCGGCGGCTCGGCGCCCGGAGCGGGCTTGATGCAAAAATTCGGATTTACTGCCGAGCGCGTATTGCAGGCTGCCAAAGATCAGATTGCCAAGCACCAGAAAGCTTGAGGAAGCATCCGCAATGAACCCGGTGAAAGCACTGCAAGATCATGGTCAGGCCGTATGGCTCGATTTTTTGTCGCGCGGCTTCATCGCCGATGGCGGATTGAAGAAGCTCGTCGATGAGGACGGCTTGCGCGGGGTGACCTCCAACCCTTCGATTTTCGAGCAGGCGATCGGCCGCACCACGGAATACGACGACGCCATCAAGCGGATGCTGCAGAACCACGACCAATCCCCGGAGCAAATCTTCGAGAAGCTCGCGGTCGAGGACATTCGCAGCGCGACCGACGTGCTGCGTCCCGTATTCGACGCCACGCACGGCGCCGACGGGTTCGTCAGCATCGAAGTGTCGCCGTTTCTCGCAACCGACACGCTAGGAACCATCGAGGAGGCGAAACGCCTGTGGCGGGAAGTCGATCGGCGCAATCTGATGATCAAGGTTCCGGCGACGTCCGAGGGCTTGCCGGCCATTCACGACCTGACCGCCGACGGCATCAATGTGAACATCACATTATTGTTTGCTCAACAGGTCTACGAACAGGTGGTCGAGGCCTATCAGTCCGGACTTGAAGCGCTGGCCGCCAAGGGCGGAGAGATTTCGCGGATCGCGAGCGTCGCGAGCTTCTTTGTCAGCCGCATTGATACCGAGGTCGACAAGCAGCTCGATGAAAAGATCGCACGCGCCAACGATCCGGACGAAAAGGCTCGCCTCGCCGCGCTCAAAGGCAAGGTCGCGGTCGCCAATGCCAAGCTCGCCTATCAGCGTTATCTGCGGCTGTTCGCCGGCGAACGCTGGCACGCGCTTGCGGCCAACGGCGCCAAGCCGCAGCGACTCCTATGGGCCTCGACCGGCACCAAGAACAAAGCTTACAGCGACGTTCTCTACGTCGAGGATCTCATCGGGCCTGACACGATCAGCACCATGCCTCTGGCGACGATCGAGGCGTTCCGCGATCACGGCAAGTTACGCGACACGTTGCAGGCCGATGTCGCCGAGGCGCAGCGGCTCCTCGGTGAGCTCGACCGCGCCGGCGTTTCGCTGCAAGGGGTCACTGATAAGCTTATTCGCGATGGCGTGCGGCTGTTTGCCGACGCCGCCGACAAGCTTTTTGGCGCGGTCGCGCACAAGCGGATCGAAATCCTGGGCGATGCCGTCGACCGGCAGAACGTCGCGCTCGATCAGCAGCTCAAAAAACGCGTCGACGAGATCGCCGACGAATGGCGCACGCACGGCAATGTGCGGCGGCTTTGGCAGCGCGACAAATCGCTGTGGACCAATAGCGACGAGGATCGCTGGCTCGGTTGGCTCGACTCCATCGACGATGCCCAGATCGCCGAATACGTTGCATTTGCCGGCGAGATCAGAAAGGAGAATTTCAAGGACGCCGTGCTACTCGGCATGGGCGGATCGAGCCTCGGTCCGCAAGTGTTGGCGGAAACCTTCGGCCACCAAAACGACTGGCCGCGCTTGCGCATCCTCGATTCCACCGTGCCTGCGCAGATCAAGGAGATCGAAGCCGCGCTCGACCTGAGCCGGACATTGTTCATCGTCTCCAGCAAATCCGGCGGAACCACCGAACCTAATATTTTGCAGGATTATTTCTTCGCCAAAGTTGCAGAGAAGGCCGGCGCCGGCCAGGCGGGCAAGCAGTTCATTGCCATCACCGATCCCGGTTCGTCACTAGAGCAGCGCGCCAAGGAGCAGCGCTTCCGCCGGATTTTTCACGGCGTTCCCTCTATCGGTGGACGCTATTCGGTCCTCTCCCCGTTCGGCCTGGTCGCAGCCGCCATCGCCGGTCTCGACCTTGCGCAGCTCGTGGAATTGTCGCGGACCATGATTCGCTCGTGCGGCCCTGACGTGCCGCCGGCCGAGAATCCGGCCGTGGCGCTCGGCATTGCGCTCGGCGCTGCGGCGCTGCGCGGCCGCGACAAGATCACGCTGCTCGCCTCGCCCGCGCTCGCGAGCTTTGGCGCCTGGGCCGAGCAACTCTTTGCGGAATCCACCGGCAAACAAGGCAAAGGCTTGATTCCCATCGACGGCGAGCCGCTCGGCAGGCCTGAAGTCTATGGCGACGATCGGCTCTTTATCGATCTCGCGCTTAAGGGTCAAA
>AF_2010_repII_A1DRAFT_10000149_pt1 | contig 12850 bp, 11 predicted proteins | sample AmaForreplicIIA1_FD_9195 | JGI IMG/M metagenome (IMG submission 9195)
CCATGGACTTTTGTTCTAGTGAAATAATGACAGACATACTACAACTAATTAATCTATTTGTGTGCAGAAACCATTGAATCCTAAAACGATCTCAATTCTTGCAGCCTTAGTAACAACGATTAGAAGCATTGGCATTTGACAGGTTATAGTTGATAAAAGAAATTAAAGGTTGCGGGCTTTTCCAGAGCATTGCAACCTTTCCCACGTACATGATCAATCCTTGTTTGCTTTTTGCGTACGCATGTCATCGGTCCAACAATCCCCAGCAAACGTGGGAGTATCGAGGAGGTTATTGGACAGTGAATAATACAACGGATGCCTCTATAAACTTAGCGGATTTAGCTACCTCTGGTAATAGAGGGATAGGTGAAGGTTGTTATGAAAACCTAAAGAAAATTCAACGGTGGCAAGAAAGAACGTAGGGCTGGAGTTGAAGACGCTGATTTCATGCACATAGGATTTTATTAACAGGATTGGTATCAGAAAGATAGTAAAGTCTCCAAAATCAAAGCAGAAACACTTGATAGTCAGGGTGATAGATCTCGGACGGCTTAATCTAAGTATGAAGAATGCTCCATCTATTTTATTTCCTCATTACATCCATTAAGCATGTTTTACACCATAAATCATATTTTTCGATCTCATCTAGCGGTGCAAAACATTTTACACAATAAAGCTTCTTGGTATGATTATGTGGTTCTAATCTACCACAAGTGCGACAAAGCATTCCGCTTGTCGAATAATGAAGCATTGATTGACAATCCGGACATCGCATAATCTCTTATCTCTGCATTATCAGGGATTAACGAGTGCTATTTAACATAAAGGTCATATTACATTGGATCATAAGCTGATAAGCAGGCTATTAAGTCCCACTGCTGTCTGCTTTCTTAATTTCTATTGTTACCTTGTCTCCTACCTTAATTGACATATCCTCATATTCTCTCATACTAATTCTAAAGGTAGGTGAATCTGTAGGAAATCCTCCACCACCCATTGCTTTACCGATGTTGGCCATCGCTTTTGGTAGATTCTTCATCAAATCCTCTGGTGAAGTAAATGCCATCATATTAGCGCCAAAAGGATTTTGTGGTGTTCTATCTGTACCAGCTTTAAAATCATTAGGATTGGAGTAGGTAACGTAAATATACGGGCTACCATCTTGGGATGCTTCGATTCTTGAAACTATATAATCAATTTTCATGATATATCTAAGATTCTTGAAATGAATAGACTTATAATTTTTCGGCTGATATTTTAAGATACTGTGTTTGATATTCTTTCTAATGCTTCTTCAGTGCCTTTCAAAATATGTTTTCTTACCATCCCGGTAAAGATTCCAAAAAGCCCACTTACCTTGATGTTCCATTCTACATTAATTCTAGTGGTATTATTTTCGATAGTTGTAAGCACGATTGTTTTCTTTCCTTTTATTGGCCCTTCTATTATTTTTACGTTAACTGAAGTTTTGGCATCTAATTCTACTATCTCCCTGCATACAGAGTTTCTGAAGGCTAATATTACCTCTCTTTCAACGATATTACCTTGTTTGCTGATATTTCTTATAGACCTGGTGCCATGTCAAAATTCCGGTTCCCTATCAATATCTGATATAACATTCCATACACTGTCAAGTGATGCCAGGATATCTCTGCTTGCATAAATTAGAACCATACGCTTTAACTGTTAATTTTAAGTTAAGTGTTGAATTATAAATGTTCAATGCAATTAGTCACGTACGGTAAAGACTACTCTAAAATAATGATGTGCAAGACCAGAATGAGCTTCAAGCCATGAATAAAGATCTGCTAAAACATAAGGTTCTACTGGTCCAAGGCTTTCAGTGAACCACCGAAATGAGGGATTGAAAATATGTCCAAGATTTGGATAAGTTATCAACGTATGATCGGGATGATTTAAATCTGTTAATCTTTGTTGTAGAAGAAATGCTTGGACGGATTGAAAGCAGTGTTGTTTTCATAATACTTTATAATACTTTATCAAAGTAGGTCTGATTTGTGTCTGAGCACATATATGACTACTAGTCTGCTCTAATGTCAGAAAATAGGTGTTCAATATGCTTAATGGTTGTAATGAAAAAAATAAAACGATAACTATGTTTCTCTTGGTAAAGACGATGAAGGTGAAGAACTAATAGAATGATGCCAGTCATAACTCGAAACCTGAATCGAATTAATTAACTAATGAATCATTGCCAGGGTATTTTGTTTTAGTTTCTCATTTTGGAGGGAATATTGCTATTATTGTTATTTTACCTTCAATCTGGTATAGACGTAAGTCACAACCCCCACAAGTATGACCAATACTACCAGGCCAATAAAAAGTGGTGCGAGTATCTTTATCATAAAGACTACAATCCCAATTATTATTACCAATGCAATAATTCCGACTATTATCGTTCCAATTGTAGAAGCTGTTCCCATGACTATGCATTTTGAGTATCCATTATAGTATTAAGCACTTTTATACGATAATTACCTAAATTAGTAGCATGATATCGCTTTTTAATCTCGCAAGGAACATTCATTCATTTACTAGTAGGATGGTGACTATTTTATGAAACAACAGCACGAGACTTTTACTAGCGAAATTCTGTGTACACCCATGGATAAAATTGATAATTCTAAGAATAACTCCACTGAGTAGAACAAACTGAATATCATTGAGATAAACAAGGCAATAGTTTATCTAATCTACACCTCAGCTATTCAAAGCCTAATGTAACAGCATTTAAGAACCTTTACGAATCATGTATCTTAAGAGCTAGACCTCAATGAAGACCCAGAATAATGCATTATTGCCGGTAAAATGCCGGCAAATGAAGATTAGGCCGTCTGAGATAGGAATAGTCTGAGCCGACATTTACTCTATTGTGCTAGATATTCCTAGGCGTCCTCCTTTGCCATAGTGTAGTCTTGTGCCGGGATTTCACCGGCACACTGCACACTGGCGTTGCAATCATCTGGAGGGCTTTAAATACTTCCTAAGGTGCGTTATAGATACTTTTTTTAGCCAGATTATATTTGTTATACCGTAGATTAACAAATGACACATCAATTTGATAGGAATATAATGACCACGTTAGCAGGGCTAAACCTAGCTTTATCATACGAAAATGCAGCTGTCGAGAGATTAGAGAAGAGGTTATCTGAAAGTATTGATTCGGAAATCAAGGAAAAGCTTAGTCGTCACTTAGTCCAGACTAAAGAACAACAGGATCGATTAAAGGAGAGAATAAATGCATTAGGCGGAGAACCAATCACTGAAAAGGGCGGACTACCTATACCAGAACCTCCACGATCTCTAAAGATATTGATAGAAAGAGGCAGTACTCATTCACAAAAAGAGGTTTGGGAATCGCTAAACGATCTGATAATAGAAAGAGCAGAAGCGATCATGTATGATGGTGGTATTCAAGCACTTGAATTATTGAAGGCGGACAAGAAAACTATCAAGACGTTGGAAAAGAATATGAAAGAGGAAGAAGGTTTCGCAAACTGGCTACAGAAGAACAATCCGAGAATAGCAAAACGATTAATGAAAAAGCAATTAGATGATAAGAGGGAGAAGGAGAATAAGAAAAAAGAGAAGACTGAGGAGGCTGCAGCTACAACTACTGCCACCACCACCAATAGCTAGGTTTCGTCCTTCAGCACAAGTGATTATAACTCTGGGATTGACCATCGTCTCATACGAATATCTGTCTATCATTTGAGTAGAATACTAGATCGAGTTTGAATTATCTAAAAGATATTAAATTGGACTAACTGACTAATAATCCCCATAAGCCCAGCAGTAATTGGCCAACACTTCTGAAAGGAGCCGCATCAGTGCACCTGAAATGACTTCATGAATCGTAAAACTCAAAGGGAATAGCTTGGTATTACCAAAAGTCATATCAAATCATATATTCTTTATCTTATTATAAGGTAAAGGTATTATATATCACTTGAGCTACTATAGTTACTTTAGTTATATAAATCGAATTTGCCAACTTCCCTTCAAACCCTTCTCGTTCACATTATACAAGCATATTAGCTAAGGAAGAGAAACAATAGACTGAGAGTCTGAAAGAGATAATCCCTATGCCTGAATATAAGATAGAGATCCCTCCAACTAAGTTGATAAGATGTTTAGACATAATAAATCAAAAAATTGATGCAAGATCACTAAACCTGAGTTAAAAGATTTGGCTATAGAATATGACCTAATTCATTTCATTTGATGATAGAAGAATAACTGATAGGAAGAAGGACAAGAGAAGAATACAGCGATCGAACAGCGTATATGTCTTTAAACAGAGATCTGATAGAACCCATGCAAAAATATTGGCGATTTATCACTGAAACTAAGGTAGGAGCCCATCATATTATATCCTAACAGAAGAGGGAAGACACGCTTTGTTCCTGAGTACCAATGTCATCAGCAGTGGCATTTATTCTTAGGTGTAAATTCGAGAAGTAGAATCGACGGTCAATGCTACATCCATTGCTATTGAAATTAACCAGCCTATTTTAGTGGATCAGCAGCTAAAAGGAGAGGAATAGTCATCAGGTTTGCTTTTAAGCTTAACGAATTAAACCATATTTCTTGCCAATCAAAAATAGTCGAACTTGCAAAGAAGATTGTGATCCCACGACCCTAATGAGCCTGAAAGACGTATATTAATGCCCCGTTAAGTTTACAGCACCATATTTCGATATAATAGATAATGATTACAAAATGACTACTGACACTACCTTCCTTAAACAGAGTTTGCTTGTGCTTTCTAAAAATCCCATCTTATTCTTATTACCTTTAGGTGGTGCACTGTTATCGATATTAATTGAGATCATTTTTACTAGAGAACTTTATTACAGTGGGGGGAGCAAAGTATTTTTTCCAGATAATATCCTTTTTGACCTATTTTTCGCTGCATTTACTATTACATATTTTCAACTGAAATTGACCAAGAAGTCCATTAGTTTAAGTGAACTTAGAAATAAGGATCCTGACTTAGAGGTTTTAGAACTCTACGTAATTTTCTCGATCTATTCTTTAGTAATTGTATATATTGGTGGTTATGAAGGCCAAGTGCGTGAGAGTTTCAGTATAGAGTCCAACCCTTTTTCATTATACGCATTCAAGATTGCGACTTATCACGACATTGTGACTATTATTCCCGCCGGGATCGTCATCATCTTGTCTTCTACACTGGCTTCTCTATTTTTTAGTGCATGGATGGTTAGGTACGTGGTGGTAAAGGACAAAGTTAAGTTATATGGTTTAGTAGAATCCTTTAGGAGATTAGCTTTTGATAGTACATCGAAAGATACTAGGAAGAAGATGCTGTTATTATTTTTTGTTTCGCTTGTAATTTCAATTTTGGATTTCATTCTTTCAAATATAGAAGTTAGTCACATCTCAGACACTTTGGGGTCATACCTATACCAATTTGTTATTTTAAGCATAGTAGATTCACTTTATGCTCCCTTCTCTCTGGTATGTCTATTTTTAATTATACTTCCTATAAGGCATCCTCCTTAATGACCTCTTAATTATCTAGATCGTCTATGAGGAGTCTTCAACCACAGACAGAAGCTATCAAGAAAGAGAATCTCAACAATTTTTTAAATACAATAAGAACAAGCAACAAAAAAGATGTATTTTCTATTTCAACAAATATAGTGAATACCTTAAACATACTATCATAAGACCTACCAAAGAGATAGAAAAGCAGAAACGCAGGTCATAGACTAGGTGTTGTCTTTAAAATCAAATTCTCTATCCCAATCTGCTATCAATTTCACATGCCAGGTGTACCTCTTAGTAACATGGTGTCACCAAGAACTTTGGGGGGCTATAATCCATTGCTGTACATTCGTCATAATGGACTAAATAGTTGTACTTTTCTGGGTTTTGATAGATTTGGTTATGCACAGAACGGCTAAATTTAGAAAAGCTCTTCTACTTGACGGTAGGACGTGCACATCAGCAATTTTTCTAATTTCAACAAGGTGTATTGAAGGTACTTTGTAATATTTTCCTTTTTCATTCTCTTTCTTTGCAAATCAGTGAGCATAGCTTCGTGAGATCATGTGTATGCAGCAATCCCTACATCATAATTTTTCAATACATTATTCTTAAGTTCCATTCCTATTTCGCTTCCATTAAGCATTATCTCAGTCCTAGTGATACTTATCGGATAGCTGTTATAATACATCATTGCATTAATATATAGTTCTTTATTTTCTATTGTCATTTCAAATGTTATATTTCTTTGTACGTTCCGGATACCCAAGTATTTTTGTGGTACGTAATTTATGTACCAATGGACATTATTATCTGCTACCCAACTGTTTTCAGATGTTGTGGCGATTAGGTTATTCATTCTGTCAAAAAAATTGATATCAAGAAGTAAATACTTTCCATTTTCTCTAGTTATCGTTATGAGATCAAAATCGTCGAGTGCTAATACTCGATATGTATTAATAAACTTAGACATTCCGATATTTATGGTCAAATCTTGTGATTCTACAAAAAGGGCATCCTGAGGTTGCAATTTATTATGAGGATCTTTTTTTGCATCGCGCAAGGATGATTCTGAGAGACCCCCACTATCATATTTAGAATAATGTTGTGGACATAGAGGTATTATATTTTCAGGTAGTACTGCTTGAATACGACTATACGGAACAATATGAGCATACTTTAGCAATGGCACACCGCAAATGGCACATCCATAGAAAAATTCTTTCCTTACCTGTCTTTGAATTTGTATTGGGATAGTTTTCCCCAGATCAATTGACATTATATAAAGAAGGCTATCAAACACGAATATATAATGTTGTCATAATTGAATCCCAATATTAACTGTAACTCGGTGATTTGATTTTCAACTAGTGCTAGCAGTACATGATTTCAAACGATACCCTACCTCGGCAAGTAAACTATATTCTAGCCATCAAGGGAATTCTGAGCTGTATACTTGAAATAACGAGAATTGATGATGAATATTCACTCAGCAAGCAAGATCATCCCTATTATTGTTTAGAACTACATATCCCCCTAGTAGTATAACACATACATGAAGAAGGCAGATAGATCCTAGCTCGTAATTATTGTAACTATCTCGCGGTAGTAAGTACAGCCCGAAAACGGGCTCTACCACTGATCATTTGGTTATAAGCATCTGCTACCTCTTCAAGTGGAAAGACCTCAGTCATTGGCCTAATACCGGCTAGAACGCTAAAAGAAAGGGCGTCTTGTGAGTCAATCGACGTACCACTCGGCCAACCTACTATTGATCTCCTTCCTGAGAGTAATAAAGTCGGAGATGCTTCAATAGGTTCATCGGACGCTCCAATTACAATGAGCTTTCCATTGACACTCAATCCACCAAGAACTGCACTCATTGCTTTTCCACTTGGAACAGTTGCTAGGATGACTTTAGCTCCTCCCAACTTGTTAAGCTCCTGTACAGAATCTTGTGATCTATTATCAATGTATTTTCTTGCCCCTAACCTTTTTACTAGTTCCTCTTCATCCTTTCCTCGTCCGATGGCTACAGTATTGAAACCCATCTTGGCAGCATACTGAACTCCTAAATGACCAAGTCCGCCTATACCAAGGATAGCTACAACGTCGCCTACCCTGGCTCCGCTATTACGAAGAGCGTTGTAAGTAGTAATACCTGCACACATAAGTGGTGCGGCTTCTATAGATCTTAGCTCCTCAGGAATGGATGCAAGAGCTTCCATTGGTGCAACCATATAGTCAGCATATCCCCCATCATATGAGATCCCAGGTACTTGTGCATATTGACAAGTGACGAAATCTCCACGTCGACAAGATTCACAGTAACCACAATGACCACCGAACCAGCCTACTCCTACACGTTGTCCAGTCTTCCATTGAATCACATCATCTCCTACCGCATCGATTATGCCGATAATTTCATGGCCAGGGACTATTGGATATTTAATGTTCGGAAACAATCCATCCTTCGTAACTGAATCACCATGGCAAATGCCGCAGGCCTGGATCCTTATGCGAACTTGTCTGTTTTCAGGCTCTGGCTTAGCTCGTTCTACTATTTCGAATGAACCCTGAGGCCTCGGGATTTGTACTGAACGCAATATTTTATTTCGCTAATCATTAGTATTTAGATTATTCGGTAACATCGCATTTATTTGCTAATTGCATAAATATACTTTTAGGGAGTATAATAGAGTATGGAAGAAGATTACTTTCGAATATTACAATAAGGAGTTGATGACAATAATGAAAATAATTATTATCAATCAAAGGTTAGAACTTCAATAATTGTCAACACAAGCAAAAAACGGTTTAGATTGTAGTTAGCAGGCGTAGAGTCTGAATTAGGACTGGATTACGTTCTTAAATAGGTCTAAATCTTAAGAAAAAGATGATTCAGGTTCATGGATATGCAGCCAAACAAGCTAAAACACCTCTTACACCGTACTCTTTTGAAAGACGGGAGCCTCGAGCTCACGATGTCGTGATCGAGATAAAGTATTCCGGCATCTGTCATTCTGATGTACATCAAGTGAACAATGAGTGGGGAACATCAACTTTTCCTATGGTGCCGGGGCACGAGATCGTAGGCATTGTCTCACAAATCGGGTCAAAAGTGACTCGCTACAAGGTTGGTGACAGAGCAGCTGTAGGGAACTTCGTCGACTCTTGCAGAAAGTGTAATTCATGTCGTAATGGCCTTGAGCAATACTGTTTAGAAGGGGCAATATGGACATATAACGGGATCGAAAAAGAAAATGGAAAGGCTACTCCGACTCAAGGAGGCTATTCTAACAAAATTGTAGTCGATGAAAACTACGTTCTCAGTATTCCAGAACACCTACCACTTGATGCCGCAGCGCCACTACTCTGTGCAGGCATCACATTATACTCTCCCCTAATGCATTGGAAGGCAGGTCCTGGAAAGAAGGTCGGTATCATTGGTCTCGGAGGATTGGGTAATATTGGAGTAAAAATAGGACACACACTAGGTGCCGAAATTACAGTGTTAAGTCATTCACTTAAAAAACAAGAAGAAGCTAGAAAAATGGGGGCAGATAACTTCTATGAAACATCAGATCCAAGCACCTTCAAGAAGCTCAGAGGATATTTCGACCTCCTAATCAACACAGTTTCGGTCGAGATAGATTTGAACAGGTACTTTAAGTTGCTTGCTCCTGATGGGGTAATGGTTATTGTAGGATTGCCAGAGAAAGCACTATCTATAGGTCCATTTTCACTAGTAAGTTTTCGCCGCAGTCTTGCGGGCTCGGCGATTGGTGGAATCCGAGAGACTCAAGAGATGCTTAATTTTTGCAGTGAGCACAACATAACTAGCGATATAGAGCTCATCTCCATTCAGAAGGTGAACGAAGCTTACGAAAGAGTTGTTAAGAGTGACGTACGATATCGGTTCGTTATCGATATGGCATCACTTAAGTAACTCGCTATATTATACTATACCACATACCGTACAGTACTGTACCACAACTCCATTTTTAAGATATGAGAATTATAAATAATATTTGCAAAATATGAAAAGAAATATTTGCATGGATTAATGAACATAATTTTGACAGGAATGTTGGTTTATTCAAATTATTATATCGTGGTGGTGCTGGATATAGGAAGGTGGGTGATCAACGTGAAGCACCAGCACCACAACGATGTATGCTGACATATCATATAAATACTAGATAAGTGTAAAAAATTGGTGGGAAGTCGTGTTACTGCAAATAACACGAACAATTTAGTTCCAGCTCATGCAAGGATACACTTCCCTGGGGTTGTGTATCCGTCGCCACTCCCTAGTTTTTCGTATAACCCAATAATCTGCGTCCCTGTCTGAGAACTTTCCTCTAGCACCCCAAACCTTACCTCTTTTAGTTGTATGTGATTTTTGCCACAAGTGTCTAATTTCATGAGCTAGTATGGATACTAGTGATTCTTCTTTGTTTAGAATCAGTTGATCTAGATATCCTCCACCTAGATGTTTTACTAGTCCACGTTTAATATCCTCGTCATCTAGTGGCTTGTTTGGCTCATACTTGTATGTATATTCATCTGTGTATGGAACTAGCGTATTACTATGTGTGGTCTGTAGTAGTCTTCTTTTTTCTTGCTATAACCTTGAAGTCCTTCTACATAGCATTTTCCACTTGCTCCATTTGGTCCTTTTCTGCTATTTGTTATTCGTACTGTGAATTTATATGTTGGTAGGTTACTGGGTTTTACGAAGTCTATTATGTTTTTGATATGTTCTGTTGGTATGTCGGTTGTATTTTCGACTTTCAATTCTTATTCATGCTCTTAGCATGCTTGTCTCGCAGAGGCTAAGTCTTTTCGTTTGCGTTTTCCACATGCGATTTTTAAGTCACATGTTTCATCTCAGTCGGTCTCTTCCTTCCTTGCTTCCGCTAAGTAAGATTAAAGTATATTGGTAGTGACAGTCACATATCCGTTACTCGCCATACCATATAAACCAGTTAAATGGTTGACTAACCGTTGAACAATACTGGTGCTACCTGTCTTCACCTCTTAACCGATTGCGTGTCCTAACTATACGCTATGTGGCTATGTTTGGTTTGCATCCCTTAGTCTTTATGTAGTAGATTGAATTAAATTAATTCAACAAATAATGGCATTCTGATTATATTCTATATAGACTCTGTAATTTTTTTAATTAATTGATGGTTTTGCCTTCAGAAAATTAAAAATAGAAGACTTTATCTTGTATGACAGTGATATTATTATGGATCTTGCAACGATTCACAAGATGGTTGGCACTGCATCTAGGTCAGTTCGTTTTAAAATTTGAACAATTGGCCGGTTGGATTGAGAGATAAATGTAGGTTTCATCTAGTTATCTTCCCGAGACTCGATTACTCAGCTGCTGAACACTGGCCAAAGAGTAGGATGCTTGAGTGTGTCCACATGGTTCCCGTTGTAGCCAAAAGACACAAAATAGAAGGAAGAGAAGATTTGTTTCAATTACTTTCTTTCTCACAATAATCTTTCAATCTACCAAGGAAATAAGACCAGCCCTGGTCATACTCTTTAGACGATTGCTTGTTCTCCCCTCGTCCTGTAAATCCGGAATGAACTAGCTCTACTTTAGTTTTGTGAAGATTGATTTCTTCCAATTCCCATGTTACTGTGGTTTCAGGAAACCCTGGTTTATCACCAGGCTGCCATGTATATGATACTTTCTTATTTGGAACAAACTCCTTGACTATGCCCTCAGAGTGCTTAGCAGAGTGCTCTTTGTAGAAGGAGAATCTGACTTGTCCACCAATCCAACCTTCAAATACGGCGTTATCTGGAAACCAGTGTGTTAATTCCGTTGGACTAGTGATAGCATTGAAAACTACTTCTGACGAAGCATTGATGATTATTGTTTTCTTTATCTCTATTGTTTCTTCTGCTCTGTCTACTTTTGTTGACATCAGAGATACTATAATGGGAGACCTATTTAAACGTTTAAACATTTCTTTAACTAACTATGGGATACACAAGAATGCTGCTAGAATGGATTATATTATGAGCGAGAAAAACGATTTAGAAAAGATTAAACCTTTCAAAATAAAAAAAAGGTAACGACCTAACTCTGCAGTTATCAGTGGATATTGGCGGTATTAGATGCTGAATTTGAACAATCTGAATTGTTACATACATTGGCTTGGTTGATTGATTGATCTACTCTAACATCGCTTGAACTATGATGACTTGAACTTATTGATGCACTGTTACTTCCACTGTTTGTGCAATCAGAATTACTACATACGTTCGCTTGACCGATTGATTGGCCTACACTGACGTGGCTAGAACCGTGGTGTCCTTGATCTACTATGGCGCTATTACTACCGCTGTTTGAGCAGTCCGAATTATCGCAAACATTTGCTTGGTTTATCGACTGATCTACTTTGACATGGCTTGAACTAAGGTGATGACCTGAACTTATTGATAAGCTATTGCTTCCAATATTAGAACAGTCCGAATTATCGCAAACATTTGCTTGACCAATACTTTGATCGACGTTTACACTACTATGGTGATGATGGTGGTGCTGAAGGTGGTGATGGTGGTGATGCGCTGCTAAGGCCATGTTAGAACCTGATGTCGCAAGAGTTGCAATTGCTATAGCAATCACTGCTGTAACAAGTAGCTGTGAGTATTTTTGCATTGATTCTTCCTTCCTTGTTTTAAATAAAGGCTTTCAGAACCATAAGTTAGTTTGATTCTGGTGTAACATAATTGTAGAAAGAGTTTACATGCGAGCTGGATTACAATGTCGGATTCTGCACAGGATATCTAGCAGTGCTGCCAACACTATCTGCTGCCTAATGACTAATGATTTCAATCTGCCCCATGTATAGATGACGTTGTGGTGGTCCAATGAAGATAATACTACTGGATAAAAGGTTAGATAAGCATTTTGGATATGCAATCTACAACTAGCTAGCAAGCTAGCTAATTAAAAACCCATGAGGATCTGGCCTCGATTATAAGGGAGTGAGATTGTGAATTAACCCTTAAATGCCTAAATGCTGAATGTATGGTGAAGTTTATACTGTTTCCCTGCATTACATAACATGTGTGCCACAATGTGGGACACTGTAGCACACATATTTCTAGTAATACTTATATATAAATGAATGATGTATAATAATTGAGAATTTTACTCTGATGGTCGGCTCACTTACAGAGAGTTCGAGTGTTCTAATAGAAAATTGTTTAGAAGACGACTATAAAAGTTTTATATACGAGTGTTAGCTACATTATGCACTGAAAGGGAAATGGAGATTGAGGCAAG
>AF_2010_repII_A1DRAFT_10000150_pt1 | contig 12826 bp, 10 predicted proteins | sample AmaForreplicIIA1_FD_9195 | JGI IMG/M metagenome (IMG submission 9195)
GAGCCACGAATAGAGCGGATAATAGGTGACGGCAGCGAGCAGAAAGCCGCCCAGGATCACCGGCTTGCGGCCGATGTGATCGGACACCCAGCCCCACAGGATCAAGGTTGGCGTCGCGATGAGCAGCGCGGCCATCACGATGTAGCTTGAGCTAAACAAGTCTACCTTGGAGACCTGCTGCAGGAAGTAGAGCGCCCAGAACTGGCCGCTGTACCAGACCACACCTTCGCCAATGACCACGATGCTGGCAATCAGCACGAACTTGATGTTGGCGCTTAGGAACGCCTCCCTCCAGGGATTCGTGGTCGTCAGCCCCTTGGCCTTGATTTCCTGGAAGATCGGCGTCTCACCCAGTTGGAGCCGGATGTAGATCGCTATCGCGACCAACAGGAACGAAATCAAGAATGGCACGCGCCAGGCCCAGGTATTGAACACCTGTTCGCCATAGTAGCCACGCACAGCGAGCACGACCGCCAGAGCCACCACGATCCCGAGCGTCGGCGAAGTCTGCAGCCAACCTGTATAATAGCCGCGACGTTCGTCGGAGACGTGTTCGGCCACGTAGGTGATGGCACCGCCGTATTCACCACCCAGACACAAGCCTTGAATCATGCGCAGGCCGAAGAGGATGAAGGCCGCCGCGATGCCGATCGACTCGAAGGTCGGGATCAGGCCGATGGCACCAGTGCCGATGCCCATGCCAGTCAGGGTGAGAAGGAAGGTGTACTTGCGGCCAATCCTGTCGCCCATCCATCCGAACAGGAACGCGCCCAGCGGGCGGATCAGAAAACCCGCGGTGAACAGTGCGATCGTGCTTAAGAGTGCCGCGACCGGATGGGTCTTCTCGAAGAACTTCACCGACAGCACCGCGGCCAAGCTGCCGAATATATAGAAGTCATACCACTCGATGACGTTGCCGACCGATGCGGCGACGATCACCTGTCGAAAGTTCTTAGGGATTTGAGGCCCAGCCATATCGTTTTCCTCCTTGTTGCAAAGCGTGTTGCTGCCGGCATGTGGATGGTGCACCAGCCGAAGGAGGCTTAGAGACTGTCGTGCTACACGACCGTCCTTGTTCGTGAGTGTAAGTCTTGACCGCTGCGCGACTGAGACCGGCGGTCATCATCGTCGCCCTCGCGTTGGTGTGCGGCTTCTTGTTACGAGTTCAGCACATGTCGCCGCTCGATAAGGCTAGGACAATCGCCCAGTCGCGTCATTACGACTAAAGTGGGCAGTACTCCCCTAACTTCGTGTAATCGAAGCAAATCTATGCAATGTTTATTTAGTAATCAGCAGCTCTCATCGTAATGAAAGGACATGCCAAAACGTGTTCTGCGGGTGGGGCACCAGGCTCTGAAGCGGGTAAGCTCGAGAGCGCGTTATCTTGAGCTTGAAAGACGCCGGCAAGAACTGCTTCGGCGAGTGACAATTGCTGCCGTTTTTGGAGTCAATCCGAAGCTACGGCGCACGGCGATAACTCTGCTTAATCAAAATTTCCGCGCGACTAATAAATTGGCTCAACGGGCTAGCATTCTTGCATCGGCGGAATGGGTTGTCAGATTGCTCGAAGCCGGAATTTCGACAGTCTAGCCGTTGGAATGCGGGCAATGCACACACCTCGGTTGAAGATAGCCGCGGCCGAGGGAAACGTTATTGGGTAGTATGTAACGTTGCGTGCGGGACCTAATCGGGCCTCACACGTTTTTATGAGTGGTCGTCTCCGACGCCGCACTCTAGACGTGCACGATGTAAAGAACGAACACAGCTACAGCCAGCACCGTGGCGACCCAGATGAGCCGAGGGTCTGAGGCTTTATTCATAAAAATATACTGTCACATCATACAACTTCGACTTTGACATAGCGCAAAAGAAACGTTCACATTTTCCTAGCCCCATCAGAGATAAAACGTCGGGTTGCCTATGGGTTCCGGCTAATGTCCGCTTTGGGTCAAAAGCAGACATGTGCAGTGCACTAACGCATGTCCGCTTTACCCCTGAAAGCGACCGAAACAGCGGACATCGTGGGTTTCCGATGAGGGCAGAGCATTTTTTGCTCTGCCCCGATCGTTTAAACGTCAGCCTGCTCCGCTATGGTAAGGGCATCATCCACATCGATGCCGAGGTAACGGACAGTACTCTCTATCTTCGTGTGACCTAACAGCAGTTGGACGGCTCGGAGATTGCCTGTGCGGCGATAGATGAGCGTTGCCTTGGTTCGCCGCAGTGAATGCGTACCGTACAGGTGCGCGTCTAGCCCTATACCGATCAACCAATCTGTTACGAGTCGCCCATACTGACGAGGCGTCATGCTTCGCCCGGATCTTGGACTTGTGAAAAGGAATTTGCCAAGTTTCTTACGCGAGGACTTGAGGTAGGCATCAATGGCCTGGCGTGTGTGTTCGGTCAGTTCAAAGCGAACGGGCCGACCGGTCTTTCTCTGACGCACCGTCGCTCGATCAACTGCGTAACCATTGGGACAAAAGCCCAGCCGTTCCGCGGTGTCCGAAAAGCTGACCCCATACTATCGAAGATTTTTCTCGGTCAAGGATTAGGTGCAGTTGAAAACTTGTCGCGTGCTGCCCCGGTGCTGCCCCAAGGATCCTGCTGTCAACAGGCAAAAAATCGCGCAGAAATTCTGAATCAGATTCAAAGAGTTGCTGGCGCGCCGGAAGGGATTCGAACCCCTGACCCCCAGATTCGAAGTCTGGTGCTCTATCCAGCTGAGCTACCGGCGCCTTGCAGGAGTAGGATGGCGCCCGAAGAGAGGCGCTGAACGTTCTCGCAAACCTAGGAAAATTCGAGACAAGTTCATTAGCCTGCGGTGCGCGTGATACCACTTGAATGTACGAGCAGCAATGAGGCAATCGCAGCAAACTCTGCGTTTTTTGAGCGTACAGCAGTCTTATTGGATCACCCCGTCGGCGCGGCCAAGCAGCGGCAATGGGACGGTTATACCTAGCGCCTTGGCGGTCTTGAGGTTGATGATCAACTCGACTTTCGAGGATTGGATGTCCGTAGATCGGTGGCGGTCCTTTAAGATCCTTCCGACGTAATTGCCGACCTGGCGGTAGTTATCCGTTTGACTCGGTCCGTAGCTCACCAGACGCACGTCTAAAACTTCGTGCGTTGTGACGTCACTACTTGTCAGCAGTTTGCGAGAATGGTCTATGTTGGCGCCGACCGCGCACGACGCGTTCTTCAAACCGCGTGAAATCACAATACGCAAAACTAAGCCCAGAGATCGACCCCCGGAAGGTGTCGGCACTGATGCGCTCAAGATAGAAGCACGGTTGCATAATCGAGTCGGGCAGCGACGCGCAAACGCGTTCTCCATCGACGCGCAGTGTGGCGGCCGGCATCGTGCCGTAATGTGTTTGGCCTGCACCTCGAACTTGTATCGAGCCATCCACTGAACCGTCGAGATGAACGCGGGCCACTCCGCGCGTGCCATCAAAGCAACTATAGCTGAATAGTTTTTCGGTCACGAAATTGCGAGCCTCGCTAGCCGTCATTTCACCTGCCACTGCTGGCAGAGCCGTCACCAGTCCGACTAGCAAGCCTATTTCACGAAACATGATGTCCACCCGGCAAGTAGCGAACACTTAGCCTGTGTTCAAAACGTGGCGCGGATTTCGATGGAACAAGAGCGAAAGGCTAAATGTTATCGGTCAATGGCGCCGCAACAATGAGGTATTCGATGTCGAAGCCTTCCAACACGATTCGCCCTCGCGTGGTCGTGCCAGCCCTGGCGATGCTGTTATTGATCGGGTCTGCTACTGCGCAGACCAGAGCAACAGTCGGGTCTGCATCTGCCGAAAGTCCCTTCGCGCCGCTGGAAGGTAGTTGGTCCGGCGCTGGAACAATTGATTTAGCAAATGGGAAGCACGAACCCATCAGATGTCGTGCGTCCTATGACGTCCTGAAAAATCAAAGTAAACTTCAACTCAATCTTCATTGTGCCAGTGAAAGCTACAATTTTGATCTCCTCGCCAGCGCTGCATATTCTGCCGGTGCAATCACAGGGAATTGGAGTGAGTCTTCCCGCAATGCGGCCGGAACCCTATCGGGCAAAGTCGAGGGCGCCGGTTTCCGGGTATTTGCAAAAGGGCCGTCGTTCGACGCAGATCTGAATCTGGTGACGACCGGGGACAAGCAAGCGGTCTCAATCAAGTCGAAGGATGCGCAGGCGGAGGTACGCGGGGCCACGATAACTCTGCGGCGCGGGTAAATTAGTGTGACTTCCCTTCCCGAGCACTGCACGTTTTTTTGCGGAAATATTCCATCAAGCTCCAGGGCAAGCCATTGCAGAGCGATGAGGTTGAACTCGGCGTCGACGAAGTTTGGGGGCTGATGATCGGTCCTGGAGGCGTGCTGGCACTGCAAGCTTATTGATACGGCAGCCAAATAGGGGGCCGCTGCGCGCCAGGTACAGCTCCCTCATTATCTCTTGATGTCAAAGCACCGGACGCAATTTAAGGCCGGATACACCTAAGGCAACGTTGACGGCGATCGAACCCTCGAGTGAAATCGGCTGTAACGCGAAGGTACGAGCTGATCCGCCTATCAAAACGTTGGCGCCGGCACCGACACCAATCCCAAGATCTCCAGACGCACCGACGTATTCGCCGGCCAGGCCACCCGCTGGTATTCCGCCGGTTGGCGCAAGGACTGCCCAACCAAGTACTCCACCAGCACTGATGCCGATGTCGATACCAACCGTATTCAGCGCGCCCTGATAGGCTTGTGGCGTGCTGCCATCGCTGGGCACATAGCGACATTCCATCGACTGGTGGCCAGCTATAATGAAGCCGATGCTCGGGTTGAGCTTGCACGTAAGCATGCCTGCTTGCGTCCAGGCCTTGGGAGCTTGCGCAGATGCCGGCGCGGCAAAGATCAGTGGAACAAGCAAGGCTGCAGCGAACCGTACGCTGGTCATGACGACTCCTGTCGTAATTATTTGTGATTGCCGAAAAGCTGGTGGGTATTTGTCGCTTGGCCCTTCATTAACGAGGCGATGGTTCGGACAAACTACTCCTCGCGTCGGGATACTGATAGGACGATACCGGCAGGCATATTGGACCTAGGGGAAACGTCGTGCGCTTGTCTCTACTGAGAGACTGGCTGCGCCGCTGGGAAGTTCCATTTTCCCTTGAAAATTTCCTCGCGTGGACGATAGAGCCGCACCATGTAGTTCCAACCCTTCTCGATGGGCAGACAGTTTGGAATGTTGCCATCGCAGCCGCCGAACTGGATGACAACCGAGCCATCGGTGCTTTTCTTTCCGGTAATGTTGTTGATCGTGTAGGCGCCCAGTGCGTTCTTCTCGAAATAGCCTTTCTCATTGTAGCGACTGACGGACCAGAAACCGTCCACGGGCACATCCCTGACGACGAGTTTGTAAACCGTCGCACCATCATTGTTGGCCGGCACGACGTTCAGGTAAGTTGCGTCTTTCGGTGGGTTGGCTCCCCAGGCGGAGGCTGCTCCGATGAGGCGCTGCACCGGGTCGACCTGGTCCTTGGTCCCGAATGCACGGCTGGTGTCATTGGCTGTCGTCGCCAGCACCAACAGCGCATCGCGTATCTTCTTCTGGCTCGCCGGGTCCCATTTCGGCACCTGAAACATGCCGGGGCCGCCGGGTTGCTCGACCTTGACAGCGTCTTGCAGGGCACGCGCCTGTTGCAGGTCTTTGGGATCGTTGGGGTCGACCAGAATGCGGAAAGCAAACATCACGTAACGTGTGCTGACTTGCTTCCTGGTGATGGTGTGTGGCTGCGAATTGTAGATCGCGGGCCAGGTATATTGATTCTCATTGATGATCTGCATCGAGATGAAGCGCTTGCCGGCGTCCGGCAATGTGACGGTTACTGGACCCGCATTGAGGTCGAATACGCCCGCTCCGTAGAGCGTATCGCGGTTTTGGCGGATGATGTCCTGTTGATCGATAGGTGACACGTCGCGCTTGAAGTACAATTTTCCGAAGGCACCATTCTTGAGAGCCACCGCGCTGAAATAGAGATCACTTTCAGCCCGAACAAACGTGTCTGGTGTGACCGGAATTACATTATTGGGCGGTGCTTGTCCGTGCGCGACTGTGATCAGCGACAGCGCGATCAGCGTGAACGGCAAAGCAAATTTCATTGCAAACCTCCTTTAGGTGGGAAGCAGAACCGAAGCTATTTAACCTTGGATTGGAGGACGAGTTGGACAATGGTCCAGTGTCCGCCAGGGGTCAGAAGCAGACGTATGAGACGTATGCAGTGCACAAAGTGAAGCCTGAGGGATCGACCTCTGAAACCGATGGCATTGCCGCCCGGCCGCGCCAAACTTCCGGCAAGAGCCGCTGCCGACCGGATCAGCAACGATCACAATAATCACGGGGATGGTACGCGTCTCCTGCGACATCGATGCAGTCGGAGGTGTGTTTTGCGTAAGAATGATATCGGGCCCGAGCGCGACTAGCTCTTTCGCGGATCGCTGTCTCATCTCCGCCTCATCGAGCGCTCCAGTCGCACCCCCGCCCTCAATGGTTAGAGCAACTCTACCGCTACGAGAAATTCAGGTGTCCCGTTGCACGAAACCAGTGCACCGCGTCTTCGATTCCTTGAATATAGGGACGGAAACGGTAGGACAGCTCCCGCTCGGCTTTAGTGGAAGTAAAGAACATACGATCTCTGGCCATGTAGAGCCCATCTAAAGTGGCGAATGGCTCACGTCCTGTAATGGCCGCCACCCTTTCCGCGACAAGCGCCACTGGAACTAAAGCACGCCAGGGAAGCCTCATCCACGGCGCCCGGCGGCCTACGATGCCGGCGATGTCTTTCAGCATTTTCGAAAACAGAACGTTTTCACCGCCAAGGATATAGCGCGCGCCGATTTTTCCGGAGCGCAACGCCGCGAGATGACCATTCGCCACGTCGTCTACATGGACAAGGTTGAGGCCCGTATCGACGAACACTGGAATCCGACCCTTGGCCGCTTCCACGATGATGCGACCGGTCGGCGTTGGTCGTGCATCGCGAGGTCCGATCGGTGTCGAGGGGTTGACTATAACTGCTGGCAGACCGCGCTCGGTCACCATCGAGTCGACTAGGCGTTCGGCCGCGATCTTGCTTTGCTTGTACGCGCCGATTGCTTCACTTTCGGGCATGGAAGCGGACTCGTCTGCGATGCCGCCGTGACGCAGGGCAATGGTGGCAACACTGCTAGTATGAACGATCCGTTCGACCCCCCCACCCAAGGCCGCCTCCATGACGTTGCGAGTGCCATCAACGTTGGTGGCAAAAATTTCGTTTGGATTCGGGGCCCACAAACGGTAGTCAGCGGCCACATGAAAAACGTAACGCACTCCTGTCACCGCACGGTTGACCGCTCCACGGTCGCGCACATCGCCTTTGAGAAACTCGATGTCCAGGCCAGCGAGGGTGGAGTACGCGTCTCTCTCACGGACGAGCGCGCGGACCGAATATCCGGCCTCGACGAGTTTGTGCGCGACAGCCGAGCCGACGAACCCGCTTGCTCCAGTGATCAGAACTTTTTCGTGAGCGCTCATCCGTCGCGGGTTTCGCTATGCCGGGGATTCGAGCCCCGCCGACCCTCCGGCAAACCAGCATCGACCCATTGAGGCTTAGCCCGCAAGCAGCTTCTGCGTTCGATCATACAATCTCTTGATCAAGCCTTCGGCGCCACCCGAAGCGATAATCGAGGCAAATTCGTCGCGACGCGTCGCCAGATCGCTGATTGTGCCGTTGAGGTAGACGTCAATCACCTTTCCGCCCCGAACCAGATAGTTGATAGTCACAGTGCGACCGCCAGGCTGCAACAGCTTTGTCTTCACAATTTCGCCCCCACCGCGCGGCTCCGGTACCGTTTTCGGATCCACGACGAAGCTTTCGCCGGAATAGTCCTTAACCTGACTTGCATAGTCGGCGATGATGAACTTGGCGAATGCCTCGCGCACAGCGCCCTGCTGCCCAGGCGAAAACGATTGCCAGGCGGGCCCCACCGCCAGCCGGGTCATTGTCGGAAGATCGAAAGCGGAGGTGATTGCTGGCGCAAAGCGCTTGTCGCGCTCGCGAACACTCAAGCGGCCCGCTTGCTGGATCGTCGGCATTAACTGCTGATAATAGCTTTGGATGTGCGTGACGGCCGTCGATTGCGCATGCGCTCGGAATGGAATGATCAAGATGCCGACAGCTACGGCAACCCCAATTGCATGACGAAAAGCGTGGTTGGACTCTCTCATTGTGATTTCCGCACTGGATGGGCACTGCTGGCTGGGCGACGTGGTCCTTTCGACTGGCGGCTACCAACCTTGGTTTGGACAACGTTATTGGAATTGGATTGAGGCCTCGTCAAGACGTAGGCGACAGCTTGAAATGAATGTGCTTTTTTCGCAAGCTCGATGACCAGGACCACCAATCAACTAGCAGTCACAGGAACCACGCAGGCCGTACGCTTCTCGACCCGGCATGCATGGTTTGTGGTTCTTGCATTCCTGTTCGTTGTGATCCTGTCCACTGCCTATTTCGCGAGCCACTTCGCCATCACGACTGACAGCAACCAGCTCCTATCAAGTTCATTGCCATGGCGCCAACAAGAGCGCGCACTTGATCGAGCCTTTCCCTGGAGAATAGATCAGATCGTTGCTGTCATTGACGCCTCGACACCTGAGGCTGCTGAGGAAGCGGCAAACATACTTACAGAAGATCTTTCACACCACACGGACGTGATTCGAACCGTCACCCGCCCTGATGGCGGCGAGTTTTTTGCGCGCAATGGCGTACTCTTTCGGTCCGTCGAAGAAGTGCGCCGTGATGCAAATGACCTCATCGGGGCACAGCCGTTCCTCGGGACTCTTTCGGCCGATCCGACCCTACGAGGTGTTCTTCGCACACTGTCGCAGTCGGTCGAAGGATTGCGGCTTGGGAAGACTAAACTCGAGGATCTGAGACCGGCACTCACGGAAATCGCCGACGCGTTGGAAACGCTGTCGAGCGGAAAGCATCCGGCGTTCTCCTGGCGCAAGTTGATAACAGGCCGTACGCCTGAGCCTTCGGACCTTCGCCGGTTCATCAACATCCAGCCCATCCTGGACTTCAGTGATCTTCAGCCGGGGCGCAAGGCGACCGCAACGATTCGCGCGTCAGTATCGCGCCTCGGGCTGATGCCCGAGCGGGGCGTGAAGGTACGCCTGACAGGATCCGTGGCCATGGCCGACGAGGAATTCTCAACAATTGCCGACGGTGCCGTATTGAATGGCGTCATCACTCTTCTGCTTGTCCTTCTTGTGCTTTGGCTCGCGCTGAGGAGGGCCCGGATCATTCTAGCCGTATTTATCAACCTCCTGGCGGGTCTCACCCTAACAGCCGCTATCGGACTTTTAATGGTAGGAACCCTGAACCTGATTTCCGTCGCGTTCGCCGTGCTTTTTGTCGGGTTGGGCGTCGATTTCGGCATCCAATTCAGCGTGCGTTACCGTGCTGACCGATTTGAATCACACGAACTCGAAAGCGCCCTGCTCGAGACGGCGAAAGGATTGGCGGCGCCCCTTATGCTGGCGGCAGCATCAATTGCCGCAGGCTTCTACTCGTTCCTGCCGACGTCCTATGTCGGTCTGTCCGAACTGGGATTGATCGCCGGAACGGGGATGATCGTCGCGTTCGCAACGACCGTAACCCTCCTGCCGGCGCTGCTCGCCGTGTTCAAGCCTCCAGGCGAACGCGAACCGATCGGGTACGCCGCGCTTGCGCCGGTCGACCGGTTCCTAGAAACACAGCGCAAATGGGTTGTCGGCACGACGCTCGCAGTGACAATCCTTGGCCTGCCTTTACTCACAGGTCTACGATTCGACTTCAACCCACTCGATCTGCGGTCCCGAGACAGCGAGTCTGTGGCGACCCTGCTCGATCTTATGGCCGACCCTGACACGAGTCCGAACACGCTTGATATTCTTGAAGGAAACGTCATGCGCGCTTCCGCGCTTGCCGAGCGATTGCGACGATTGCCGGAGGTCGCGCACGTCGTAACGCTTCAGAGCTTCGTACCAAAGGATCAGGAAGAGAAGCTCGCCATTATTGACGACGCGAGCTTCTTCCTACGCAACACGCTCGACCCCGACCAGATCGAACCGAAACCCACGACGGCTGACACTTTGGCTGCGATCGAAACGACGGCCCGTGACCTGCGCAGCGCAGCGGCTGATTTCGACAATAGCCCGGCCGCAGTTCAAACCCGACGCCTCGCCGATCTCCTGACCGCACTGGCAACGCAATCCCAAGCTAAACGAAAAGAAGCTGAACGCGTTTTTGTGGGGCCGCTGGTGACAACACTGAGTCAAGTGAGAAGCCTGCTCTCAGCCGAGCACGTTACGGTCGAGACGCTTCCCCAATCGTTGACCCGACGCTGGGTCTCGGCGGACGGCCTCACCAGACTAGAAGTCGCGCCGAGCGGCGACGGCAACGACAACGAAACCTTAGAACGTTTCGTCGCGGCTGTGCGCGACGTTGCGCCCGATGCAGCCGGAAAGCCGGTCTTTGTCATTGAGGCGGCAGCGACAATCGTCAAAGCGTTCATTCAGGCCGCGATCTGGTCTGTGGCGTCTATCGCACTCATCCTGTTCATTACGTTACGGCGCTGGAGTCACGTCGCGCTGACGCTCGTGCCTCTGCTCGTCGCAATCATTGTCACACTTGAGATCTGCGTGCTGATGGGGCTGCAGCTGAACTTTGCCAACATCATCGCGCTGCCGCTTCTTCTCGGCGTTGGCGTGGCTTTCAAGATTTACTACATCGTCGCCTGGCGTTCGGGTGAGCGGAATTTTCTGCAATCAAGTCTGACGCGGGCCGTCATCTACAGTGCCTGTACGACTGCAACCGCATTCGGTAGCCTTTGGTTCTCACATCACCCAGGTACCTCCAGCATGGGCAAACTGATGGCGCTGTGTCTGGTCACAACGCTGGCGGCGGCAGTGCTTTTTCAGCCTGCGCTTTTGGCGACTCAGACCAACCCAAATAGCAGTAAACAAACGACCTAAAACCTTCTCCTGTGACATAAAAGTAACACCCTAAATTATCGGCTCTGCTAGTTTTGTCGAATTGGATCTGACTGGCGCATGACGTCCGGGTTTATGCCGCGTCTGAACAAACTCGGGCTGCAGGGGAATTGAAAAAAGGAGCGGGAAAGTAGATGCGTTGCGGTCAAATCCGGGCCAGATGGGCGATAGTACTCGCATTGCCTGTCGTTGTGGCCGGTTGCGCCTCTGCGCCCAGGGACGCGTCGTTACCCCTTCAGGATCCTAACGAACACGTCAATCGCCAGATGCTAGCAATGAATCAGGAAGTATTGCGCCCGGTCGCGAAGACTGTGCAAACGGTCGTCCCGCGCCCTATGCACGATCGTCTGCACGATTTCAATTCAAACTTGAAAGAGCCACGAATCTTCGTGAACAATTTGTTGCAGGGTCGTCTCGAAGCTGCAAGCAAGACGGCTGCGCGTTTCGCCATGAACACGACATTCGGCGTCGGTGGTCTAGTTGATCTCGCGAGCCGTCAAGGAATCCCGCAGCAAACCGGCGATTTTGGTCAGACACTGTTTGTCTGGGGTGTTGCCGAAGGACCTTACATGGTGCGGCCTTATTGGGGTCCTACGACCACGCGCGATGCGGTCGGTGACTTCGTCGATCGCTTCGGCGATCCAGTCGGTCTCCTCTTCGGAACGCAACTGGGCATCGCGATCACCACTGCAAGCCTTGATACGGTGGACAGACTTGGTCAGCTGAAGATGGCCGAGGATGCGTCAATCGATTTCTACACATTCTTGCGTTCGAGCTACTACCAGACACGACGTGCGGAACTACGTGAAGCGCTTGGCTTGCCGGACGCCGTCGACTCCCCCGCCACCGCGCCTGATGAAGTTGCGCAAGTGGTCTCGCCGAAGGCGGCATCGGCAACCGTCCCTACCCGCCGTTCCGGCGTAGCAAATAATGCGCCTCGAGCCAGTACCAAAAAAACAGCCCAGGTAAGCCCAGAAGCAACTCGCGCACTCGCTTCGACAACGAGATAGCTAGCCCGATCTCGGCCGGCAGCCCGAACAAGGCGCCGAACAGGACAAGCCCACCCTCCTGAACGCCAATTGCCGCAGGCACCATGAAGGCCGCAGCGCGTACGCCAGACGACAGGCTTTCAAGGATGAATGCATCGGCCGCACCGATAGGCTGGCCGAGACACCACATCACAAGCCAGACCTCGCCGGCGCCGCCAACCCACCCAATGAAGCGAAATAGGTTCGCACGCCAGAAGGCCGGACCACTGCGGTAGGCCCTAACGACCGCGTCGTCGGTCGCCGATGAATTTTCTTCGAATTGATAAACCCATTTCTCGGGTAACGTGCTGCGCGCAAGTCTGACGAAACGCGCGAACATGTCCTTGTGCTGCAGCAGGACAAATGCCGCAACCGCCACGACAAGCGTGCCGACGCCACTCAGCACTCCAGCTAACACCTCGAACGCCGCGTGTCCGGTAGGCCGCAGTAGAAGCAGCGTAGCGCCGGCCATGACAAAAGCCAGTTGCGTGACGACACCAACCGTTGTGTCAACAACCATACTGGCCGTAGCTTGCGAGCCTGGCACGCCACGCAAATGAATCAGGCGCGCGCTCGCTATGTCGCCCCCGATGTTGGCGACCGGCAACAGCGAGTTGATTGATTCGCGAATCCAGCGGATCCAAGTGATGCTGACAACGCCTGGACGGTTCGCAGGTGGCAACAGCTCGCGCCACGAAAGAGCGGAGAAGAGCATCGGTATGATATGGTAGGCAGCTATCGGCAC
>AF_2010_repII_A1DRAFT_10000152_pt1 | contig 12797 bp, 13 predicted proteins | sample AmaForreplicIIA1_FD_9195 | JGI IMG/M metagenome (IMG submission 9195)
CGGAGCCATCGTGCTGGCGGCCACGATTTGGCCTAGCCGCGGCGCACGTCCGCAAGCAATTTCTGCAGAAATGGCGCGACCAGCTCGAGACGTGGAGCAGATGAAACAACGGAGTTTTTCGCCGTGCTCTTTTCCATCATAATTCCCGCCTATAAGGCACAGCATTTGCGTCAAGCAATTCAATCCGTGCTTGCACAATCATGCGGTGACTATGAATTGTTAGTCGTTGACGATCATTCCCCTCACGAACTAAAGACCGAGTTAACGGACTTCCACGACCATCGTATCTATTATCATCGAACTCCGCATAACTTGGGAGGAGAAGATCCAAGCCGAACGTGGAATTATGCTCTTCAATTGGCCAAAGGAGAGTTGATCATATTGCTTGGAGACGATGACGAGCTGGCGCCAAACTACTTGGAAGAAATGAAGCGACTCGTGGATCGGCATCCGGCTGCTTCAATTTATCGTGCGCGGTTACAACTGACGGATGAAAATGGAATCGTGGTGGATTACGGCTGGCCGTTGCCGGAAGTTGAAACGTGGGATGAGTTTCTATACTTTCGCCATCGACACGGACGATTACAGTCAACCAGCGAAATGGCAGTCCGCGCCATTAGCTTGCGAGAAATCGGCGGTTACCTCCCCATGCCTCTCGCCTTGGGAAGTGATGATCTCACTTGGCTGACATTAAGCCTTAATCATCCAATCGTCTCGACCAATCATACTCACGCGCGTTGGCGAAGACACTCGCAAAGTATAAGTGGCGCCGTGTGGGCTGAGAAAAAGCAGAGGCCCGTATTTGAATGAATTGTATCGCAGAATCATTCTGTTTTTGAACGAGAATAAGCCGTTAGCAATTAGCTCGGAATTGCTGAACAGGGTGATTCACGAACGGTATCAAAAAACCCTTCCCCCGCCGCCAAAAGTCGAGCCTAAACCTGGATTGGTTGTTTCGGCGAAAAGAGCCAAGGTTGCATCGCTTCCACCGATCGCTGCAAAACTGTTTCGAACGATTCGGAAATCTGTTAAATCGCCGTCGGAAGATAGGGAAGATGGCCGGAAATAGACTATTATTTTTGCGGGAAACTTGGTTTTGGATGGGATCAGTGAGCGGATTTGATCCTTTTATCTCGGCAGTCGAAGCTCTGCCCGATGTTGCTTCAACCAGCGTTTGGGTTCCGGACAAAATTCCCCCGTTGGGATTGTGGGAACGAATCCATGGGAGATTGAGGAGACCATCGTCTGCGCGACGCGCTCCTTCTCCATTTACAGCTCACCGGCATGAATGGATAACGCACAGGGTTCTTTCCGCCATGTCTGCCTGTCGCGACGCCGTGAGCCTGCTGTCGGCAGGCGAGAATCAATATGGTGGCGTCTTTTCTAGCGCGGCTCCTGAAATCCGTTCACGGCTCGTGGTTTGTTTTCATCAACCACCTTCATGGTGGCGATTACATTGGCGAGACGTTAGTCTTCTGAATGGCTTAAAAGCAATTGTTTGTCTTTGTCAGGAACAAAAAGACTACTTTACTGCGCTATCTTCTACTCCCGTTATCATGCTTCGACACGGCGTATTACACGATTTTTTTACGCCCGACTTCGATCGGCTGGCCGGAAGCCCGCGGTTGCTTTTTGTTGGGCATTGGCTTCGCGATCTCGACGTATTGGAAATGGCGATGAATTTGATATGGCAAAGTCGCCCCGATATTGAATTGGACTGCCTAATCCCTATTCATGCCCGCGACCATCCAGTGTTGACTCGATTAGCAGGAAACTCACGAATCCACTGGCATTCAGGACTGTCTCCGGAACAAGTTCGTGAATTGTATCGGCAGGCAACTTTGTTATTTTTACCATTTATCGATGCTGCGGCAAACAATGGCATTGTCGAAGCACTAGCTTGTGGTTTGCCTATCGTATCGACCCGCGTCGGCGGCATTCCAGATTACGTTCCTGACGACTGTGGCCGCCTCTGTGCACCGGGCGATGCGAAAGATCATGCTTGCGCCGTAATTGACTTGATTAATAACAAAGAATTGCTTGACCGGAAAAAGCGTGCCTGCAGAAGGCATGCGGAGAGAACATTGAACTGGAAAGATTCGGCACAACTGTTCCACGATTTCTTGGCATCCCTAAAGTGATTTCGGTTAGTTTATATGCAAAATGATGCTGCAAATTGCTGCTTTGTCGCCGATTCTGGCAGGAATGGGCGAACTTGCTTTTACACTGGAGCCGCAGCGATCAAAAATCGAGAATCTGAAATCAAAAATGAAGAAGGCCATTCTTCTTGCCGGCGGCGCGGGAACGCGTCTTTATCCGCTGACCAAAATCGTCTGCAAACAACTTCTCCCGCTCTACGACAAACCGATGATTTGCTATCCGCTGGCGACGTTGATGCTCGGCGGTCTTCGCGATGTGCTCATAATCTCGACGCCAAAAGATCTGCCGATGTTCGAAGATTATTTGGGTAATGGCTCGCAAATTGGTATTCGCATCGAGTACGCCGAGCAGCCGAAGCCCGAAGGCATTGCGCAGGCATTTTTAATCGGCGCAAAATCTGTCGGCAACTCGGGCGCGTCGCTTATTCTTGGCGATAACATTTTCTATGGGAAACTCGATTTTTATCGCGACGCGCTCACTCTCGAGCGGGGTGCCTGCATTTTCGGCTATCAGGTTCGCGACCCCGAGCGCTATGGCGTGGTCGAGTTCGATGCGGACGGCAAAGCCATTAGCCTCGAAGAAAAACCCAAGCAACCGAAGAGCCATTTCGCTGTGCCCGGCCTTTACGTTTACGATGAGAGAGTTGTCGATCTTTGTCGCACACTGCGACCATCGGCGCGTGGCGAGCTCGAGATTACCGACCTGAATTTGCTTTATTTGCAGCGCGGCGAGCTGCAGGTGAAGCTGCTCAGCCGCGGCATGGCCTGGCTTGATACCGGAACCACAACGACACTATTGGAGGCCGGCAATTACATCGCCACGATCGAGCATCGGCAGGGCTTGAAGATCGCATGCCTGGAGGAAATCGCGCTGCGAATGGGTTTCATTAGCCAATCCGATCTCGAAAAGATCATCGATGGATTACCGAAAAATGAGTACCGCGATTATCTTCGCACGGTTTGTGATGAAGGGCCGGTCGCCGCGCCCGAACCGGTGGGATGAACTGTATTCGTTTCGTTGCGCGAAGCGCTCGTCTCGCGCACACCGCGACGGCTACAAACTACTTCGGCTGCTCGCGCAGTAGATGATTCGTGTCAGCAATCACTTTCGTTATCGCTTCGGGTTCCGTAGCGTCGTAATAACCGCGGATTTGACCATGTCGATCCACCAGCACCATTCGTGTGCTATGCACAGGAAGTCCCTCCGCATCGCTTCCGTCTGACGCGGCCAGTTTGAAACCGTCATGGGAAAGTTTGTAGATCGCGGATTTTGCTCCGGTTAGAAAATCCCAGCGTCCCGGCTCGGCCTGGAACTTCGCCGCGTATCCACGCAAAACGGCGGGAGTGTCCTTTTCGGGGTCGACACTAAACGAAACCAAATGCACGTCGCTTTTCTCCAACGGCTTTTGCAATTCGCTCATCCGGCCGCTGATCATCGGGCAAGGCCCCGGGCACGTTGTATAAACAAAATCCGCGATCCAAATCTTACCAGCCAACTGCCCTGACCCAAACGACTGTCCGTCTTGATTCGTAAGCTGAAAAGCGGGCACTGTGCCGTAAGAAGAAACCGTCCGCTGACGCAGCGCTGACACTTCGAGATTTCGCAACCAAAGCAACATTCCGAGTGTAACAATCGGGATCAAAATCAGGGTCACTTTCCAAGCGATACCGGTTCGTGATGGCACACGATTCATCGTGGCAGAAGTCGTGTTCATAATTTCGTCAGAACCAAAGCCGCCAGTAACAGTGGAAGATACGCTATCGACGCGAAAAACAGTAAACGCGCAGCACCCGGCGTTCGGAGTCGCAGAAAACGCATCGCGACCGCGACGAAGAAGCCACCGAGCACAAGCTGGATTGGCTGATAAAAATAGCTGACAACTCCAACAAATGCAGGCAGACCGGCGAGGACAAGAAGGAGAATGCAGAAGAACACGCTCTGACTGGCGCTCCGTTCGCCACTGGGATCGTCGCTTGAAATCATGCGGAAGCCTGCGCGCGAATAGTCCTCGCGGAACATCCACGCGATGGCGAAGAAGTGCGGCATCTGCCACAAGAACACGATTATGAAGAGACTCCACGCTCCCAGACCGATGTCTCCGCGCGCAGCCGCCCAGCCGATCATTGGGGGGATTGCGCCGGGAATCGCGCCAACAGCCGTGTTGGCTGTGCTAGTGCGCTTCAGCGGCGTGTACGCAAAAATGTAAATCACGATGGTGATTGCCGCCAGCACGGCGCTGAGCGCGTTGCAAACAATCGCCAGGTAAGCAACGCCGAAAACTGACAACGCAGCGCCGAGCACTAGCGCTTGAAGCGGCGCCATCCGCCCGGCTGGAATCGGTCTTGTTTTTGTTCGCCGCATGAGCGCGTCGACTCGGCGTTCCCACCATTGATTGAGAGAGGCTGCGCCTGCTGCTGCCGCCGCCGTACCAAAAACGGTGTGAAAGAGCGCCCGATAATCGACCGGCGGTTCCGATCCGAGATAAAAGCCGACAGCGGTCGTTAGCAAAACAAGCAGCGTGAGTCTCGCTTTGACGAGTTCAGCGAGATCACTCACAAAACTGGCGCGCGAGGACGTCAGACTTGAAGTTTCAACAGCGGCCGTTTTCATGCGCGAAGTGGTTGGCTGTGCGGCGCGCCCGGCGGTCGCGCCTGACCAACTTGCGTTTGTGAAATACGCCAGCAAATCGCGCTAATGCTCACACCAAAAGATAGCATTACCGCGCCGAGCGCGACATGCGCGGTGGCAACATCAGCGGCCTTATTGCTCCAGATCACCCAGGCGCCGAGCGTAATTTGACCAAAAACTAAAACGACCCAGAGAAGTGACAATCGTTTGAGAGCAGCGAACTCGCGGATTTCTCTCCAGACCCGGGCGCAAAACGTGACTATTGCAATCGCGATGATTACTGCAACAAACCGGTGCACCATTTGCAGCCAGATTTGAAATGCGCTCACCTCCGACAACGCACGCGCGTCGCGCCACGCGTTGATCTTTACCAGGGCCGCCGCGCTGGTATCCGGAATCCATGCGCCGTTCGCAGTCGGAAAATCCAGAATCGCCAAATCCCGATGTTGATGCCGCATCGTCGCCCCGAGCGCGAGCTGCACGTAAATCGCCACCGTAATTGCAATCGCAACCGCCTTAATGGACGAAAACTTTGGTGAATCAAAATGCCGGGTTGCGAGCGACGACCAGAATTTCGTCGTCACCAGCGCGATGAAAACAAGAAGCCCGAGGAAAGCTTGCGCGACACACGCGTGAAAGATGCCTATTTGATCTTTCATCATCGTGACTCGAAGACCGCCCAGAATTCCTTGCAGAATCACACCGGCAACCGCGATCACGCCCAGCCTGCGGACCCATCGCCGGTCTTCGCCCAGCCAAAGCCACACAGCGAGGATGATCGTGAGAAATCCGACCACCGAACCCATCAATCGATGCGTGTGCTCGAACAAAATTCCGCCGACCCATTTCGAAACCGGAAACAGAAACATATTGTAGCCGAACGTGGTCGGCCAATCGGGCACTGCGAGACCGACGTTCTTGCTGGTGACCATTCCTCCGCTGCAAATCAGCAGGAGCGTGGCCACGCATGTTAGGCATGCGAATCGGTTCAACCACTTGCTGTAGTCCCGAGGCTTCGGGATAACCGCCGGGTTTGCTGTGTGCATTGGGATAAAATTAAACGCGGATTACGCGGATTTCGCAGATAATTTGTAGCCGTCGCCCTGCGGGCGACGTGCGCGCTTCGCACAGCGAAGCGGCTACAGTTGACCCGGACTTTGCGCAGGTTGCGCAGGCTGTTGCTCGGGTTTGCCGGCGGGTGCAGTTGGTTTGTTTTGTGGCTGCGGCGGCTGCGGCGCGCCCGGTGCCGGTGAAGAAGGCGCCGCTTGCGCGCTGGCGGCCAGCTCGGCGCGTTCTTTCAGCCACGCCTGGTAATCCTGCGGTGTGTCGACGACGAGTGTGCCTTTCATTCCGTAATGACCAAGCCCACACAATTGGGCGCAAATCACTTCATAGGTTCCGGTTTTTACAGGCGTGAACCAGATTGGAATTAGCGACCCGGGAATGGCATCACCGGCGATGCGCATGTCCGTTACAAAGTAATCGTGAATCACATCTTTCGAGGAAAGCTCTGCAATCACGGGACGGCCCACCGGCACGTGGAGTTCGCCGGTCGTAACGATATCGTCCTTGCCAGCTGGATCATTTGGATCAATTCCTAGCGGGTTTGAGTTGGAGACAAGATTGACATCACGCCGGCCAAACTGTCCGTCGGCTCCCGGCAGGTGGTAGTTGAAGCTGAACTGCTGCGCGACAACGTGGACCAGCAGCGCCTCTTTCCCAGGTGGAAACTGGTTCACCCGTCTTGCCCATAGCGGGATCGCGAAGCCCAGCAGCAATACCGCTTCGATCATGACAACTGAAAATTCCAGATGCGTCGAGATATGGCTGCGCACACCGGCATGATCGGCATTGGGTTGGCGGCGTTTCCGAAACCGAAGCAGGACGTAAATAAAAAACACCGACCACCCGACGAACAACGCCGCCATGAACCAGTGACAAAACTCAAGGATATGATCGATCTGGTAACCGTGGGCGGAAGCGTTGGGCGGCTGACCCAGAAACTCGTTGATCAGGGCAAGACTATTCATACTTGCTCAAGTCTTCCTCGGTCAGCTCCTGATGGGGCTCAACCGGCATGCGGCCATGGCGCCATAGATGAAAGCTGAATGCGCCGATCCCGCCTATGACCGACATCACAGCGCCAAAAAGAAACCAGATCGCGACAGCCATGTGCTCGGTCGATTTGCCGTCCTTCGCGCCGTAGCAAAACGGACACGCCAGCGCTTGTTGTGCGGCAAACAGAACGGATACCAAAAATAACGGGACGACCTTTTTCATGTGATGATCCGCAGCCGTTTCATTTTCCTGTAAAACCACACGCCATACACCAACAGCACAATCGCAACCACAAACGACGCGACCGCGCCGGCAACGTAAATCGGGGCGCCTTCCACCAGATTGACCCAGAGACACCACACTCCGGTCCCCAACGCAAGCAGCGTCGAGAAGATTATGAACACTATATGGAATGCTTTAAGCGACATTTAGTGAAAGTGAAAGATCGGATAGTCGTACCACGCCAAAAATGTAAGCCAGAAGAGACCAAGCACAAAAAATCCGGTGAAAATCAGGATCCGGTAGATCAGCCGTTTCTCTGCGGCGAGGTGCATAAAAATTGCCGCTACGAGCCCGGCCTTGAACATCGCGACCAGCATCGCCACGGCGATGTTCGCCTTCTGCGTTCCAAAATGAACGTATGACAACGCAACAGTGATCCCTGTAAATAGCAGCAGCACGGCGCCAACCATCAAATACCCGCGAACGTGCCTGCGAATGCCGTGCGCGTATTCTTCGTACTCCTTCGAATCTTGGGAGATGTCAGGCGGATTATTCATGGCTATAGCAGATAAAACAGTGGAAACACAAAAATCCAGATGAGATCAACAAAGTGCCAGAAAAGTCCGCTGACCTCGACACGATTAGCCAGATGCTCGGGATTGCGTTGGTAGAGCCGTTTGCTCACCGGAAACCACATATAAATGAATACCAGCACCCCACCAAGCACGTGCAGGCCATGTAAGCCCGTGATGGTAAAATAGCTGGCAAAATACGCGCTGTGTCTTGGTTCAAACATCGTCGCGTACTGCACGTCCTCCTTTTCAATCGTGGCAATTTTTTCCGTTGCAGGCCTTGGCCAAAAGTGTGGCCGATCCATTTCGGCGTTCGTTGGGTCTGCGTTGAGCGGATCCAGGGCGACTTCGTATTCCTTGATGTTGGGATCGTTTAATGCCGCGCGATTATGGAGGTGGCCTGTAATCTCGAGCCGCGGCGGCAAGCCCTTTTCTGCCGCGTACTCATTGCCCAAATATTGTTCATATTTCCCCAGCGCTTCCGTTTTGATGTAGATGCCAAAGTGATCGAACTTCTGGGGCCACTCGTACCCCAGTTTAACGACCAAGAAAATTATGCCACAGCTAATCGTGGCGAGCATGTACCACCAGTAGGCGTTATACTTTCGCATCTTCAGCGAAGCCCACGCCAGCACCACAGTGACCGAGGAGATGATCAGAATCGCGGTGTTCATCGTGCCGACCGGGACATTAAGCAGGCCGTGTGGCCACATGCCCGGCGGTGCGTCAATCCTGAGAAAAATGTAGGCGGAGAAAAGGCCGCCAAAGAGCATCACTTCCGACGCGAGAAAAAGCCAGATCCCAATCTTGGCGTTCCAAAGACCGGTGTCAGGCCGAGTAGAAATTGTATACGGAATTTCCATAATTCAGTAGACCGCAAATCAGCTATGCGTGAACGAGCTCTGCCGGCGGTTTGCGACGCGTTCGCTCGGCGGGTTCCACCGGTTCATTTTGCATGGTGTAGTCGCGTTCGCGACCGGGAAGGCTGTATTCGTAAGGGCCGCGATAAGCAACTGGCGTAGTGACGAAATTTCCATGCGGCGGCGGCGAAGGCGCNGTCCATTCNAGCGTCGTCGCTTCCCANGGGTTGTCGTTCACTTTTTCGCCGTGCTTGATGCTCCANAAGAAATTGATGATGAANGGAATTTGGGCGAGCCCCATAATCCAAGCCGCCCAGGAGATCGGCTTGTTCCATTCGAAGCCGGTTAATCCCCAGATCGTGTGGTCGTTCGCAACGTTCCATCCCTGCCCGCCGTCATACCAGCGGCGATGCATTCCAGCCATGCCCTGCAAGAACATCGGAAGAAAGATCGCGTTCATGCAGATTAGCGTCGGCCAAAAATGCACTTTTCCCCAGAACTCGCTCATTTTTCGGCCGGTCGCCTTCGGGAACCAGAAGTAAACACCGGCGAATAGTCCGAAAATGGTGCCAGGCGCGACGATATAATGGAAATGCGCGATGACGTAGTAAGTATCGTGCAGGTAAAGGTCGGCTGAATTAAACGCCAACGGAATGCCGGTGAGTCCTCCAATTCCGAACATTGGGAGAAATGCAATGGTGAACAGCATCGGCACGTTGAAGCGAATGGAGCCGCCCCAGAGCGAAATGAAAAATGCGCTCAAAATGATGACCGACGGGATCGAAATCAGGAGCGTAGTTGTCTGAAAAAATGCACTGACGGCGCTGCCCATCCCGGTGAGCCACATGTGATGCGCCCAAACGATGAACGAAAGGAAACCGATTACGAGCACCGAGAAGACNAGCGATTTATAACCCCAGAGCGGTTTCCGNGAATTGTTGGCTAGAATTTCGGCTACGATACCGAATGCAGGCAGGATCAGCACGTAAACTTCCGGGTGCCCAAGGAACCAGAAGAGATGTTGCCACAAAAGTGGGCTGCCGCCGCCGCTGAGATATGCCGGCACGCCATTAAGGACCAAGCCAGCTGGCATGAAAAAGCTAGTGTGCGCGACTCGATCCATTAACTGCATGATGATTGCCGCTTCCAGAGGCGGAAACGCCAGCAGCAACAGAAATGCGGTGACAAACTGAGCCCAGACGAAGAACGGCAATCGCATCCAGGTAAGTCCCTTGGCGCGCAGTTGAATAATCGTTGTGATGAAATTGACGGCGCCAAGCAGCGACGAGGTGATCAGAAAAATAAATCCGAGCAACCATAGTGTCTGGCCATTGAATACGGGATTGTGGCCCGGACCGGTATCGGAGATGACGGCCAACGGCGTATAGGACGTCCAGCCGCTCTTCGCCGGTCCACCCGGCGCGAAAAAGCTGACCAACATAATCACGCCGCCTACTGCAAACGCCCAGAAACTCGCCGCATTGACCTTGGGAAATGTCATGTCCGGCGCGCCGATTTGGAGCGGCACGACGAAATTGCCGAACGCGGCAAAGGCGAGCGGCACCACGCCGGCGAAAATCATGATCGTGCCGTGCATCGCGCCTAACGAGTTGTAGAAATCCGGCGTCATCTTCCCATCCGCGATACCCGGGCCAAAAATCTGCGGCAGCCATTTGCCGATCACCGGCAGTGCCTGACCGGGATAAGCCAGTTGCCACCGCATCAGCATCATCAAACAAAATCCGAGGAACAAAAATGACAGGCCGCACAGGCCATATTGAATTCCGATCACTTTGTGGTCGGTCGAGAAAATGTATTTACGCCAGAATCCGAGCTCGTGATGTTCGTGGTGTTCGTGCTCGTGCGCGTGCGGTTCGTGATGGGTGCCAACGGAAGTAGAAGTATCCATTTCAGAAGAAAATTATGCCGGTTAATATCAGAAGAGAAGCCCTCATTGCAAAGCGAGAAATTTCAAATCAAGCGAGAAAACGCCCGATGATCTCTGGCTTGCGGTGTGCGAAATTTCCACGTGCACAGTGAACTGAAAGCACGAGCGATCATCCACCTCGATATGGACTGCTTTTACGCAGCGATAGAGGTGCGGGACAGGCCCTCGCTGCGAGGCAAACCCGTCGGCGTGGGTGGCGCACGAGAGCGACGCGGCGTTTTGACCACGTGCAATTACGAGGCGCGCAAGTTCGGTGTCCGCTCAGCCATGCCGACGTTCATGGCGCTGCAACGCTGCCCGAACTTAATTGTGCTGCCGACGCGCTTTGATGTTTACAGGCGCGAAGCAGCGATCATCCGCGGAATTCTCTACCAGTTCACATCGATCATCGAACCGCTGTCGCTCGACGAAGCGTATCTTGATGTTACCTCTCACCCGAGCGCGCCGGCAGCGCTCGCCCAGGAAATCCGCAGCGCAATTCTTCGCGCGACGAAACTCACATCTTCCGCGGGGGTTGGTCCAAACAAGCTCATCGCGAAAATTGCGAGTGACCTTAACAAGCCAAACGGCCAGTGCGAAGTGAAGCCGGAACGAGTCGCGGACTTCATGAAAGACTTACCCGTGCGAAAAATCTGGGGAATCGGCGAGAAGAGCGAACGAAAACTCGAAGAACTCGGCGTCAAAACGTGCGGCGACCTCCAGCGATTCTCGCGGCCTGAGCTCGTTAATGTCTTCGGTAAGTTTGGCCTTGAACTCTACGACCTTTGCCGTGGCATCGATGATCGGGCGGTCGAGCCCGATCGTCCGCGTAAATCGCTAAGCACGGAAGAAACGTTCGCTGTCGATCTCGCCACGCTCGAACAATGCGAAGAAAAACTCGAAGAACTCTTCCAGGATGTGATGGCTGATCTGGCGCAAAAAGAATCAATGCGTGAGATCACAAAGATTTTCGTGAAACTGAAGTTCAACGATTTCACGCGCACGACCGCCGAGCGCGCGGGACTGACGCCAACGCTGGAAGCTTTCCATTCGCTCCTGGCGGAAGCATTCGCGCGAACTGGCAAACCTGTGCGCCTGATCGGTGTCGGGGTTCGTTTCGCAGAGCCGATGCCGGAAAATGCACAACTGGATTTGCTGTAAACACGTCCATCTTTTCTGAAGCTGTCATGTTGAGCGAAGCGAAACATCTCTGATTATTGTTGGGACCGAGATTCTTCGCTCCGCTCAGAATGACAACATGAGTTCCGCGCAGCAGAGAAAAATCAGACAGACCGGTTGCGATGTCCGCTTCGATAATCTGACGCGCCAACTCTACTCGACCGACGCATCGATTTACCAAATACACCCAGTCGGCGCGGCTTTTCCGAAAAGCGCAGAGCAGGCGAGCCTTGTCATTCATGCAACAGCGGATGCAGGTCTTTCCATCACGCCTCGCGGCGCCGGCACCAGTCTGGTGGGCAATGCGATTGGCGATGGATTAATCGTCGATTTTTCGCGGCATAACCGACAGATCACTGATTTGGATCTTGAGAAACGCAGCGTCCGCGTCGGGGCGGGCGTTGTGTTGGACCAAGTCAACGACTTTCTAAAGCCGCACGGTTTTTGTTTCGGCCCAGACGTCGCAACCAGTTCGCGAGCCACGCTCGGCGGCATGATCGCGAACAATTCGTCCGGCGCGCGTTGCCCAATTTACGGCACAACAGCCGATCACGTGATTTCACTGGAAATCGTGCTGGCGGATGGTCGCGTTGAAAAAATCGGAGTCAGCCATGACTCGTTAGGCCGCGAGCGGGCAGAGATTGAGAAGCTCGTTGGCGCGGCGCGCACCGAAATGGCCGAGCGCTGGCCGCCAGGCTTGATCAAACGGTGGCCCGGCTACGGCATCGAACGATTCCTGCGCCTGCCAAATGATCTGACCAATATTCTCGCCGGCAGCGAAGGAACGCTCGCGGCCATTTTCTCCGCTGAGCTCAAGATTTCTCCCCTGCCTCGCGAGAAAGGTTTGGGTCTGATCTTTTTCGCATCGGTAGCGGAAGCAATGCAGGCGACGGTTGAGCTTCTCGATCTTAAGCCCGCTGCGATCGAACACATCGATCGGCCGTTATTCGATGGAACCAAAGGTCAACTTCAGTTTCAGCCGGCGCGCGATCTGCTCGAATTGGAATCGAAACCGTGTGAATCGATCTTGATCGTCGAGTTCTACGAAGATGTCGCGGAACGGCTATCGATTCTACAATCCAGAAGAATCGGGCTGCGCACAAAGATCGTCACCGAGCCGGCGCAAATGAACATGGTCTGGTCGGTGCGCAAATCTGGTCTGTCGCTTTTGACAGGATGCATCGGACCGGC
>AF_2010_repII_A1DRAFT_10000154_pt1 | contig 12783 bp, 10 predicted proteins | sample AmaForreplicIIA1_FD_9195 | JGI IMG/M metagenome (IMG submission 9195)
AAGGATGAAGCCAGTAAGTTCACGTTCTACCAGGCGGACGTTGAGGGAAAATCGAACATTGAGAAAGCGGCGGACGAATATTTGCGCGGAAAACCCGGGGTNCGATATCTGCGGCGCAATGCGAAAGGCGCCATCGACGGAATTTTGCGCGAAGATCCTCCGCAACAGGGCGCGAATGTTTTCTTGACGATCGACGCCCGTATCCAGGCCATCGCAGAGGAAGCATTGCGATCCGTCGGGCGCGGCGCTGCCGCCGTTGTCGATCCAAACACCGGCGAAATTCTCGCAATGGCTTCGGTGCCATCGTTCGATCCAAATACCTTTGTCCCCAGCATCAAAGCAAAAGATTGGGTGGCGCTCCAGAAGGATGAAGCCACCCCGCTCGTCAACCGCGCGGTGAGCGGGTTCCCGCCCGGATCAACTTTTAAGTTAATCACTTCACTAGCTGGGCTGCGTCGTGGCTTGGCGAAGCAGAGGTTCACATGCTCCGGCGGTGTTCAGTACGGCGACCATTATTTCCAATGCTGGGCAGCCGAAAAGCATTTCACGCACGGCACACTATCCCTGCCCGATGCGATCAAAGTATCGTGTAACGCGTTCTTTTATCAGTACGGTAACGCTGCCGGCATCGATTCGATCGACCGCGTGGGCGATTTGCTTGGTTTGGGAAAACCATCTGGGCTGAATTTAACGGGCGAACAACCTGGAGTTCTGCCAGGGCCCGACTGGATGAAGATTTATTATCCTCAAGAAAGATGGTCGCAAGCATACACGGCTAACGTTTCAATCGGACAGGGCTACGATTTAGCGACGCCTCTGCAAATGGCCATGGCCTATGCAGCCCTCGCTAATCGTGGCATTTCTTATTATCCGCGCTTAGTGAAAAAGGTGCTCAATCAGGACGGCACACCGGTGTTGGACGAAGACGGAAAGATCGCCGTCCCTGATCAGCCCAGAGTGCATGCCGATTTCCGCACCGAGGTTTCACCCGCCGATATCGAATTGGAACGACACGGATTTTGGAACGTGGTGAACGCAGATGGTGGAACTGGCAGCCGGGCACGCTTGTCCGGCGTGCAGGTGGCAGGCAAAACCGGCACGGCCCAGGCAAAATACAAGGGAAGGCAAGATACGATTTCCTGGTTTGTTTGTTGGGCCCCCTTCGATAATCCCAAATATACCATCGCGGTGATGGTACAGGGAGGAGAACACGGCGGCAGCGTCGCGTGCCCAATCGCAGCGCGGATCATGGAACGTTCATTGGCAATGGACGAGGGAAAGTTTGAAGCCCAGGTCGCGTGGCTTCCTCCTGCTCATAAGGCGAATCCTTTTCAAATGATCAAGGACGTGAGTTTCAAGGATTCAGGAATAAATGAAGGCGGCAGTGACGACGAGAATTCAAACGACTCGCAGGGCGCAGACGTCCAGATGGCAGGCGCGGGTGGGGCTCCGGACGTTGAACCGGAAGCAGATTCACAGGGGAGAGTAGCGCGGCGTGCTGCAGCCTCTTCCGCTCGAGCGATCCCGGTTGCGGCGCCTCAACAGCAGCGTCCACGCAACTTCTTTGAGCGGCTCTTCGGAGTAAAACGCCAGCCTGCTCCGCCTCCTCCACCGCCGCCCAGCCGGAAGCGCACAACCACAAGATGAACCTTCGGTCAGAATCGCTCCTGCAGCGTGTATCGAAAGCTCGGCTGACGACCGGACAACCCCTCCATTTTTATGATAGACAAAGTAAGAAAGATTTTGGGTCTTCCTTCACGCAAGACCGGCAACAAGCTCGTCCTGAGCGTGGAGAAACTCGAGACCCGCGTGGCCTTGCTCGAGGGTGGCCGACTTGAGGAATACAGTGTTGAACGTAAGAGCTCACGGAACATCGTAGGCAGCGTTTACAAGGGTAAAGTCAAAAACATCGAGATGGGATTGAAGGCGATGTTTGTTGACATCGGCTTCGAAAAAAATGCTTTCCTTCATTTCTGGGACGCCATTCCTGCAGCGCTCGATAGTGGCATCGAAGAGATTGACAGACGCTCGAGTAAGCGCCCTCGAAAACGAATCACGGTAAAAGATATCCCAAGCATTTACCCGGTCGGCTCGGACGTGATTGTACAGGTCACCAAAGGGCCAATCGGTACCAAGGGTCCGCGCGTCACGACGAATCTCAGTTTCGCCGGGCGGTATTTGGTCCTGATGCCATTTAGCGATCGCAGCGGTATCTCGCGAAAAATCGAAGAGCCGAAAGAACGCGAGCGACTGCGCAAGGTCCTGCGGCAGTTGGATATTGCTGAAGGGGTTGGCGTCATCATCCGAACAGTTGGCGAAGGTCAACGTGCTAGGTATTTCGTCCGCGATTTACGAGTCCTGCTCGATCAGTGGACCAAAGTCGATCAAGCCATTCGTGACAACCCGGCCCCCTGCCGACTGTTTGAAGAACCGGACCTGGTCGAGCGCACGGTCCGCGATTTTCTCACCGAAGAAATCAATGAAATCGTTTGCGACGATCGCGAAGCAACGAATCGAATGGTCGACATGGTCGGTCAAATCTCCCGGCGCGCGAGGAACCGTGTTCGCTACTACGACGGTGCCACGCCGATTTTTGAGACTTACGGTGTCCAGAAACAAATTGACGACGCCTTTCACAGGCAAGTCTGGCTCAAGTGCGGCGGCTATATTGTAATCGACGAAACTGAAGCGCTGGTCGCCATCGATGTGAATACCGGACGGAACAAAGGCGGGCGCGACGTGGAGAAAACAATCTTACAAACCAATCTGGAAGCGGCGGACGAGATCGCGCGTCAGCTTCGATTACGCAACATCGGGGGACTGATCATTGCTGATTTCATCGACATGAAGAGCCGCAGAGATCAGCAGGCGGTTTACAATTTAATGAAGGAACGGCTCAAGCGCGACAAGGCGAGAACGCATGTGCTTCCCATTTCACAACTCGGTCTGATGGAGATGACGCGGCAAAGGGCGCAGGAGAGCCTGAGCGACACGATTTATGAAAATTGTCCTTATTGCGGCGGGCGAGGTGTGGTGAAGACGACGATGAGTACGAGCGTGGAATTACACCGGACCCTCAATACGGTTATGCGCCGGTACCAGGATTCCATCCACGATATTCGCGTGATCCTGAACCCTGACGTTTTGAAGCGATTAAAGGAGGAAGACGAGGAACTGCTTGTGGAACTCGAGCGCCGTTACGCCGGCCGGCTGATGTTTCGGGGCGACCCCGCATTTCATCACGAAAAATTTGTCATTACGGATGCCAATACGGGGGCCGAACTGAAGGCCTGACGTCCAAAGGCAGGCCCGAAAAAGCTTGCAATTTTGGCCTGCCGGCTCACACTCACGGCATCCAGACGTGCCGTGAAGATTGTTTACCGACTCGATTTGGGCAATGTTTGAACGGACTTAGCTAAAAGGAGAAACAGATGAAGAAGCTGCTGTTGTGCCTGCTAGCGTCCGCCTTGGTCGCTTCGGCCGCTTTTGCGGGGGATGGCTATTCAGGCAAGGAAATCAAGCAGGTCGCTCCACCGCCTTGCCCTGAGTGGTACGCAGACAGGGAAATTAATGTGAGTCTTTGGGGCACTTACATTTTCACCGGGAACAATTGGGCAAACGATAGTTATCTTCATTCAGATCATGTTTGGGGGGGCGGTGTGGATATCAAATATTTCTTCATGCGTTACTTCGGCGTCGGCATTGAAGGTTGGGTAGGCGACGCCCATCAGGAGTTGGAAAATATTTTTATTGATCATAGCGACAACATTTCTCTGCGCAGCTTCAACAATCAGAACAACACGGTCGGTGCCGTACTGGGCACTCTGACTCTTCGTTATCCGATCGCTTGTACGCGATTTGCCCCTTACATTTTTGGTGGCGGTGGCGGGATTTTTGGCGGGGGCCAGAGGCAAGTTAACGAGCGCTTTGTCGAGCCGGGAGAAGGTTTCGATATTCTTGCGACAACCGGTCATACAGATGCCGAGGCGCGGGCAATTGGCCAGGTTGGCGGTGGCATGGAGATCCGCTTAACTCCGCACATCGGCTGGGTCAGTGATTTCAGCTGGAACTTCGTGGACGGACCAAACAATAATTTCGGAATGGTCCGCACGGGCGTGAATTTCGCGTTCTAAGCGGTTTACAAGAGCATTTGTCGTGGCGGCGTCAGGAATACCGGACGCCGCCTTTTTTGTGCGCGCGAGACATTTGCGAAGCTAACCATGCACACGAAATTACATTAATGTCGTTTATCGAGACANTGGACAGCCTGGCTCTGAGAAAATCGGAGCTGATCGAGCACTTTCAGCATCTGATTGGGCCTAAATCCGATCACGAACTCGAAGCGATGGCGCAAACTTCTCGTGCGCTCACATTGCAAAATTTTGGGCGAACCATGCGGCTCTTTGCGCCGCTCTATCTTTCCAATGAATGCATCAACAATTGTCGGTATTGCGGTTTCTCGCGGGATAATCCGATCCTTCGCGTCACACTTACCGTCGATGAAGTGGTAGCCGAAGCGCAACATCTGGAGCGGCAGGGGTTTCGCCAAATTCTTCTCGTGGCGGGCGAGCATCCGAAGTTTGTGAACAGCGGTTATCTCGCCGAGTGCGTGCGCGCTCTCGCGCCCGATTTTTCGTCGATTTCCATTGAGGTCGCCCCGATGGATACCGAGGATTACGCGCCGATTGTCGAGGCTGGCGCTGAAGGGCTCGTCGTTTATCAGGAGACTTACAATCGCGGTGTGTATGCCGAGATGCATACGGCTGGTCCGAAGCGCGATTTTAATTATCGACTTGCCTGTGCCGAGCGTGGCTACGCCGCCGGTTTTCGCCGATTAGGANTTGGCGCGCTTATTGGCCTAACGAGATGGCAGGACGAAGCCGTCGCGCTGGCGGCGCACTTGGAACATTTGTTCAAACACTGTTGGCAAGCACAAATTACCGTGAGCGTGCCTCGTTTGCGTCCGGCAGCCGGCGGATTTCGCCCGTTATTCACGATGAGCGACCGCGAACTTGTGCAATTGGTGTTTGCGTTGCGCATCACGTTCCCGCAGGTCGGGATCGTGCTGAGTACGCGCGAGCGCGCGCCGCTCCGGGATGCACTGGCTTCCATTGGTGTAACAATGATGAGCGCCGGCAGTCATACCGAGCCCGGCGGTTACACCCGGCGGGGCCGCGAGCATCTGCATCTTACTGTGCGTGGCCGCATCGTCGCGCCCGAGTATCAGGACGGCGAAGACCAACTCGCCACCGGACAATTTGAGATCAGCGACGAGCGTTCGCCTGCCGAAATCGTCGCTGTCCTTCGCCACCAAGGGCTCGAACCGATTTGGAAAGATTGGGACCAGGCGTTGTGTTCAAACACGAATGGACACGAATAACGAAGCAGGAACGACGCGTGACCATTGTTGCGCGCGCAGCGCGCTTTGGAGTGCGCTGAGATGTCCGTGCTCTCAAATGCGGTCCCGCAGTCGCGGGATCGCCGGCACTCCAAGAACGAACCAATTAATGTTTATCAGTGGTTCTCTGAGCAATGAAAATTTCACTCAATGGCGAAACCGTTGATGCCTTCGAAGCGAAAACAATCGCCGAGCTAATCGACCGTTACCGATTGCCACCGCAATCGATTTTGGTGGAGCACAACGGCCTCTCCCTGCATCGGCGCGAATGGCCTAAGCGTTCACTTGCCGAAGGCGACCGCATCGAGTTCATCCGCGTCGTCGCCGGCGGATAGATATTGTTAGACGAAACTTTTCTTCTAATTGTGGTTAGGCCCTAATCTGCGCTTTTCACCACGACGCGCATTCCATCGGTTTGGATGACAGTGACTGGTGTTTCCCGGGCAATAAATTCGCCTTCGGTGACCACGTCGACAACGTGATCGGCGAAACGCGCTTTGCCGCTGGGTCGCAACACCGTGACGGCTGTGCCTTGCATTCCGGGCGCGAGCGGCAAAGCGGTTGCGAAGTGTCGCGGCGTACCGGCCAGAGATGGCCCGGGGGGATTCGAGTCGATCAATGCGAAACGCCGGTACAAACTGGTACGCGGAAGATATCGCGCAAGGAGCGCAATCACGATTAACGCTCCCAGCAGTGCGATGAACATGTTGAGCAACGGGATGGCAAGCATTTTGCCGGTCGGTAGAAACGGTTGCTGCGGGTACCGATCGATCATCGTCCATAGCAGCGAAGCGATGATGAGAAACACGCCGAGAACTCCGAAAACAATCGTGCTGTGCGCGAAGAAAAGTATTTCGATTAGCACCAGGACCAAACCCAGAATGAAGAGCGCCACGACTTCCCAGCCGGCGAGCCCGGCGAAATAATGGCCAAGGAAAAAAAGGGCGAAACAAATCGCCGAGATAACGCCGGGCCACGTCACGCCTGGAATTTTGAATTCCAAATACGCTCCGAGAATTCCGCCAAGCAGCAGCAACGGCGCAAGCGCGGTGATCCAAAAGGCGAGCTGCTCAAATCCAGTTGGCTCGATCCTGGCGACGTTGCCCTTGAGTCCGGCTTTCTTGGTCAGATCGGCGATCGAATCGACAATGCCTTCCGCGAGTAGCGGTTTGCCGTTTATTTTCTCAGCGGCTTCCTGCGCGTTGAGAGTAAGGACTGCGCCTTTTGGATGCACGACGCGGTCGCCGATTCTTACTTCCTTCTCTTTATTTATGAATGCCTCCCCGAGGTCGGGATTATGGCTATTCTTAACGGCCGAGCCCCGGACGAGTGCAGACCAATACGAAATCGTCTTTTCCTTTGCCGTGGCTGGCAGGTCTTCTCCCGTCGAGAGCACCGGCGCGGCCGCGCCAATTGCGCTGACCGGCGCCATGTAAATGTGCTGCGTGGCGATGACAATGAGCGCGCCGGCCGATCCTGCATTCGTGTTAATGAACGCGTACGTCGGGATTTTGATTTGATTGAGCGCGTTGACTATCTCGGTCGCCGTGTCGAGCCGGCCGCCGTACGTGTTCATGTCGAAAATGATGGCGGAAGCGTTGTTGCTCTCGGCCATTTTGACTGCTCGCCGCAAAAACGTTAGCAGCGACGGAGAGACTTCCCCGTGAACAGGCACAACCACGACGTCGCCTTTTTGAATGGCATCGCGAGTGAAAGCCGGCGCAGCAACGCCAAAGGCAAAGGCGATGCAAATGCTGATCCGGAATATCTTCATGTTTTCAATTGATCAGGCGCGGATAAGCTTGGCAGTTTCTCTGTGGCAATTCCATCAGAAACAATCGAGCAAATCGCGGCGGCAAACGACATCGTCGAAGTGATTGGATCGTATTTCCCGCTGAAACGCGCGGGAGCGAATTTCAAGGCGCTCTGCCCGTTTCATCAGGAGAAAACACCATCGTTCATGGTGAGCCCCAGCCGGCAAACATTTCATTGTTTTGGATGCGGCGCTGGCGGCAGCGCTTTCCGATTCGTCATGGAATACGAGCATGTCGATTTTCCAGCCGCCGTACGCAAGCTCGCGGCGCGAGCCGGCATCACCATAGTGGAAGAACGTGGCGCTGCAGACCAGGACCGACAATACGAGACGCGCCGGAAATTGCTAAAGTTACATGCCCAAGCTGCGGAATGGTTCCACGAAAATCTGATTAAGAAGGAAATCGGTGAACCTGCGCGGAAATATTTGAAGCAACGCGGAATCACAGCCGAAATCGCGAAGCGTTGGCAGCTTGGCTACGCGCCGGATGAATGGGACGCGTTCGGCGGTTGGGCGCGGACGCATGGCTACGAGCAGCGCGATCTGCTAGCGAGCGGCCTTATCAAAGCGAAGGGCGAAAATCAAACCTCAAACCTCAAGCCTCAAACTTCGTACGATCGTTTTCGCGGCCGGATCATGTTTCCCATTTGCAACGACATTGGCGAGGTGATCGCGTTCAGCGGGCGTCTGCTGAAAGAGGAGGAGGGCACCGCGAAATATCTGAACTCACCCGAGACATCGCTCTTTCGAAAGGGCAACGTCCTTTTTGGATTGCACAAATCCAAGCGTGCCCTGATCGAAGCGAACCGTGCAATTGTGTGCGAAGGCCAGCTTGATCTGATCAGCTTGTTCGAAGCAGGAATCACGAACGTGGTCGCGCCACAGGGGACTGCGTTCACAGAAAATCAGGCGCGTATCCTGAAGCGTTTTGCGGACGAAGTGGTTCTATGCTTCGATTCGGACGCAGCCGGCGCCAAAGCGGCCGAGCGCTCGCTCGATGCTCTGCTGGAAAACGATTTTATCGTGCGCGTCGTAGAGTTACCGCCGGGCGAAGATCCGGATTCGCTTGTTCGGCGTGACGGAAAGGAGCAATTCGACGAACGCGCGGCGAACGCGCGCGATTTTTTTGATTATTGGATCGATCGAGAAATCACGAGCGTCGACTTAACCTCCATGGGAGCGAAGATCCAAGCCGCGCGCAATTTGGCGGCGACTGTGTCGCGTGTGCGCGATGCCGTCCTGCGAGGAGAGATTGTCAACAAAGCATCGGCGCGCCTCGGCGTTGCGCCTGCGGATTTCGAATCACTGCTGGCAAAGCGCGCTCGTGTATCAAGTGGTTCAGTGAACTCGACCGCAAGTGAAACTCGAGCCGCTGCGACTCCACCGCATGGTATCGTGATGCTTTGCCTGCTGGCGTTGCGCGATGCAAATGCGCGCAATTTTCTTCGCGCGCAAAATTGGCGCGAGATTCTCGAGCAAGTACCGGACACGAACCTGCTGATAAGGATTCTCGAAAGCGACCTCGAACCGAATGACACTGCGTCGCTCAACGCGTTCATGGCTACAGTTTCGCCAGAGGAGGAACGGCTCGTTTCTTCATGGCTGATGCAAAGGATGCCTGCGGCTACGGAAACAGTGGTGGAGAGATGGTGGCGGGGGATTTGTCAGGGTGTTATGCGTCGTCGTTTGGAGACGGCAAAAAACCGGATCAAAGTTCCTGGGTTGAGCGCCGGTGAGATCGTAAATTTACAAAAACAAATTCTTGACCTGCAGGAACAGCTCCACGAGTTTTGGCGGCCCGTCGGCGGGGGCGGCACCTAGGGTGTCTTCACTGCCGCATGGCAGACCGAAGGTCTTAGACCAAATCCTTAACCGAACAAACTTGGCAAGGCATTCGAAACGAAGGGGGGGCAGCCGACAGTCGTCGGCTCGTCGGCTTAAAGGCAGCCGAAGCCGCAGCGCACCGAAAAGGCGTTTGAATTCGCAAAGAAATCACAGCAAACCGCCGCGACTCAGTGCTCAGAAGCGTGCGCGCATAAAGTCTTCGTCACTTCGGGGCAACCGCAATCGATCCCTTTCGATGCCTGCGATCGGAGTGACCGGTCTGTACTCTTCGGTCGAAGTTCAAGCGCGCATTCGCGAGCTGATCAAGCTGGCGAAGGAACAGGGTTATCTCACGTTCGATGATCTGAACGAGGCATTACCGGAAGGAATTACCGACGCCGACGAACTCGATCTGATCCTCACGCGTCTGCGCCGTCTGGAGATTGACATCATCGAGTCTTCCGAGGTTGACCGGTACAGGGACGGCAAAAAAGACGTCGACGAGGAGGAAGAGGAAGAAGAAGGCAGAACTGCAGCAAAGGTTGATATTCTGGATGACCCGGTGCGCATGTATTTGAAGCAGATGGGACAGGTCCCGCTGCTAACTCGAGACCAGGAAGTCCAGATCTCGAAGCGAATTGAAGAGGCTGAAGGGATGGTGCAAAAACATCTCAGTCGCCTCGGGTTTGTTGCGCGGGGGCATCTGGATCTCGCTCAGAAACTCATTGAAGGCCGGGAGCGGTTCGATCGCGTAATCCTCGATAAGAAGATCGAGAGTCGCGAGCGATACATGAAGAATTTGCCACGATTGTGTAAGCAGGTGGAGCAATTGAGCGCATCCATCAACCGGCACTTTTCCGAGCTCGTGCGCGATCTTCCGAAAAGGGCGTCACAAAAGCGTAGGGGACCGCAAAGAACGATGGCGACCCTACAAAAGATTTACCCTCGTTTTTACCTAAAGCAGCGAGTAACCGAAGAATTCGTGCACCTCGCCGATGAGGCACATCACACGTCGCTATATCTCCAGACGGAGCTCGCCAAAAATCCTCGCAGCAAAAAACGGCGGTTACAGCTTCAGAATAAGGTTCACGATTTGGAAAAAAACTTGTGGTTTTCGCTCTCCGATTATTCCGAGGAATATCGGACGCTGAAAACCTGGCTGCGCCAGGCATTCAAGGCCAAGACCGAAATGGTCGAGGCCAATCTTCGTCTTGTAATTTCCATCGCGAAGAAATATACGAATCGCGGTTTGTCGTTTCTCGACCTGATCCAAGAAGGAAACATGGGACTGATGAAGGCAGTTGAGAAGTTTGAGTATCGGCGCGGATACAAGTTTTCGACCTACGCGACCTGGTGGATTCGTCAGGCGATTACCCGGTCTATCGCAGACCAGGCGCGCACGATCCGAATTCCAGTGCACATGATTGAGACCATCAACAAACTCTTGCGCGTGCAAAAACAGCTGGTCCAGGAATACGGGCGGGAGCCTACGCCCGAGGAAGTAGCTGAGGAAGTCTTGCTGCCAGTGGACCGTGTTCGGGCGGTGCTAAAAATGGCGCAGCAACCGATCTCGCTGCAGTCACCGGTAGGCGAGAGTGAAGAAACCAACTTTGGCGATTTCATCGAGGACAGGGGAGCCGAAAACCCGAGCGACATGACTGCGATTGTTTTGCTAAAGGAAAAGATCAAGGATGTCCTGGAAACGCTCACGGATCGAGAACGGCAGGTCCTCGAGCAACGATTTGGTCTCGTTGACGGCTACAGCCGAACGTTGGAAGAAGTAGGGAGGCAGTTCCAAGTTACTCGCGAGCGGATCCGGCAGATCGAAGCAAAAGCTTTACGCAAAATGCGGCATCCAACCCGGATTCGGCAACTCGAAGGATTTCTTGAAGCGCCGGGAATTTGAACATAGTTTCGACTGGGTTTGAGCGCAACTTCGAGGTATGCAGACTGTTGAATCGGAGGGACAACATGGAACCTCATGATGACAAAGAGCTATGGGACGTTCTCGGCCGGCTTCCTAAGGCGACGCTTTCGCCATTTTTTGCCCGGAATGTCCTAAGAAGAATTCGGCAGGAACCGCGTCTTTTCGAGCGGGCACGGAACTGGTTTAGCGTGCGAAAGCTTGTCGGAGCATCGGCCGTGGCAGCGGTCTTTGTCGCCCTTGCTCTTGTCACGCATTATCCGGGTCCGCGGACAACGTCTTCGAACGACTCAGATGTAGTGGCTAAAGTCGATCCACAGGATTATGACGTCGTGGCTGATCTGGATGCATTGATCGCCTGGGATGAAAATAGCGTGTGGGAAGATAAGCCAACTTTGTAAATTATTCGTCGGCTTGGCTTTTGTATTGTGTTGCGCTGCCGCACAGGCGCAGCCGCAACAGCCTCGTGGCCCGGTCGGCCGCCCTCCGCCAATGGCGGCACCGCGTGGACCCCAGCAAATGGCAGCGCCTCACGGGCCACCGCCAGGTCAACAGCATGGACCGCCTTCAGGTCAGGCTCACGGGGCACCTTCTGGTCAGAGCGTAAGGGAACGCTGGCTGGCGATGCCGCCAGATGCCCGGCAAAATTTCCAGCGCAACGCCCAGCTTTGGATGCAGATGACTCCGGAGCAGCGCAATCTCATGCGCCAACGCGAGACTGTGCGGCGGCAGGTTATGACACGCGACGCAGACGCTGCGGTTCGCGACTCAGGTCTTCAGCTGAATCCACAGGAGCGCGCTCGGTTCGAATCTCGGTACATTCAGGAACGCCGAAAAGTCGAACAATCGCTCCGGCAGCAAATCGAAACGGAGAGGCAAAAGGAAATACCGGCACTCATTCAACAGTTGAGAAAAGAGTTCCAGCTTGATGAGCCAGGCAAAAGTCCTGTGACTAAACCGGCGGCCTCACCGAAGTCAGGAAAATAGAGCGCCTTGTCCCGCGCGGCCGGACTTCCTCGCGAGTTCCCGCTCAAAGAAATTAGGCTGGCCCGAAATAGCTTCGAGCCAGCCTGGTGTGGCTATTCCGGTCAAACTAGTACCGATAATGATACCGATGATGATGGTGGCGATAATAACGATGTCCGCCGTACCAATAGTACGGCCGGTAATAGTGGTACCGGTACGGATAATAGTAACCGTAAGGGTAATATCCGTAATAGCCCGGACCGAACCCGATACTGAAGTAAACTTGAGCATCAGAACGTGTCGTCCCTGCGACCATCAAACCCCCGGCCACGACTGCAATTAACAGAAGTTTCTTCATGATTCACCTCCCAGTAATTAAACAGGGGCAACGGGTGGAAAGTTTCCCCGTCATTCCCAGCCCGGGACATCCGGATATCCACTGAGGGAGATAGTTTGACCGATCTGCTGATACTCGATATCGCGCAGCCGTAACGCATTAGCAGTTTTGGGTGCTCCTTCTCCGGCGAATGCGAGTACTGGTCCTCCTGTCAAAATCGGCCCCAAATAGATCTGCACTTTATCGATCAGCCGCTTGTCGAGCGCCTCACCAAGAACTTCTCCGCCACCTTCGATTAACACGCTAGTTATGTCGCGTTTACCTAGGTCCTTCAGCACCGACGCCAGAGATTTTCTTGTATAGACCAAAGTCCGCGCAGCAAATTTGTCGGAGAAAATATGAGCTTGGCGTGGCAATTGGCCTGAGCGGGTCAGCACAACGCGCCATGGTTGGTGTGCCCTGCGCGCGCCGCGGACCGTCAAACGCGGATTGTCGGCTCGGATCGTTTCCGCTCCGACGAG
>AF_2010_repII_A1DRAFT_10000155_pt1 | contig 12739 bp, 18 predicted proteins | sample AmaForreplicIIA1_FD_9195 | JGI IMG/M metagenome (IMG submission 9195)
TTCTTGTCTCCGGGTAGGAATGTATCCCGCGCATAGTAGTATTATTATCATGACGATATTCGATAGTCATCTCCGTTGGGGCGGATATCGACAATATCAATTTAACTTCTTATATTGAGATCCAGAGTATTTCGAACGTGAGTTTAGATTCTAATTTACAGATTCCAAAGCCGCCACATCTTACTCCCCTGGATATAGACTATGGTACAGATGACAAGAAAGTATGGGGTCCACGCTGGTGGTTCGTCTTCCATCAGATGGCCAGAAATTATCCGGAGAAACCAGATCGTTCGGATAGAATTACGTTCAACACGACGTTCAAAAATATGCTAAGATATCTTCCCTGTCCAGACGAATGCAGAAAGAATGCTATGGAATGGGTACGCAAGAATCCGCCAGATCTAGACTCAAGAGAAAGTCTGTCGAAGTATATGTGTAGATTTCATAATGATGGTAGGGAGGAGCAGATAGATTGTGAGACTATTATGGGTAGTAGCAATAGTTCTCCTAGTTGCTCTTCTGGCTCTTGTTCTTCTTCTACCACTGTAACTGATACAACTTCAGGCGGCCATGATCGAATATCCCGCGCAATTATTGCATCGAAAGAAAAGAAGAAGGAATTATTCTATGCTTTATGCGATCAATATAAAATCAAAAGACCTGATGAATTCGTTCACGAACCATGTCCAACACATCCTGAAACTTCCTGTATAGATTACCATGATTTGAATAAAATCAGACCATATCTCAATCCCTACACAGATTCTGATAAGCAAGTAATCCATGAGTTCGAACACTACCGCGCATTAGTTATGAGTGGGAAGATTAGTGACGAAGATACTGCTGAGAAGTTTGCTTATGAGAAGATATCTAGAGCCTATCCAATAAATCCGGACTCCGCATTAGCAAGAGAAATAGATAAACCTTTTTCGGGGAAAGAGGGTGAAATCGAGAAAAAACCCTTCTCAGAGGAGCCCGGTGTAGAGAAAAGTGAAGTCGGTCTTAATCCTCCGCCGCAGTCCCAGGCCTCCGAGAAGCCATCCATCCAACCAGAACCACCAATGCCGCCACCACCAGAACCACAACAAATGCCAGCAGCAGCAGCAGCAGGAACGGATACGACAAGAGGGGATGTAGCGGATGTTAATTTAATAAAGAAATCCCAGCCAAAACCGCGAAAATCTAGAGACAAAATAATGGGATATGATTTTACCATCCCAGATGTAGTTTCTAATTCTTCAGTGGCTCTGGGAGATCTAGATACTTCTCTAGANGGAAATNNTGCNGAAGGATTCGAAGAGAGATTTCCTAATTATGCGAGATTGAAAAGAGAGTCTGAGGCCAGGCAAGCAGAAGAACAAATCTCGAAGAAGATGAATGACGGCTTCATTACCTATCTAGACCCAGTTTACAGATTCCCCGCGAAAGTCTTAGGAATCAAAGAGGGTCAGATGAATTTGGCTCATACGCCTGAAATAGTTCACAACCTGGTTATGGCATTAGTACAGGCGAATACGACGGCGGTAGGAAGTGGATTATTCGCATTCATAACCGGACTCTCACTCTTTGTAGTAGGATACTTCGCTAAAGCTAGTATTACCTATAAAGATCAATTAGCATTGCAAAATATCTCTGCAGCTTTCTTGTGGAGGACATTACAATACTTGAATCCAAAGGAAGAGATGAAGAAGCAACTAAAGGATATGTTCCATAGGGTCCAGGAAGGAGATCTAAGGTTATCTGATACTCTAATAGAGACGCCTGGAATGTGGAAGAAAAAGAAGCATAAACGAGAGAACGCATGGATGAATATGCCTCATCGCCTTGGTAAAGACGAAAGAGGAAGGCCTGCCTTTATAATTCCCGCACCTTACGCCATGGCTGCCATGGCATCAAGTCCTGGTGCACCCTTAGGAGGCCCAATAGGAGATTCTGATAAAAGTAGTGTAACTTCTATCCATGGATCAGGACCAGCAGGAGTAGGAAGTGGATATTATGGTTCTTACGGCCCAGGAGGGTATTTAGTACCTGGAGCTGGAAGTCCCATGGAGGCTCGTAATATAATGGGACAGCCTCTAGGAGATGTACAGGATCCGGCCACTCAGTTAGTAGGTGAAGGATTCTACGATATTGGAACAGATCCAGGCGATGAATATGTTATGCAGAGTTTGGGATATGGAATCAACCCAGATGTTTACAAATCAGTAAACGTGTACGGAGCTGGCTAACTAACCAAGTTCGTTTAGATTAAAATAATACGGAGTGCACTCTTAGTAGAAGCTGCGGGGAGTAATATTGGTTCAATACGTCCGTCGGGTACGGAATCCTGGTGTCTTCGCAGACTTTCTCGTCGAATTGCACTAATCCAGGATTAAAATCCCGGCTCTCCTAACATCAAAAAAAAGAAGGTGGGTAGGAACCCCACCTTCTCTTTAATCTATCCTGTCTTTCGTCGATTAGAAACTGGTCTATTGCTATATGTATTATAAAATGAACCATATCGTCGCCATCTTTTCCATCATAATAATGCCTGGTGTATTCACGTAGTTCTTCTAACTGTCTGTTATCTAGAGTGAGGATGAATGCTGAGTGATGGGTATTCTCGTCGTAGATATGTGAGTCTGGTAATCCTTCTTTCTTTAGTCTTTCAAACTCTTTCATATCTTTTTTGCTAATATGGCGTAGGAATGCCAAACAACTGTTTCTTTATTGCCATGAGTGCCCTCTTTGGATATGCAGAATATTTCTGATGCTCAGGACAGAACCACTCATTGCAGATACTACAATAACTAACTGGCTCATAGATTCCGCACATCACGCACCGAGGCCTTTGGCAGTTCTGACAGAGATACCTCTCTCTGGGTATGTTGTACGTCACATTCTCATAGGAAAAACAGATCTCACATCGGTATAATACGCCGCTCATATTGAAGAAGTTCAAAGTCTCTTAAACGAAACGCATAGTAAATGTTTTGTCGTCATATCAAATGAGTTCATTTCAGCAAGGTCATTCCAACTCCGTGGCGGTATTCCCTATCAGTCCTCACGATAGGTACCATTTCCCATTGAAGATACGGGGCGGAGATGGCCAGTTTCATACTATTACCGTTCTAGCCGACGCAGGAAATGACGTTACGTTATTACGAACTTCTACTGCAAAACAGTTAGGGTTCGACCCAGCTACTACACAGGGAGAAGTATTCCCTGTAGCTGGAATTACTGCAGGCCCTCAACCATTTACAAAAATCTGGAATTTAATTCAGATAGGAGACTTAAGGCCAACATGGGTTCGTATGGGATTAGCACATCAGGAACAATCATTAGCAGAAGACTTGCTCGGTCGTCAAGATGTTTACGATTCGGGCAAGTATGAGATTACGTATGATGCCGATAAGGTAATCTTTAGAGAAAAACATGCGGGCACCGACATAACTGATGGAGAAGGTGGACAACTACCTTATTCACTCCGGGAAGCATTCCGCGGCTTCAAGTAATAGGATCTCTTAAGAATCCTATTGCCGGATACTCTCGATGATTGAACCAGAACAGTTAATGTCAGAAAATAAAGAAGGTCTACTTTCCGCAAGGGCGGAACTAGCCTACTACAAGAACAAACTTGGAAAGGAAGAATATGCTAGAATTGTCGAGAACTGCGAGAGTTCACAGATCTACAAATGGTCTGGATGGCCTTTGAAGGTAGAACTGACTAATGGAAAGACGGCGAATTTATTAGCAGCAAAGTTCGCAGAAATTAAAGTTGAAGTACCGAGTGACGGTCGAAATGTACCTGTCAAACGAATTTAATCCTACCAGGGAGGAGTTCAATAGCGAGTCAGTTAACATTCACGGTGGACTAGGCTCAGAGATCGAGTCACAGATAAAGAGGTCCTTCAGAAACTATCGCGGAGTACAGTTGGACTATATCAGATCGATGAAGATAGAATGTCTAGGGATGTCTGGCTGATACCGGTCTAGGAGGATTTTGGCCAGCTCTGACTCCTCTTCTACTCAAAAACGCATATCCAATAACAATTGCAGCTACTATTATGAAGCCGAACATGAATTTATCTGCGAAATTAAATTTGGCCATGTACCGGGCTCCTATTCCCTCGTAAGTGCTCCGCTCGAGTATAAATACTCAAAATCTTCGTTCCAACTTAGGAATCAGGAATCTTCCAATAATAATTCCTATGACTAGGAATACAATATCCTCAATCCCTGGGTGGGTTAATTGCTTAATGATTTTACTCATTCGTCATTCCGGGCATTCCGCCTAACATCTGTTTAGGATCGTATGGCATTCCCATTGCAGGACCCGCTCCTGGTGGTGGACCCATTCCCATCATATGCATCCCAGGATGCATTCCTCTACCACCAACGAATCCATTTCTTTTGTTATTATTATTACATCTAGATTTACCAATGACGTAGCCAATAACTCCAACTAATCCTGCTCCAATAATTGCTACGACTATCTTTAAGTCCACGTCAAAGTTAGCTAGCGCATATTAATTAAATTACTACTCGTTCAGCTTCTGTCTCCATCATTAACCAGGACTCTAGGTTATCTAGGCGTCCGTGTTTGCTACAGGCCAGCCAGTAGAGACGTTCACCTTTCTCTACTACGCAGCCGCAACGGTACCTTACTCTTCTAAACCCTGAGATGCCGTACCTTACCTCCATTATGTCATTCGATTGCCACAAATTTTACTTCCTCTTGAGGCGTAGATGGTTCTGGTATATCCTTTCCCATTACTCGCTTGACTGCTTCCTTAGATACTTGGCCAAAGTCTACATAATCGTCATGCTTTTCTACATAATACATTCTGCCATTGCTAGGGAAGATATAGCGCACACCAAATTCCAATTTCGAAACTACTATTCCTAGTCCTGTTTGGCCATCTACTTTCTTTGATAGGGGCTGGATGCAATCTCCAGGGAGGATATAGTGAGGTATCTCCTCTTCTGGGTCAGAATAGTTAGGAGGGGACGTGACTAGACTAGACTTAAGACAGTCCGACACTTAAACTCGTTCTTACTTACTTAGTTAACGTCCGGTCCCTTTGAATCCATAAGAACCGTCCCTCTCTACTATCCTCTCGTTATCATATTCTGCGTACCATTTGCAAGACTCGCAAATAAACAGGCTATAATAGCGTGTCCTTCCCTTTCGTTGTAATGGATTCGCCAGGGGCGTGAGACAGTTAGGACAGGCTACGAGCATCATCATCCATCCCCCCCGGGTATTTCTATCCGAAGGTTATGATACATTTGCCGTTTATACACACGGTGTGTACAGAAGTCGCCTTCTGAGTCTGGCAGGCCCCGTTTACGCAAACAGTACATGTTCCGTTGGTACAGTGCGAGCTCTGTGTAGATGACTGAGTGATTGCACTAGCGTACGATAATGTTGATGGCAATGAGATGGCGATGGCTGCTGCTAATACTACTAGTAGATACCCTAGTTGTTTTTTTGACATTGCCTACTATCTCCAACTGCCATGTATATATACTAGTGCATACTTTTCCTAGATATTGAACTGGAAAGAAAAAAGGACGCTTGCCTATAGGGCTGCACTTCTAGAATTGGTGAACAGGATGCAGCAGAAGCCACACACACTGGAGGGCTGGAACGAAGATGACCGACATAGTTGACGAATATATCAAGGGCCTCATGAAGCAGACTTGGGATCTTGAAGGAAAAGAAGATTGTGAGGCCTGACAAGTAGCGTGCCCTTAAACTGTCAGATGTGCGACAAAGCATCTACTGGGTACGTCACGTTAGCTGGAAATCAGATTCCAGTCTGCGATGACCATAAGAATCTGCAGGAGAAATTGAATGACATCTTTGATATGGAGCCTTTGGAGGATGGTACGTCACTATGTAGAGAATGTGGACAGAAGATAACTGGGAATCTCCACCTATGTTTTGGTGGAGAGATAAGGAACAAGAAATGACTGAGGAAAAAAAAGAAGAAGATAGTAAACACTTCTCAACGGAGCAGGATATCCCAAGTGGTTTCTTTGAGGCTGCTCACATAATAACCAAAGAATTCTGGCTAGAGATACAACTAAGTCACGGTCCAGAAGGAATCTATCATTCCATGTATACTGTCTTGTACACATTCGATGAGATACTAAAGAATCATTTTGGCTGGAGTAATCAGCAAATAACTAAGATGAAACAAGCACAAGAAGCGCGTGCGGCCAGACTGAACTACAAGGATAGTTTCAAGAAGAAAGATTCCCTCGTATGAGTGGAAAAGATTACTACGCTTCCCAATACGACCAGCTCTCAATAGCAAGAGCAATTACTAGAAGACATGAGAGAATCTGCCGGATTTGTGGAAAGGTGTTTGAGTGCTGGAAGGAAGTAAAGGAGCACAAGGGTGAGATACATTCATACTAAAAAGGCAGGGTGTCTTTTTAGTACACCCCACCACTTTGATGAGACATCTTAGAACCTATGGCGGTTCACTTGGTACTTCGAGAAACTCTCTAATAAATACTCCGATATAAACCGACTAATCTTATCTAGGGGCTAGAAGATGCCTAAATGGGTCACGTTCCGAGAAGCACTCAGTAGATAATCCACACATCCAGGTATGCCAGGGAGTGTTGCATCTTGTATAGTATTTGTTTATGAATTTCGTAGCATCTGAAGCTAAACAATAATAGAATTTAGGCGTCACTCCAGCTCTCATAACCTCAGCAATTCCTATCGTTATGGCGGTATGCTCGGTCATATTCATATTAATTAATCTAGTAATTATCGCGTCGTCAATCAATACTCCTGGAGTATTCTGATACTTTGAGACATTAGAAAGGTCAGGTTCGGCCCAGCGTCTATGCCAGTTCGTCCTGTAAATTATATAATAATATACTTTGTCTGGTATTCCCAGACCATTCAATACATCTTTCTTAACAATCCAGCATAAACGAGAATCTCTTTCATATTCTACCTTATCGTAAGCCTTGTCTGAATATTTTCGTACTTTACCTCTAACTTCGTTTATAGTGTAAATGTTGGAATATCCTTCCTGCCTTTGTTGCCTTAGTAGAGAATCTCTGACAGAATCAAGTCTTATGTCAAATTTGCTCAACGGCTTGATAGAGTCTGAATTAAAATAAACCTGAGGTATGGGCAGTGGCATCTATTCAGGCTTCCTCTCCTTTCGATACTGTTCGTAAAAGTCCGTCTGTATCTTGATGTAGTCGGCCCACAGCTTTTCCATTCTTAGGAGTATCTTGGTGTGCTCTCGGAGTTCCTCCGCTACTCCAGTCCACCAGTCGCTCTTACTACTCATTTTTCTACCGTCCCTTCTGTACTTCGTAGAAAATAAAGGTGACGAAAATAATCACTCCTGAGTGCTTCTAAGATAATATAAGTGGTGTCTACAAACGGGAACACCTCTCCATGTCGCTTCCGCCTTCTTATTACACCTGTTACTTCTTCTGCGATCATTTGTAACTTCGGTCACCGTATGGTACTGACAGCGGCTGCGGTCGTACGCCAAGTAAAAACATCTTAAGGTGGCATCACTTAACTTTTACGTTGGTATCTCTTCCAATACCGTCTCCTACTATAGCAGGGTACAAACTATCTCCAACACAATTCATCTTGGTTGCAATAGGAGCAGCAGCCCTAGGTTATTTTGCTTACAAGAAATTCGTGAAAGGTGGAGCACAGCCAGGCCAGATGGTTCAAGTTGCTCCTGATGTACAATTTGCATTATCCCCTAGTACCATAACTCCGAATGTTCCATGTCAATTACTAGGTCAATTCCAGGATGAGAAAGGCATCGCTGTGACCGTCCCGCAGGGATACTACTATGTATTCATATTAGATTCATTGAACAATAGAAGATTAGTTTCGCAGGGTTCACTAGGACTCAATGTCTCTAAATTTAGTGTTACAATTAATACTACAAATTGGCAGCAAGGCAAGTACAACGTAGTAGTGACAGATATTCCTCTATCTCCAGCAGAGCTACAAGCTAGCGGAGTTCTAGTTACAACACAGCCTAGCATTCCAGGTACTCTAGCAGGCGTCCAGATGCCTCAGCCTCCATTCCCACTTCAACCTCAGATTCCAGCACCTCCGGCTGGTACACCACCACCGGGCTTTCCTGTTCCAACGATGACTAGATAAGCAGGCCTGAGAAAGGTCATTATTGAACATAGAGATATCGCAAGAAGAGATTACCCAGGTGCTAAAGCACCTGATAGCCGACAAAGTATCAAAAGAGTACGGTAAATATTACGAAGTCCAAAGTATTTCGTATAACAAGATAAAGGTAGTAGGGGAAGGAGATGTAGGCGTTTTTAATCATGATACAAGGCGGAAAGGAACACTACCCTATTCTGTGTTGGTTGATAGGCCGTTATGAGTGCTAGACCAAGACTTCGACCTCTCTTAAGTAGAGATAAGTTAGTTCTCATAGGAACATTAATCGAAGCATTAGGTAGAACTGAATGGGATCCGCCTAGAACTAGTTTGGAATATTGGATCATTAAGGAGAAGAGAGATGGTAGATGAAATTGCTATAGAGCAGGCTATCCATCCTGCTTGTGCTGCCAAAGAGCACCATTCTTGTCCTAAAATGATAGAATCAAAATACCTGCTAGATAGGATTATTTATCGCAAAATATTTCACTGCGCCTGTATTTGCCACATGGCTGACGAATAGACAGACTTTAAAAACTAATAATCGTTAGAAGTTTCGTGACTATCATTCAAGCTAAGAACTGTACCGGTAAGTGTAAACGTGGCTCATGTGACACTACATACGGTACATGCACAGACAGCGGATGTGGGGATATAATAGTTGGAAGTTCTCAATGCCAACTCGCTCCACAGTTCAGAAATATTCCGTCTGGTGCAGAGGCCGGCTACCAAATGGGAGTAGCAGATTCACTTGAAGATATTCCAGTAATTGGGATGTTAATCAATCATGTCAATAACATGCTAAATGCCCCGTCGGATTGGTACGGAGCAATTATTGTATTTGGTGCAATTGGAATTGGAGAATATTATTTACTCAAATCAAAGTATGCAAAAAGAAACAAGTATCTCAGGTACGGAATTTACGCGACGCCCGTAGCTCTTGGTACTTATCTAATTACAAAACAAGGTGAACATTGGAATAATCTTTCGTATTCGTTCAAAGGAGGAGCAGGTGGTGGTGGAGGAGGTTATGGGGGCGGCGGTGGTGGCGGAGGTACAGGAGGATACAAAGGAACCCCTGGGTGGTATACCGGGGCGGGGCATCATCACTGTAATGCCCATAGTGCAGGATGCCTCTGTACAGACCCAGGTAAGTGTGCTGGGAAGAAAGGGACAGGAGGACCATACTGCGCAGCGCATCCACAGGAATGTCTACCAAATGCACCCAATACCTGCTGCGCATATTATCCTGGAGATCAGAAGTGGTTGAGTTCCTGTCCACAAGGTACTCAGACCAGTAGCGGCAAGTGTGGATAATAAGTGGCAAGAAAAAAGAAATCCAGAAAGAAGAAGAATGTCAATCCCTACAGCGTCTGCTGGGCGATGAAGAAAAAGCATGACTGGAGTCACTCCAAATGGAAACGTTGTGTGAAGGACGTTTCAAAGAAGTAGTTAGCTAACACGGGGTTGACGACGCTGCTCTAGGGGGCGTCCCCCCTCCTATCGGGATGGCGCGTATCCGTTTTACATGAACGAGTGTCCCGACCTTCTTAGAACTCTTCATGCTCCCCGGGTTAGTATAATCTCTTAAAAACAAACGCAATATATTTTTCGCGTATGAAACTAACATCACCGGAATTTCTGCTCGGAATTATCGTCGGATGGCTGATAGTACCGCGGCTCGTAGGATTCGTCCGTGGATCATTCGGTCGCTAGTAATAGTCCCCACTAGGGAGTAGCATTATCCTAGTAGAAACAAAGAGATAGACCGAACAGTAAAAGATACTGTTGTATTGGTCCTAATTCTAAAAATGTATTAGAATAAAGAAACTATCCGATGATGAGGAGATCTTCAGTTATTAGTATTGGACTGGTCACAGCTATCGTACCACTACTTATGATGACTAGCTATAATGCTGCAACGGCATACCTGTTTTTCACGCCGCACAAAGGAGACAAAGTTTCAGTCAAAGATCCACTGACTGTGAATGGAACTTCGGCTCCATCTAACTCTACTCGTGCAAAATGTACCGTTCAATTTCGTACAGATGGAACGGACTACGCCCCGGTTATCCCTATGGGAAAAGGAACAGCCAACTATACAATATGGAAGACCAACGGTGCGGTTACCGTTCATCCCGGCGTCAATGTTCTAGAGGGGAAGTTTACGTGCTTCTCTCCGAATATTCTTGTCTTTCCAAGCCCAAGCGTCCCTAACTTTATACACCATTTGACGAAGAATATAACAGGCGTGTAATCTTTAAAACATAAACGCCGCTAGACTCTTCGTACATGGCCGGCACCGGTGATTTCGTTAAGGGATTTGCTTATGGTGCGATAGCAGAAGTTATTCTATTTGTAGTAGTAGGAGGAGTCTTTACCCATCTTCTTAAAGGAGTACCGACCGGATCCTTTTATGGTCGTGGAGGAACGAGGAGATATTAGCTAAGATATGTCTGCTATATTCTGGGTGGGTCTAATCGCCGGTTTCTTGGTTGCCCGAGCAATAGTTCCTAAAATACTAGGTGGGGCGTTAAGAGGACAACTCAATAGAGTAGTTAGACCAACTTCTCCACTAAGACAACAAGCACCACAGTTATTCTCACAAACACAGGGGTTCAAGAACATATAATGAATAAACTTTGGTTAATTCCAGCGGCAATATTTGGAATATGGATTTTTAAGAAGGCTATCGAGACGCCTGAAGGAAAGATTCCTAAACCTCTTAAGTTTCCCGCCCCTGGTTCTACTCCAACTACTTTTGCTACTCCTGCTGCTACCATTCAGTCTACTAGTCCTGCTGCAGAGATTCCACCACTAGCTACTTACAGAAGTCCATTTCCGTACAACAGAATGCTTCTAAACGATATTGATGATCCGTACCCAGATATGCATCCAAAAGATGCGTTAGATAGTCTGAAGTACCAGACTGTATTTGAGATAACAAGACATTCTCATATTAACGAGGACAAGATAAGGGAGGTTCGTAAGAGGTTAGATTCTCCCAAATATGGAAGGAGACTAGAAAGAATAGCGGCTGATAGCGATTATCAAGATGGTCCTCTAACTGGCAAATCATTATCTGATCATTCGCATATGATATTGCAATTATGTGACGAGTTAGGAATTCATATGAACCCTAGTGCACGAGCAATTCATAGAGGACAGCAATACCTAAGTCCTGAATTCATTCATGACCACGCGGCCGATCTAGAACCCGTTGGCTTTATCTAGGTTTTAAAAAGTATTGATTAATAACAAAATCTGACAGATGTCTTCACTTTCTTATTCATACGCAGTAGATCAGCCATCAGATCCTAAATTATTACTGCAGAAGCAGATAAAGCCAGGAACTACCCCTCTAGGCACCGGCTCAGGCAACATTCCTCCAAATCCAACCATTCCATCAGGAGGCCATGGGCCACCATCGGGAGGTATTGGAAATGTATTGAGTCCACCTAAGCAACCCCCAGGCGCAGCTGCTCCTCCTTCAGTTCCCCGTATGCCATCAATCAATATCAACGCCCCTGTCGATGTAGACATTAATGCACCCGTCAACGTAGACGTAGATGTAAATGTAGATCCTAGATTTCGAGATAGAGGATTTGGACCACCTGGGAGACCTGTTCCACATCCTCACCAAGTGCCGACAGAGACAGGTAGACATCCAAAAGACCTGAAACCAAATCGTGGAGAAGGAGACTTCTTTGATAGATTCAGAGATACATTTCGATTAAAGGATAGAAACGACGACGACCGTTGTAACAGAGGTGTTAGATTTGATGATGGTCATTTCGAATTCCGATTCTGCGATAGAGATCGTCACTTTCTAGGAAATGGTAGAGGAGACAGAATAGAAGATGCTATTGAGGACGCAAGAAGAAGAAGTGGTAGATTTGATATAGATATATTTGATTTTGAAAGAGGGTACTTTATCCAACCCTATGCTGTTCCAATTGTACCTTATACACAGTTCTATTTTCCAGTATCCTATGCACCGCCACCCTTGTTCTTCGGAGGACCAGGATATCCGTATGGTGTAGGACCAGTAGGAGTTCCACAGCCACAGTATCCTACGACACAACCTACTCCACCAATGGCACCAGCTCCACCCCCACCACCCGATATGGGAGCACCACCGCCGTCAGATGGAGGAGGCGGAGGAGGAGGAGGACTATTTGATTCACTCAAAAGTATACCAAGACAGTACATATTGCTAGGCGTAGGACTGGTCGTCTTACTGATAATATTCAAGAAGTAATAATGAGGAGAAGATAAAGAAATGGGCAGAGGATCAACCGGCGGAATAATTGGAGCAGGTGTATTTGTAGTAATAGTAATAGTTGGTGTGATCATGTTCAGGAATGGGTCATTCTGTAAACACAAGACTACTGCTAACACATTCCTATGTCAGAGATCCCCCCCGGCAAAATCAGTCTCGCAGAACTTCCTTCAGGGAGCACAATCAGTAGCGAAATCGATAGCACCGCCTGGTCCAAAGAAATCAGCATTTGCAACTCACACATTATCTAGGATGGCCAATTCTACTGGCGGTACTCCTGAAGGCTACAC
>AF_2010_repII_A1DRAFT_10000157_pt1 | contig 12688 bp, 12 predicted proteins | sample AmaForreplicIIA1_FD_9195 | JGI IMG/M metagenome (IMG submission 9195)
GTAAGCGCCCCCTGGAACCTGGGCGGCCAGGGCGAGAGACTGCGCCGCATGCCCGGCGTAACGCTGCTCAAGACTGATCACCGTCATACCGAAACCCCCGGCGCCAGCAGGATGAGCATAGACTCCTTGAATACCTGGAATGCCTAGCTTATCCAGGTCATCCCAGATGCGCGCGGAACGAATAATAGAGAAAAATCCGCTCTGTTCGTTGGATGGATAGTCGGCCATCAACGCGTTCGTAAGAATCGGATTGTTGCGGTAGTGAACCGCCGTTATCTCGACCAGCGGGCAACCCGCTTCTGGTCTGCCGTAGTAGCCGGGAAATTCGCCGAAAGGCCCTTCGCTTTTCACGGAATTTGGTTTGATGATTCCCTCAATTACAAATTCGGCATTTGCGGGCAGCAATAGGTCTGTAGTTTTGCCCTTGACTACGGGAATCGGTTCGCCTTTTATGCCGCCTAAATATTCATACTCGGAAACATTTTTGGGAAAGGTTTGTGAGCCCACGACCATGAACAACGGATCGATACCCCATGCGGCCGCGACTTGTACGGGTTTGCCCTGCTGCCAAGAGCGGGTGATGTGCAGCCGTGCATCCTTGCCAGGCGATAGATAGAGGCCAACCTCCTTCTTGCCCTGAAACATCATGCGATAGGTGCCGACGTTTAGGTATCCGTTATCTGGGTCTCGGGTGATCACGCAATCCGCGGTGCCCGCATAGCGTCCGCCATCCAATGGCCAGTGTTTGGGTATCGGTAACTGTGTCAGATCAATTTTCTCCCCGGTAAGGGTATTCTCATAAAAACCAGCCTGTGACACTTCTCGCGGCGGAGTGCGATATTTCAATTTCTCTTTGACCCGCCGGATGAGTTCCACGGTTGGCGTATCGGGAGATTCCTCCATCGTCAGGGCGATGCGCGGGATGCTGGGGCCGAGAATATTCCAGAGGAGCCGCGCTTTGAAGGGACTGTTTTCGTATCCTTTGACGTTGTCAAAAAGAATCGCCGGCGATGGATTCTGTTTCGCCACGAGATAACCAATGGCGCTCATTTCCTCTTCACAACTCACTGGCTGTTTGACCCGGACCAGGTCCCCAAGGGCTTCGACTCGCTCGAGCCATTCGCGCAGGTCTTGAATCGGACCTTTTTGCGTAGTCGATGTTACACGCTCTTCCGGCTTCGCCATTTGTTTTCCTCCTTAAGCAGTAGTGCTGACGCGTACCGTTACGATTTCCCGCCCTTCGGTAATAACGATCTAAAGTAAGCAAAGGCATCGTACGAGCGGTACATCATATTTTCTTTCATGTAGTCGATATCGCTTTGCGGCATGATGGTAGGTTTGCCGACACAAGAAGCGACGAACTGCATATAGGCAGTTCGCTCCAGATAGATCGCATGCACGGTAGCATATTCCAAGCTATCCCCGCACACAATAATACCGTGGCCCTTCAGCAGCATAGCTTGGCGGTTGCCCAAGGTCGCACAAATTTCTTTCCCGTCCTGGATCGTGTAAATAAGCCGCGGACTCGGGAAAATAGGTGTCTCGGGCGCGAATACAGCCGCCTGGTTATAAATCGGCAATATCGGTGTTCCCGCCACAGAAAAGGCTGTCGCTAAGGTCTGGTGGGTGTGAACGACGGAGTTTACGTCCTGACGGGCATTGTAAATGGCGGCGTGTATCATGGTCTCGCGGGGTGGGCTTTTGACTTTGGTTACCTCTCTTTTATTGCCCGCCCGAGCGAAATTTTGCTCGCAAACTTCCATGTATTCGTCGATATCGACCAAGATCATGTCTTTGCTCTTGATCTCACCAAGTGGCGCCAGCACCGGTTTGATAAAAAATTTCCGCGTTCCCGGGATGCGAGCGCTCACATGACCGTGATAGTCGGCCAATCCTTGGTAAAACATGATTCGGTTTCCCAAGGCTACTTTGTTCTTGAGTTCTTCTAACTCCTTCTTGTTGCTTGCCACCTCAGTGCCCCCTTACTACGAAGTCAGATCCTTTCAAACGTTGCTCTTTAGCGACTAACGAACTTTCCTGACTCTCCGACCAACGAATGTTCATCCAATTCCATTGGTCAGGATATTTACGCACCGTTTTTTCAAGCCACTGGGTCAGGCGCAAGGTATTTTCCCTGATAGCTATTTGGCTTTCTCCCGAGCGCACAAGCTCCAATTCCGGCTCGATAATCAATTTAAGACGATCGTCACTTTGGCGTACCATAAAAACGGGAACGATGGCCGCGTCGGTCCTCAGCGCCAGCGTTGCCGGGCCGCGACGGGCCTGAACGGTCCGGCCAAATAGCGGCACGGGAATGCCATTTCCTTTACGATACTCGTCCGCAATCATCACTGCGAGCTCGTTTCGCCTGAGCACCAAATTCAATTGATTGAGAGCCTCGCGCCGCGGTCGAGCATGAATAGTCCGCTGCCGGACCTGCCAGCGGTAATCGTCCAAAAGTTTGGCGAGATCCAGGTCCTTGGGTTGATTGATCAAGACATGGGTCGTATAAGATTCGCCCGCCAATCGTGTGCCGATCAAGAAAAAATTGCCCAGGTGAGCGCTAAGCACAATTGCGCCGTTCCCCTTTGCGAGCGCGGCATCGAGATGTTCACGTCCGGAAATTGGAATCTCGGCGCAGAATGCTTCAATGGATGATTCCAAAGCACCCCCAACCTCTACGCAGGAGCGAAAAAAATTGCGCAGTGAACCGCGGACGATCTCTCTTGCCTCCGTCTCGTCGAGATTAGGGCCCAAGGCGAGACGGACATTGGCCAACGACCTTGTGCGAAAGCCGCGAAAAAGAACGAAGGCTATTCTTGCGAGAACATCAGAGAGAAAAAATATCCATTCGCGAGGCAATATTCGTATCGCGAGGCAGCCTGCGGTGAAACCGACCCGGGTAGCTGCATAACCGATTCTTCGCCAAAACCAACCCATCATCGCAGTTTGTTTGTTTCCGAGTGTGGCGGAATTTTAAAAAATTTAATCTACGCTAGTTTGACATCTGTCGCAAGCGAAAGCGGACTCCTAGCCTCGCCTGAAACTATTTAAAAATGGCAATTAAAACAGCAAGTTATTCGATGTCGCACAAGATATTTCTATTGCGGCAGTTCTGTGGTAAAAAAGTATGATTATCGTGGCGCAGGATACGTACCATGCGGATGATTTTGCCCCCTTTAAGGGATCGACGTGCAATCGACCGCCTGCTTTCCGCCTTTTTTCAAGAATATAAACCGCAAGATTTTAAAAGAGCCATTTCCGCGCTTTGCCGTTTCTATCATCTAAAGAATCCCAAGGTGGAATGGTTCGAGTATATTGACTGGGGCAAAACCGCCGGCAAAACTTATGAAAATGGACAGGTCTATTTGGTCCATCCGGAAAACTGGAAGAAGGGTCGAAAATATAACTCGGAAAGGCGTTGGATCAATATGGTCTACCACGAGATGGGCCATTATGTGTTTTGGGCTGATGCCGAAAACAAGGCCGACAAGTTCGCCTTTCGGATGGTGCGGGGATTGAATAATCATAACAAATAGTTTCCGCGCTGTGTTTCCCCTCCATTTCTGTGTCGCATTGCCCCGGCGGCACGCCGGCATTCCCGATGGTCTGAGACGGCCGCGAGCTAGATAATTTTTCGTCCTTGCGCTAGTAATAAAAATACACAATGACCGAATATGCCCTCTGATTTCCGCAAAGTAGACACCGAGACGGATTTTCCCGCCCTCGAGAGGCAAATCCTCGACTTTTGGCGCTGCACCGATGCCTTTGAGCGCCGGCGCGAGAAGAACCGCGGCAAATTGCCGTGGTCGTTTCTCGATGGTCCAATTACAGCGAATAATCCGATGGGGGTGCACCACGCCTGGGGACGGACTTATAAGGACATTTACAATCGATATTTCGCGATGGCCGGGCGCGAGTTACGTTATCAAAACGGCTTCGACTGCCAGGGACTCTGGGTGGAAGTGGAGGTGGAGAAAGAGCTTGGCCTCAAGTCAAAGCAAGATATCGAGAATTTAATTCCTGGGGATCGTTTCGCCAGCATCGACCGATTCGTCGCGCTCTGCAAGGAGCGGGTAGATAAATTTGCTCGTATCCAAACAGAGCAATCGATTCGGCTTGGTTACTGGATGGATTGGGACCGCGAAGAGGACTGGCGCAAGCCGCCAGACGAGCGCCGCAGCTATTACACGATGTCTGAGGAAAACAACTATACGATCTGGAGTTTCCTCAGAAAATGCCACGATCGGGGACTGATTTACCGCGCCCATGATTCGATGCCGTGGTGCCCACGCTGTGCCGTCGGGATCAGTCAGATGGAAATGCACGAGGGCTACCAGCGCGTAGCGCATCGGGCCGTGTTCGTCCGCTTCCCGCTTCGTGGACGGACGGGCGAAAATCTTCTTGTGTGGACGACCACTCCGTGGACGCTCACGAGTAACGTCGCCGCGGCGGTGAACCCCGGTTTAATCTACCTCAAGGTCCGTCATCGCAACGAAATCTATTATCTTGCCAAGGGGACGCTCACCGCTCAGCGCCTCGAAGAGGAGTTCCGAAGGAAAGAATGGATCGACGGTGTTCCAAAGCTCAAGTCGATCGAGCAGATTTTCAAAGAAAAAGGCGGCTACGAGATCCTTGGTGAGCTTTCGGGGAGCGAGATGATCGGTTGGACGTATGACGGGCCTTTCGACGAGTTGGAGGCGCAGAATCACTCGGGCGGATATCCTGCGCACATTGCCGAAGCGGCTATCAAACAAAAGTGGGGCGTGCCGAAAGCCGCGCGCGAGATTCATCGTATCATCCCGTGGAACGCAGTGAGTGAGGCCGAGGGCACAGGCATCGTGCATATCGCGCCCGGCTGCGGCAAAGAAGACTTTGCCCTTGGCAAAGAGGAGAATCTCGTCCCGATCGCGCCGCTCGACGAGGGCGGAACTTTTCTCCGCGGATTCGGCGCGCTCGAAGGGTGTTCGGCGCTCGATGTCGCCACGATTGACGCGCTGCTCGCCAGCCTTCAGCAGAAAGGTTTACTCGTCGCGGTGGAGCGCTATCCGCACAATTATCCGCACTGCTGGCGTTGCAAGACCGAACTCCTGTTTCGCCTCGTCGATGAGTGGTTCATCGATATGCGCTGGCGCGATGAAATCGTAAAGATCTGCTACGACGTGCGTTGGATCCCGGAGTTTGGCCTGCAGCGCGAAATCGACTGGCTGAAAAACATGGGCGACTGGATGATTTCCAAAAAGCGCTACTGGGGACTCGCGTTACCAATCTGGATATGCGAAAACTGCGGCGCTTTCGACGTGATTGGCGGCCGCGACGAGCTCGAGAACCGAGCCATTAAGGGTTGGAAGGAATTCGAAAGCCACACACCACACAGGCCGTGGATCGATCTCGTCGAAATCCGCTGCACTCGGTGTGGCGGCCAGGCGCATCGCATTCCCGATGTCGGCAATCCATGGCTCGATGCTGGCATCGTGCCTTACTCCACGCTGGGCTACAACCACCACCGGGGTTATTGGGAGAAGTGGTTTCCCGCCGACTTCGTCACGGAGAGTTTTCCCGGGCAGTTTCGCAACTGGTTTTATGCGCTGCTCGCGATGAGCGCGCTCATGGAAGGCCGCGCGCCGTTCAAAGTTCTTCTTGGTCACGCAACGGTGCGCGACGAAAAAGGCGAGGAGATGCACAAATCCAAGGGCAACGCGATTCCTTTCGAGGAAGCGGCCGAGAAAATGGGCGCCGACGTAATGCGCTGGATGTTTTGCCGCAATAATCCCGCCAATAATATCAACTTTGGTTACGGGCCAGCGGATGAGATCAGAAATAGGTTCGTCTTAAAACTCTGGAATTCCTACGCCTTTTTTTGTAACTACGCTCGATTGGACAGCTTTGATCCACAGGCGCCGCTTGTCGCGATTGAGGAACGACCGGACATAGATCGCTGGATATTATCGGACCTCCAATTGTTGATCAGCACCGCTCGGGGCGAATTTGAAAATTACAGCGTTATGGCCTTTTGCCTTGCAGCCGAAACCTTTGTCGCCGAAAAGCTCAGCAACTGGTACGTGCGTCGGAATCGCCGGCGGTTTTGGAAAAGCGAAAAGACTGAAGATAAGCTCGCGGCTTATCAGACACTTTACACGGTGCTTACGACGCTGATCAAACTCTGTGCGCCGATTATGCCGTTTTTGACCGAAGTGATGTATCAGAATCTGGAGAGAACTGAGACCAAAGAGTCAAGCGAAAGCCCAAGCATTCACCTTTGTGATTTTCCCGAGCCAGAAAAGTCGCTGATCGATCCAGAGCTTTCTGCAAGTATGGAAGCGCTACTTCGGCTAGTATCGCTCGGGTCAGCTTTGAGGAACAGCGTAAAAATCAAGGTGCGTCAGCCGCTGCCGGAAATAATTATTCAGCCAGCTAATGATTCAGAGCGGCACGCGGTGGAGCGTTTTTCTGAACAGATTTGTGAAGAGCTCAATCTAAAAAAAGTTAGCGTTCATGATCCAGCGCAGGGCCCACTCCTTCGCTACGAGATCAGCCCTAATCTTAAGACGCTTGGGCCTAAATTTGGAGCGAGGGTAAAGGATGTACAAGCAGCACTTGCTGCGCTCGACCTAGTATCCGCGTCGCAGACACTCCAGGCAGGAGAAGATATCGAATTGCTGATGGCGGGCGGATCAGTGGTTTTAAACAAAGACGACATCCTGATGAAAGCCAAGGTGGCGGAAGGTTGGGCAGGCCTTGCGGATTACGGAACGCAACTATTGCTCGACGCTCGGGTCACCGAAGAACTGGCGGGGGAAGGCATGGCGCGCGAGATCGTGCGTCACGTTCAAGAGTTGCGGAAAAGGTCGGGTCTCGAAATGGAAGATCGGATCATTTTGTATTTTGGGACCGAGTCTTCGGTGTTACATCGGGCCATTGAGAGGCACAGCTCATATATTTCGGGAGAGACATTGGCTCTTAAATGGGCAAAGCAGCCGCTCGATGGAGACGCTCATAGCACGAACGTCAAAGTCGATGGACAACCGCTTACGATCCAGCTGAACAAGGTGGCTTCAGTTTGAACACCAAAGCCAAACTGCTCCTAGGCTGGGTGACGGCCATACTCGTTTTGGACCAGCTCACCAAGTTCATCGTTGACCGTACCATGCCGCTCCACCATTCGATTCCCGTCATCGATGACCTATTCAGCCTCACCTACATTCGCAATACCGGCGCTGCCTTCGGCATGCTCGCCGGAAGCGCAGCTCAGTTCCGTTGGCCCTTTCTGGTGCTTTTTTCCATCGTCGCCATCGGTTTCATTATTATGATGCTGCGACGCTTGCCGGACCACGAAATTGGTCTCATCACTGCGCTCGCTTTTATTCTTGGGGGCGCGATAGGCAATCTTATCGATCGGATCGCCTACGGCGAGGTCATCGATTTTTTGGACTTCTACTGGTCAAGCTATCATTGGCCGGCGTTTAACGTCGCGGACAGCTTCATTACAATTGGGGTTATCATTACAGTCTTCTACCTTATCAAAGCAAAGGGTGAAGACCCATTTTCCCGCACCTAGGATAATTTTTTCAGTACCGCCAGTGTGGCGCCCCAACCTCCCGCTCCCGGCGGCGCGTCCTGAAAAGAGACAACCGCTGGATGCTTCTCAAGAATTGAACCCACAATACTGCGTTGGACGCCAGTGCCGCGGCCGTGAATGATGCGGACTTCGCTAAAGCCGGCCTGCAAACATTGTTCAAGATATTCTGCGACGACGCTCGGAATGTCCTTTGGAGAGAATGCATGGAGGTCAATCCAATCTTGGACAGGGACGACGACAGGCTCGCCAAAGGGCGAGTCGGATAGCGACGAGTCGTTGCCCGCTTCGCTGCGATCTTTCCTGCCGGCGCTCATGCCATCCTATCTGAGCCACGCTGATGGGTATCGCGGAGTCCATCCTGAGTGCGGTCGAAGGGCTCCACACATCCTACGATGGTCGTTCCCTGGTCGAAAGATCCTTCGAAGCTCAGGACGGGCGAAGCGCCCCCCTTGAACTTTGAACAAATTATTATCCCCCGAGATATAACCGCTTGACTTCCGGATCGTTCAGCAATTCCTCTCCCGCTCCGGTGAAGCGGTTGCGACCCAACTCCAGCACATAGCCGCGGTCGGCCAACGACAGCGCTTTGACGGCGTTTTGTTCGACCACGAGCATGGTTTCACCTTGCTGTTTCATCTCGCGGAGCTTTTCATAAATAAGCGAGACAAATTTGGGTGAAAGGCCGAGAGATGGCTCATCCAGGAGAATCATCCGTGGCTCCGACATGAGGGCGCGGCCGATGGCAAGCATCTGCTGTTCGCCGCCGGACATCGTGCCGGCTTTCTGATAGCGACGCTCCGCGAGAATCGGAAATAGAGTCCACACCCTGTCGAGCGCTTCTTTGACCTTCGTGGAGCTCGTGTCGATGTAAGCTCCCAACTCCAAATTCTCCATCACCGTCATCTGGGGAAACACGATGCGTCCCTGGGGCACGTAGGCCAAGCCCAGCCTCAAGATCTCGTCGCAGCGTAATCCCAGGATTTCCTTTCCGTCGAAGACGATATGACCCGACTTGGGGTGCAAGAACCCCGTGATGCTTTTTAGCGTGGTCGATTTTCCGGAGCCGTTCGGGCCGATGATGCAGACCAACTCGCCGCTGCCGACATCAAGGCTGATTCCGTGCAGGATCTCGAGTTTGTCATAACCCGCACGGATGTCGTGGACTTGGAGCAGCGCACTCCTCCCTTTATGTCCATCGCCCCCGTCTCGGGGGAGATTCTGAGACTGGGCATTAGCGGCCAAAGTAAGCCTCCAGCACGCGCTCGTCTTTCAGAACCGTTTCAGGCGTCCCTTCCGTGAGCTTTTCCCCGTGATCGAGGACGAAGATTTTTTCTGAGAGATCCATGACGACCTTCATGTCGTGCTCGACGATCAGGACGGTTTTGCCGCCGGCGCGAAGATCGCGAATGGCATTCAAGAGATCATTGAGAAGACTTCTATTAATGCCGGCGGCAGGCTCATCCAAAAGCACGAGATCTGGATCAATCATCAAGACCCGGGCGAACTCCAGGAGTCTTTGCTGGCCGTAGGAAAGATTGCCGGCAAATTCTCCACGCAGTTGATCGAGCTTGACGAAGGTCAGAAGTTCCAATGCGCGCCGGTAGGCAGGTTCCCAATCCTGTCGTGCGACTACCAAAAGATTTTCCAACGCCGTCAGCTCGGGGAAAACTCGGATTAGTTGAAAAGTGCGACCGATACCTCTGCGCGCGATCTTGTGAGGCGGGAGATGATCGATGCGATCGCCCTTGAAGTAGATCTCTCCTTCGTCGAGTCGCTCCACTCCGGTGATCAAATTGAAAAGCGTAGTTTTTCCTGAGCCATTGGGGCCGACAAGAGCAACGATCTTGCCCGGCTCCACGGCGAGGGAACAGTTCTGAACCGCTGTGACGCCGCCGAAGCGCTTCGACACGCCGCGCACCTCGAGGATAAGATCGCTCGGCATCAAACGACCCTGGGGAGTCGAAAGCGCTGTTGGAGGACTCCCAGGATACCTCGGGGCATCAGCAAAATAACCAGGACAATGATCGCACCGAAAATCGCTTCGTGAAAATAGAGAAATCTCGACCAGGCCCATTCCTGGAAGAGTGATAGAAGCGTAGCGCCGAGGACAGGGCCAAAGATAGTTCCTCTGCCGCCAAACAGGCACATGACGATCATCGTAATGGTTGTGATCAGCGGAAAAGTCCCGAGGGGCTCGATGTGGCTGACGTAGCGCGCGTAGAAGCCGCCAACGATCCCTGGCAGCGCCGCCGAAATGAGAAACGCGTAAAGCTTGAGTGCCGCGGTGGGGATTCCCATCGCCTCTGCGGCAACCTCGTTTTCTCGGATCGAGAGCAGGCGCAAACCAAAGCGGGACGTGATGGTCCAATAGGTAATGACTAGGCCGGCCAAAGCGACTCCGCCCATGGCGTAGTAGAGCGGCAAAATCGTATTCATTGGACTAAGCGTTATTCCCGAGCCACCGCCGGTCAGACGGTCAAAGTAAGAGACCAGGGCACGCACCACCTCGTTGAGCCCGAGCATAGAAATAGCAAAATAGGGTCCCTTGAGCCGCAGGCAGGGGTAGCCGATGATCAGAGCCAAAATCGCAGCTGTGACGCTTCCCATGAGGCTCGCAGGGAGCCAGTGCCATCCGAGCTTAGTGATGAGAATCGCTGCCGTGTAGGCGCCGGTGCCGAAGAAGGCGACGTGCCCGAAGGAAACATAGCCGGTCAGACCGGAAATTAAATTCCAACTCTCCGCCAGGGCGATCCACATGAAGATTTGCAGAGTGAAAGTAACGACGTAGTTGCTGACATAAAATGGCATGATTCCGAGGCCGGTCAGAATCGCGACGACGATCACCGCTGCGCCCCATTTCATGTCCGTCCCCCCAAAAGGCCCGTGGGCCTTATCAGAAGAACGAGGACGAGAAGAACGTAGGCGATGACCTCTGAGAGCTGAGCAGTGAGGAGAAGAGAAGTGAGTCCCTCGACGACACCCAGAAGTAAACCGCCAAGGAAAGCCCCTGGATAATTTCCCGCTCCTCCTAATACAATCACCAGGAAGGATTTAAAAACGTAGCCGCGCCCCATCTCGGGAAAGATCGAGTACATCACCGAAATCAAGCTCCCGCCCGCCCCCGCCAAGGCGGAGGCAAGACCGAAGGTGATCAGATCTATACGCCGGACGTTGATGCCGCACACCTGGGCCAGCTCGCGGTGCTGGGAGGTTGCGCGGATCGCTTTGCCGGTCTTGGTTTTGTTTAGGAAGACAAAGGCCGCGACGGTGATGAGCAAAGCGAAGCCGAACGTTACCAGGCGCGGTTTGGATATAGCTATCGGACCGAGGAGAAAAGAGCCGGTTAGGAACTCAACGGAACGATAGTCCGAGGTCCAGGACATCACCGCCACGTTGGTAATGAAAATGGAAAGGCCGAAGGTGAGGATTAGAGAAGAAAGCTCCGGGGCGCCGACGACCCGGGAAACGAAAAATCTCTGCAATAGAAGGCCGACAACAAAAAGCAGCGGGAAAGAAATCAGCAGAGACAAAAACGGGTTCAGTCCATAGAGGGCAAAGAGCCAATAAGTTGCATACCCCCCGAGCATGAGCAGAGTGCCGTGAGCGACGTTGATGACTCGCATGACGCCGAAGATAAGCGCCATGCCCAGCGCGACCATGGCATAGACGCCGCCGGACAAGAGCCCGCTTACGATTCCTTGAAGGAGCATGGTCCCGGTGAAATGAATCGTCACGGTTTACCTGCAACAAATATGCAAAGGGGCCTCATTAACAGAGGCCCCTTCTTCTATCCTCTTGTGATCCAGCCAACTTATTTCCGTGCACTCCAGGCAGGCGTTGGATAACGGGGCTTCGCCTCGGCTAAGTTAGAGGGCCAAACGGTGACGCGTTTACCATCCTGCCATTGAATGAGGACCATCTTGTGAGCGATCTGAAAGCCGCGTTCATCTACCTGATAGTCGCCAAACGCAGTGGTTATTTTTAGTTTCAGTAGTTGCTCGCGGATTTTGTCAGAATCGAGGGATTTGGCGCGGCGAATGCCCTCCGCAAATATCTGACAGGCACCCCAGGCAGCCGGGGCGTGGTAAGAAAACTCGCGGTTGTATAGCTTTTTATAGTTATTGATAAAATCCTTTACTCCGGGATATTGGAGATTTTCCGCCCACTGCGTTGAACCGTAGACATATTCCGCGGTGCTGCCGAGCTGTTTGCCAAAGTCGGGAACATCCCCTCCCACTGTCGCGCCGAACATCTTGGGGTTGACATCAAGTTCTTTCATCTGACGAGTAATGGCGACTGAGTCATCAAAGTAGGTCCCCCCGGAAATTACATCGGGGTTCAATGCTTTTAGCTTGATCAGCAACCCTGAGAAGTCGGTGGTTCCCTTGGGATAGGGCTCGTGGAGAACCACCTGCATCCCTTTCTTCTTAGCTAGGTCGGCGGTTCCTTGGCCTGCAGCCAGGGCAAACGAGGTATCCTCGGTGATGATAGCGATGGTTTTGAGGCCACGCTCAGCGGCCAGTTCAACCAACCCCTGCATGTAGACCTCTGCGGGCGAGATGGTCATGAAGAGATACTTATATCCCTGCTCCCAGATCGCGGTCTCCGCGGCCAGGGACGCCATCATGATCTTTTTATATTTTTCACTTACCGTCGCGGCTGCCTTGGTGATCGGGCTTGAGTACGGCCCCATGACGAGTTCAACTTTGTCCTCGGTGATCAGTTTTTCATAAAGCTTGATGGCTGTGGGAGGGTCAGAGCGATCGTCGTAGACGACAAACTCCAGTTTCCGCCCGAGCAAGCCCCCCTTATCGTTGACCTCTTTGGCGCACATGAGATAGCCGTCCTGGGTGTAGCTTCCCAGCTTGGCGTAAGTGCCGGTCAAGGAGATGGAGGCGCCAATCTTAATCGAAGCTTGGGCGAAGATCGGACCAGCAGTGAAGATTATCGAGACGATTGCGAGGATGAGTGCCTTTATAATCTTCATTTTGTTCCTCCTTATTATTTTATGCCGCTATAGTTAATCCCAGCGTTTGTCCCCTTTCAAGCGGCCTCCAGCTTTGGTAAGAGCGGCTTGTATTACAGAGACGTCTATCAACTTTTCGTAGC
>AF_2010_repII_A1DRAFT_10000159_pt1 | contig 12673 bp, 16 predicted proteins | sample AmaForreplicIIA1_FD_9195 | JGI IMG/M metagenome (IMG submission 9195)
TTCTATAGCCAGACGCTGGGGCTAGAGACGTCGGAGAACCACGGCCTGCTCACATTGCACCTAGCCGGCGGCAATAACGTCCTCATTTATCCGAAACCCAATCACGTTCCGGCGGCGTTCACGGTCCTCAATTTTCCTGTGGAGGATGTCGATCGTGCGGTCGACCAGCTGACCCAGCGCGGCGTACGATTCGAACATTACAATCAAGGTGACCTTAAGACGGACGAGAAGGGGATCATGCGCGGGAACGGTCCGACGATTGCCTGGTTCAAAGATCCGGCGGGCAATATTCTTTCAGTTTTGAAGCCTGATTGATCCTGCGTTTCCGGACGGCTTTAGCAAAGTGACAGGCCGTTTGAGGACATCGAGAAGTTGTAGCGGTGCTCGCTGCGGCGAGCACCCCGGCAGGCGCAAAACGAGTTTGTCTCGCTCGTCGATGCATCGTAAGCGGTTTACGATGCAAAGATCAAAACGATCGACTGTTCCATGGACACACAAACTGTTGACGCCTTAAGTCTGTGAGGCAATCTCGCACCGGCCGACAAAGAAGTAAGTCACATCATGTTTAATCTCTGGATGCTTGACCTGCGCAGAAGGCTTCAGCTGTTCGTTTTGCTGACGGTGTGTTCGATCCTATCGCCTGCGCATTCGCAGCTTGTTCCGGGAACGATGGATGTGAAGTGGAACGAGGGTTCCAATGACTGCACCAAAAATCCGCAGCCGCTGATCCAGATGCATCGGTATAACGCAGACACTTTCATCCTGCGTGAGAACCTCTGTGCGACGTACGAGGCGCCGTTCATATATCTGTTAATTGGAAAAACCAAAGCGCTGTTGATCGACACTGGCGCCGTGGCTGACGCGAAGACGATGCCGCTGGCCGAGACGGTGATTTCCTTGTTGGCGAATGGCGGATCAAGGCTGCCGTTGATGGTCGTGCACACACACGGCCACCTCGATCATCGGTCTGGCGACGATCAGTTTCGCGCTTTGCCAAATGTGGAAGTAGTGCCGACAGACCTTGAGAGTGTGAAGAGCCGTTTTGGTCTGGCTGATTGGCCAAACAGTATAGGCCAGATTGATGTTGGTGACCGCGTAATCGATGTGATACCGACCCCGGGACATTACCCCTCACATGTTGCCTTTTACGATCGGCAAACGGGCTTGTTCTTTTCGGGTGATTTCCTTTTGCCGGGCCGACTTCTGATTGAGGACACCAACGCGGACCTCGCGAGCGCGCGGCGTGTCGCTGAATTCGTCGAGCAACGTCCAGTCGCTTATGTACTTGGTGCGCACATCGAGCTGGATCAATCCGGGAAAACCGTTGTGGGCGGGCGATATCGTCCGAACGAGCGCCCGTTGCAATTGACCAAGCAAGACCTGCTGGCCTTGCCCGGGATCGTCAGCGGATTCAATGGTTTCTACGGGAAGCGTGGTGTGTATGTGCTGATGAACCAGAACCGCATCCTGATTCTTCTTGGAGTTGGGGCGGTTATTGTTCTCGTAGCGATAATTCTGATCTTACGAGCACTCTGGCGCCGGTTTCGTTCGCGGGCGGTAGCGAAGTGAGCTTTGATTGACACTCATTCCGCCGGTCATATGATCGGCGCCGTGCCGGAAGAGAAGGAGACGCGCACCGCCAGCCGATACGAAACATTTATCGCGACCTTCATTGCATTACTGGCTGTGTGTGTTGCCGGTTACACCGCTTACATGCAACGCCAGCAGGTGCGCGCGGCAGTCTGGCCAATCCTCGAGTTCGATAGCAGCAATGGGCCGATTCGATTCACCCTCGCTAACAAAGGCGTCGGACCGGCAATCATTAAGCATGTCATCCTGAAGGTGGATAATCAGCCGGTGAAGAATTGGGCCGAGGTGCTCGAGAAAATTCTTGGACCCGGATATCATCCGGGCGAGGAGAGCGACATGAGCGGTCGTGTTTTCGCGGCAGGTGAACAGACGAATGTGTTCACTCCGCATGATGAGGCTCAAAACCCGGTCGCGTTCGACAAATCCAATCCGCTTTGGGCAAAATTGGATGCGGGTCGCGCCCATGTGACGATCGAAATCTGCTACTGCTCGACACTCGGTGAATGTTGGACTCTCCGCGGCGGCGGAATGTCGCGGGGCACGACGACCCAAACCCGTCACTGCCCGACTCCGTCAGACATTACTTTTCAGCAGTAATTGATAGTTGAGCGAGAGAGATCAGGGCGGGTCAGACGTCCTCGCTTTGCTGTGCATTTTGGGCTGCAGATTGCTGTACATTCGGAGTTGGCAGGTCTGGGTGCGCGCCTTCAGTATCTGTAACCGCATTCTTGATCGTGGTCCCGGTGGAGCGGATAGCTTGCTCGATTTTCTTTTCAGTCGTCGCCAAAGGATCGTACGAAACGTGCAGCGCGCCCTTCGCTATTTTGGTTTCGATCACGCCGTTTAAGGCTCCGACCGCATCGGTTATTTTCTTCTGGTGAGCGGGGTCTCCCAGTTCCTTGATTTCAATTCGAGCAGCCATGGTTTCGCTCAAACTTGAATCGGCCGAGTCAGGTTTGTCCTTCACGCTTGATGTTCGTGCGAGGGGTGATGATTTTGCGTATCCAAATGCGAATGAGATAGCGCTGCTCTCGCGTTTCGAGGGTGGAAGTGCGATTGGTCTGCGTGTTAGCAGCAAGCACTCATGATGTTCCGCTGATCGCGACGATCGCCGTCAGTTTGGGGTTTGCATTTGCCGGCGGATTGCTGGCGGTGCGACTCCGTTTGCCGCCGCTAGTCGGATATCTGTTGGCAGGGATTGTGGTCGGTCCGTTCACCCCTGGCTTCGTGGCCGATGCACACCTCGCTCCGCAGCTTGCGGAGATTGGCGTGATCTTGCTGATGTTCGGAGTCGGTGCGCATTTTTCGATACGCGATCTTTTCGCGGTGCGCCGTGTCGCATTGCCCGGCGCGTTTACTCAAATCATTGTGGCGACCGCCCTTGGCGCTGGTATGGCGGTTTTGTGGGGATGGTCGTTAGGCGCTGGAATCATCTTTGGGTTGTCGTTATCAGTCGCAAGCACCGTCGTTTTACTGCGTGCCCTCCAGGATCGGGACATGATCAACTCTAATGACGGACTCATCGCGACCGGATGGTTGATTGTCGAAGATCTGCTCATGGTGCTCACGCTCGTGCTGTTGCCCGCTCTCACGGGAGTATTAGGTGGAGATGTGCCGGACGATAGCCAAAGCGTTTGGCCGGCGGTTGGAATTACGATCGGGAAGGTTGTGTTGTTCATCGGGCTCATGCTTATCGCCGGTGTGCGTTTTTTTCCGTGGCTCTTGTCGCGAGTGGAAAAAACCGGCTCACGCGAGCTGTTCACTCTGGCAGTAGTCGCGCTCGCCCTCGGCGTGGCGTTCGGTTCCGCCAAACTCTTTGGCGTTTCTTTTGCTTTGGGTGCGTTTTTCGCTGGAGTGGTCGTGAACGAGTCAGATTTGAGTCACCGCGCGGCGAGGGAGCTTCAACCGCTGCAGGATGCATTTACAGTTTTGTTTTTCGTTGCGGTTGGGATGTTGTTCGACCCTTCGATCCTTATCCGACAACCGCTTCGGGTTTTGGCCGTGCTTGCAATAGTCGTAGTTGGAAAATCGCTGGCCGCTTTTGGGATTGTTCGAGCGCTGGGACGGTCGACGCGGACGGCACTTGTTGTGTCGGCTGCGCTGGCCCAGATCGGTGAATTTTCTTTTATCCTTTCCGGCCTCGGCGTGAAGCTTGGTCTGGTGCCCGCGGAAGAATTGAATCTCATCGTCGCCGGTGCACTCCTTTCGATTACTTTCAATCCGGCGGTATTCAGCGCAGCGGTCGCCTTCGCTGGTCGCGAAGACAAGTCTTAGCCGAAATTGGCCAAGATCGGCTGGCGCGTTAGGTTCCAATCAGGGCGGCCATGAAAGCGATTCAGGGTTATTACCTCATCAATCCGGAAGACCTGCACTGGCGACCGTCGAACTTGATGAAAATTCCGAATGCGGATTACCTGGAGCGCACCGGCAGTGAGAATATGGGCGCGCGGCTTTGGCGATTGCCTCCCCATAGCGCGAACACGCTACATAAACACATCCGCTCGGAGGAATTTTATTTCGTTCTCGAAGGGACAGGTCGCATGCGTGTCGGTGACGAAACGTTGACGGTGCCGAGATACGGAGGTGTGTTGGTTGCGCCGGACCAGTTGCGGCAGGTGTTCAACGATACCGATGACGATGTAGTGTGGCTCATCGTCGGCGCACCGGAGGAATTGGAATTTTTGCAAGGGTCGAAATCTAAAATGGATCTGTCGCTAATTTATCCGGTTGATCCCAAACAGCTGCCTAACGAACTCGCAGACGTGAAATGGCCCCCGAAAGACGATGATGAGTGACTTGTGACCAGCCTTCGCCAAGGCTACTCCGAAAGCGTTCGCGAGCAGGTGGCTTGGCAGGCGGGTGACGAGTCACGGGGGAGACTAAGAAATGGAAATCAAAAGAATTGAATCGCAGCCGACCAGAAAAGGTTCGGCGGAGTGGTTCACGGGTTCAGTTCGAATCCAGCCGTTATTTGAAGCTTCCAAGCCTGCGCGTGTGCGTGGCGCGAGCGTGACTTTTGCGCCCGGTGCACGCACCGCGTGGCATACGCATCCACTCGGTCAAACGTTGATCGTTACATCCGGCCTCGGCTGGGCGCAGCGTGAAGGTGGGCCGATTGAAGAAATCCGGCCGGGCGATGTAGTCTGGTTTGCGCCTAACGAAAAGCATTGGCACGGCGCCACGCCCACCAAAGCGATGACACACATCGCAATTCAAGAGGCGCTAAAAGGTAAGGTGGTCGATTGGATGGAGCACGTCACCGACAAACAATATCTCTCAGGAACGCATGAAGACAGGAAATGAACCAGAAACTGCGCGTCCTCCGTTACCGCCGTTCACTAAGGAAAGCGCCATCCAGAAAGTCCGACTGGCGGAAGATGCTTGGAATACTCGCGACCCGCATAAAGTCGCGTTGGCCTACACGATCGATTCGCGTTGGAGAAATCGCGCAGAATTTCCGAATGGCCGCGAAGAAATCATTCAATTTTTGACGCGAAAGTGGGCGAAAGAACTCGATTACCGGCTGATCAAAGAGCTTTGGGTCTTCGATGGAAATCGCATCGCCGTTCGCTTCGCGTACGAATGGCACGACGATTCCGGACATTGGTTTCGTTCTTATGGGAACGAAAATTGGGAGTTCGCCGAAAACGGTTTAATGCGACGACGTTTTGCATCGATCAACGACCTGGCGATCAAAGAATCAGAGAGAAAATATCACTGGCCGCTGGGGCGACGTCCTGATGGACATCCTGGATTAAGAGACCTGGGATTATAATGGTTCCCGCTCTGACGCATGCTGCCTTCAAAATGAAACTCTTATCCGTAAACGTGGGCCTCCCTCGCGAGGTGGAATGGAACGGACGGACTATTCGCACATCGATCTTCAAAGCGCCTGTCTCCGGCCGAGTTCATGTGAGGAAGCTTAATTTAGACGGTGACCAACAGTCTGACCTGACGGTACACGGCGGAGTGGATAAGGCGGTTTACGTTTACCCGTCGGAACATTATGCGTTCTGGCGCGAAGAACTTCCAAACGCTGATCTGAGCTGGGGAGCTTTCGGCGAAAACTTCACCACGGAAGGCGGGCTTGACGATAAGGCCGTTCATATTGGAGACCGGTTTCGCATCGGTGCGACAGAGTTCGTTGTAACACAACCCAGAATGCCCTGCTTCAAGCTGGGTATTCGCTTCGGCCGCGCAGATATGGTTAAAAGATTTATGCACAGCGGCCGGAATGGTTTCTACTTTGCCGTTGTTAAAGAGGGGGAAGTCGCGGCTGGTGATTCCATCGAGCCATTAGCGCGCGATGAAGACGGCGTCACTGTCGCTGAAATTGTTGAGCTCTACACTGCGGACGCTACGAAGCAGGATCTTCTGCAGCGCGTCAGCGAATTAGCCTCGCTCCCCGAAAGCTGGCGAGCGTACTTTCGCAAGCGTCTGTGGAAACCGGATGCTTAGTTGATGATAGCAAGAAGATTTTCTATGCGATCTGACGTTATCCTCGGATCTTTGTTTCCCTATTACGAACTGTCTGATCACACCGGGAGACGCCGGAAGCTTTCCGAGAAAGACCCAATGATCGCGCTGATTTTATCCGATGGTTAGATCATAATGACAGAAGTGCCGACGATTTTTGACCGAGTCTTACCGCTGAATCTTATCGCCAACACGGTGATCTTCTTCGTCGCGGCGCGACTTTACTTGCTGCCGTTGGTTTCCCGGCTTCGACCGCAGCAGATTCTTGTTCCAATCCTGCTTTTACATTCAACGCGACATTTGGGGATGATGTTTCTAACTCGAGGCGCAACGTTTCCTGGATTGCCGCCGCAGTTCGCGTATCCAGCAGCGTTCGGCGATCTGATAACCGCGATCATCGCCTTTACATCAATCCCGCTCGTATTACGCGGCTCCCGCCTTGCCAAGCCCATCGTATGGGTATTCAACGTTTTCGGTACGATCGATCTGCTCGTGGCAATCACGACGGGAACAATTTACAACGCGGTCGTCGCAATGGGACCAGCGTACTGGATCCCCGCCTTTTGGGTTCCGTTGTTACTCGTGACTCACTACCTGACTTTTGTTCTCCTCCGACGTCCCTGGCAGAGCTGACCATTCGGCTTCCGCATTAGCCGCTATATCCTTCGAAAAATTGCTCTCGTACCAAACGCACCCTCGAGAATTGCAGCAGTCCAACGCTGAGATTCGGCAAAGTCTTCAATTTCTCTTTTCCGTTTTGGTGGTGACATCTTGTTGCTTGGCCAGCACCGCTCCAAATCATCTTCGAAAACGACGCAAAACGCTTCGTCTCCTAGTCTCGCAATCTGTTTAGTCAGAACCTTCATGTCGCGATATTCGGTCTCCTTTGGATTTGGCGCTATTGAAAATGAGAGAGGTTTGTGATGTCACTAAAGATATATGGACCGCTATCCCTTGGGATGGTGGCAAACCTATCTTCGTGAGTATCTCGCTGTAGCGGGAGTCATGGCGCAAACTGCACATAAACGGGTCGATTAAAACGTGTATTCTGCCCGATATGAAAATGTTCTTATGTTTTCTTTGTGGGGCTGCGCTAATTCTCAGCTTCAACGTCCTTCACGGTTCGCGTCCTTCACATCATGTTTACGAATTGCGCATGTACCACGTTCACCCAGGCAAGATGGATGCTCTGAAAGCACGCTTCGGCGATCACACTGATGCGATCTTCAAGCGACATAACATGAAAAGCATCGGGTATTGGATTCCGGAAGATGCGCCGAGTTCGCAAAAGCTGTTTATCTACATCTGGAGCATCCCAGCCGATCCGGAATGGAAGAAGGTGAAGGCCGAGTCAGAGGCCCAAGGGCCGCTGGTCGATCATACTTCATGGATCCGACCAGCTATTCAGCGCTCAATTAGTCTCGCAGGGACGCACGAAAGCAGGAATTGACCGATTCTTTCCTGGGTTCCTGCTTTCCTAAGAGATCGTATGCAATTAAAATGAAACCGGTACGGGTGGAGGTGAACGACAAAATGCAGAAGGGCTACGTCTATTTCCGCACAAAACCGATTGGGCGTGCATTTCGCCCCGGATTCACGCCCGACCTGACGCCGAAACAGATGCTCGAGCTGGGCGTGTTCGGCGGGAAATACATGACCGATTGTCGAAAAGAATTTCCACTGAACTGGTTCAAGCGCGCGAAGCTTTCACCCGATCGGGCACGGGTGTCGCTTAATTATTTTGGCGTCAACGCGTCGCAACCACTCGCGGAATGGCGGCGCAAAGGCTGGATTCATCGCGAGGACCCGCGCGGCTGGTTCCAGTGGTACTGTCGATATTATTGCGGGCGCCGCAGTCAAGATGACTTGCGGCAGATTGGCCGTTGGCGCGCCGTTCGCCGCCACGTGGTGCAATTGAAAAAACACTGTAAACCTCGCGATCTCAATTGCCGTCGCCGGCAACGCCAGGCGTTGCTTCATTGGGGCTACGATTCGCGGAAGATTTGATCACAGAGATCTCTTAGGAAAGCAGGAACCCCGGAAAACAACCCAAGGTTTCGTCTTCTATCTCAAAAGGGCGTGGGAATTTTGAAGTGCGGATTTTCGATCACGCCGAATACGTTGTCGAAAGGATCGAGAATGGTCGCCACGCGGATTGCTTGACCAACGTCCTGAACGTTTGTGCGCTCCGTTGCGCCAAGTGAGAGCAAACGTTTCAACGCTGCATTCGCGTCGGCGACGCCCCAATAGACAACTACACCGCCCAAACCCGCGGACAAGGATAGATCGGGGTCGAGACCGAGCTCGTAACCGCCAACGCTGAAGCCAACGTAAAACGGTTGGTCGAAGTACGGCTCTATCCCGAGGATTTTTGAATACCAAGCCTTTGCTTTTGCGAGGTCCGGCGCGTGATAGATGGCGGTGCGAAGGCCCAGAAAGTTTGGATTCTTAGGCGACGATTTCACTCAGTTTGATCGTTGAAGCACATAGAAGACATATCCGTAGCTGTCTTCTGAAATTTTAAACGCCTCAATTTCTTTGAGCGTCTCGATGGCGAAATCCCTGACGGCGACGTCCGAATGATTGACGAGCGATTTCGCACGCGGCTCGAGAACGTCATAATAATCTTTCACCCACGCTTCTTTAGGCAGCGTATAGATATTGAAGATTTTGTAGCCGGCTGTTTCTGCTGCCAAAATGTTTTCCGAAACAGACTGCATTTCCGGATATCCCGATCGGAAAAACTCCCTGACCGCGTCGGGAACTTGTTCACGCAACCAACAGAGTTCGCTTACTACCGCGAAACGATTTGGTTTGATCGCCTTTGCCCAAGTGGTCAGCGCGTTGGCGAAACCGATGTTGTAGGGGGCGCCTTCAGACCAAAGGAGATCGATTGTTGGAAAGACGCTGGGAATGTCTTTCATGTCCATGCAATGCATCTTTACCAGATGGCCGACGCCTCTTTCTTTGGCTCGCCGTTCCAGGCGATTAAAGAACGACTGATAGGAATCAACTGCCTGGATTGGTGTCCCAAGCTCGCTCGCTAACACCATTGTTTGACGCCCGGCACCGCAACCTGCGTCAACAACGACTTCAAACCAGTGTTCCGGTAGAGATCGCAAAACATATAGACTAAGGCTGTCGTCGCCTGGACTCAGCTTGTCCATGCCAGCGAAAAGCAGATCAATCGGGTTTGGAGTCTTCATTAGCTCCAGAAATCTGCGCCTTCGGCGAACATTGCCATCGAGCTCGGAGAGCTCGATCGACCTTGGCTGTTGTGCTGCGCGAAGGTGGAACGTGACCTCTGGGCGCGTTGGTATTGATTGCGCAGTCGACGGTGAACTTCAACATGCATCTGCTGAGATTAAACATCGCCACTTCGCTACAAATCATTGTAGTTTCGCTTTGGCAGCGACGATCTGCGGCAGCAGAATGTCGCGCACGTAATGCCAATATGGAACAATTTCGAGCGCGTTGCGCGCATAACGTTCAGCGGCATTTATGTCGGCGGAGCTCGCGTTTAGATAGCAATAGGCCAGGCTCATCATCAACTCCGGTTTGCCCCACGACGGCTCTAGCGGATCGTCGCTCGTTTTGACTTTCGAACAGGCTTCAAGTCCGCGTTGATAATTTTGGATCGCCTTGTCCTGGCCGCCACCGCGTTCAGGAGGAGAGTTCCAAAGAATGGGACCGTGCACCCAGATAAGCCGCGGATTGTCCGAGGCCATCTCATCAGCCTCCTTCACCAGCGGCAGAATCTGCCGGACCAATTCTTTCGCGCGTGGCTGGTCTTTCCGGGTCATGAAAGCGAGAAAGCCCAGACATGAAATCGTGCCGACTTTGGCATCGACGAATGCGGGATCCTTTTCCATTGCGATCCTGAATTCCTTAACCGCGGTATTGAGATTTTGCTCCAGCTCCTTTGGATCAACTGCGTCATTGAAGCCGTTGATTGCCCGCCTCCATTGCGCGAAGCCGCGCCAGTATCGGATGCGCGACGCGAGTTTTTCGTCATCCACGAACGGTTTTAGTTCATCGTAGCCGCGCTGCATTGCAGGCCGGTCGCCTTCGTAATCGGCCCGTTGAATCTGCGCGATGATGCGGGCGGCCTGTTCGCGAGCGTCGTTGGCGGAAGCCAGTGCGGCAAAAGAAAGAGCAACTAAAATAAGTGCTGTTAGGAGCTTTGTGCTCATCGCCCGGGAACGGGTTGACCGGCAAGCGGCCGCAGAAATTCCAAAACATCTTTAGCCGCTGGTCCGCCTTTCTCGGCGTGTACGATTAACGGGATTCCATGAGGTCCGGGCACGTACACAATGTTCGGGAAAGCACTGACTGCCGCTTTCAGGATGTCGAGTTTGCCGAGCATCGTCGCTGCAAAGATGTCCATGCGCGCATTATGCTCGAGCAGGAATTCAGCGATATCGCGGCGACCCATGTGCGACGCTCCGCCCAAAGCCGTTTCGAAATCTCCCTTACCCCAGTCAATGGCCCCGTTAATCAGATTTGGTTCTTCGGCCAGCATTGCTTTTACCGCCGCGAGATTTCCGTGCCCGGCAATAACGAAGCGCTTTACGCGAGCGCGATCGAACTGCGGATGGTGCTCGGGGAAGAACGGGTACGTAATCGGCTGATTCCGGAGTGGTTGATGCCGCCAAAGCTGACGGACTAGTTCCCGGTTGAGCCTGCAACAAACCGCGACCACAAAACATACCGACAGCGGACGCACCACTGCTGATAAGAAATTGCTTTCGTGTGCAAAGTACATCGATCGTTTTCATGGGTATTTTCCTGTCTTTGTAGACGAGAATACGGCCTTAGCCTCGTAGGCCCACGAGAATGTCGTAAATGCTGTCGGAAAAGTCGTGAACGCGCTGAATCACGCCGTAGTGAACGGGCGACTAAAGCGGTTTTCCCAATACCTCGAATAATTTGTCCCTGTAGTTTCGGCTCAGAGTGAGCTTCGTCCCATCCTGCAGAAGTATTGAGTACTCGCCACTAAACAACGGTTGTAACTCTGCGATTCGTTCGACATTGACAATCGCCGATCGATGAACACGCCGAAATCTTGCCGGATCCAATTGTTCCTCCATAGCGGTTAAGGTTTGTCGCACCATCGGACGCGCTTTGCTGGTGTGGAGATGCACGTATTTATCGTCGGCTTCGATCCAATTGATTTCGTCAGTGCGCAGGAAAGTAATGCGACCGCCCGCCTTGATCACGAGGCGCTCGAGGTATTGCGGCCCATTTTTGATATTTTCAAGCAGCGCACTTATCTGCATTTGTCCGTCGTTGTGACGCTCGGAGCGGAAGCGCTCTTTGGCATATTTGATCGTGTCTTTGAATCGCGCCTGATCGAAAGGCTTTAACAGGTAATCGAGCGCGTGAAGTTCGAACGCTCGAATCGCATACTGCTCATAAGCCGTCGTGAAAATAATTTGCGGCAACCGTTCAATGCCGATCGATTCAAGCACCGCCAATCCGTCCATTTCCGGCATTTGTACATCGAGGAAAACAACATCGGGGCTCTCCTTCCTGATCATCGCGACAGTTTCCTTGCCGTTACTGCATTCGCCGATAATCTCGAAATCACGATCATCCTTTAACATTCGGCGGATAAATTTCCGGGCGAGCGCTTCGTCGTCGACAATCAAGGCTCTAATCGGTCCGTTTTTCATGTTGATCGTTGCTCAATTTCGGGACGCGTCTCGCGTTGAAAGGGAATTTCCATAACCACGTTAAGTCCTCCGTTTCCGCCATTCGTGAGTTCAAAACGAAAATCGGATCCATAGAGTTGCTGGAGGCGGGTGCGCACATTAGTTAGGCCAACACACTTTTTTGCAGGTGCAATTGCATTTGAAGTTAACCCGGGTCCGTTATCGCTGACCGTGACTCGAAGCAAACTGTCCAGTCGCTTTGCTTCAATGCTGATATGGCCTCGCGCGACGCGTGGCGCGATCGCATGTTGAATGGCGTTTTCCACGACCGGCTGCAGAATCAGATGTGGCACCTGGGCAGAGAGAGTCTGCGCTTCCAACGCAAACACCACCGTGAGCCGATCTCCGAAGCGTACCTGTTCAATGTCGAGGTAACAGCGGAGGAATTCGGTTTCTTCTTTAAGGGTGACCAACTGCTGTTCGGAATTTTCGATCGTTAGTCGGAGGAAATCTCCGAGACGCGCGATCATGCTGTTTGCTTTTGGAGGATCTTCCAAAACAAGAGACGAGATCGAGTGAAGGGTGTTGAAGAGAAAATGCGGATGGATCTGCATTTTCAGCGCGCGCAGCTGGGCTTGGGCGAGCTCTGTTTTCAGCGAGGATTGCTGCAATTCACTCGCGCGGAAATCATCATAGTAAAGCAGTGCGTGCGCTCCGATTACGATCAGCGAAGCGATGATGAGATCGATGTAAAATCCGTAACCGAAGTGTCTCGCATAGTAATCAGTAAGTGTTCCTCGTTCGCCTCTTGCCGACGGTGTGATGGACCAAAGAATGGCAAGGAGCAACGTCTCATGAACGGCCGCAAAAAGGACAACGGCCGGCACGTGTACCATCAGGTTCCGGATGCTGAGCCGCCGGAACTCGACCCGGAAACGGCGGCAAAAACGAAG
>AF_2010_repII_A1DRAFT_10000161_pt1 | contig 12614 bp, 9 predicted proteins | sample AmaForreplicIIA1_FD_9195 | JGI IMG/M metagenome (IMG submission 9195)
CGAAGTCCAGATCAAGCGTTTGCCGTCCGGCGAAAACCGCGGACGCTCCTCGTGATTCGGTGTTGGATTCAAGCGCCGCGATTCGCCGCCGCTCGCCGGTACGATCCACAAATGCGAAATCCTGGTGTTCGCTTCCGGATCGACATCAATGCAATCGAACACGACCCACTTGCCGTCAGGCGACGGCACCGGCGCGCTGACGCGCTTCAGTTTCATCATGTCCTCGAATGTGAATGGATGCTTTTGCGATGGCGTTTGCGCGAGGGCGGTGAAACTGATGAGCAAAAGAGCGGGAATCAAAAGCTTCGATTTCATATTTTGTCGATAGTGCGGGTGTAGAGGCGCTAGCCGCGGCGAGCGCTTTGTATGGTGATTCGGCGTTTGACACAAACGCCGCTACAACGTTTCAGATTTTTCCAATTCAGCTACTGTGCCCCATGGCTCACGTCAAAATTGAAACAATCAAGAACGGTCCTTACATCGTGACGGGCGAAGTGGAATTGATCGATGCGGACGGAAACAATTACCCGGTGGAAAAGCGAATGGCGCTTTGCCGCTGCGGTGCGTCGACCGAGAGACCCTTTTGCGACGGCACTCATTCTAAGATCGGTTTCCATGCCGCGGAGAAGGCGGTCCCAGAATCAAAGGAATAATGCGATGAGACACAGTCTGCCTGAACTAGTGGCATTTCTCGCCGCTGCAAACTTGACCTGTCTAGGCGGTCAAGTTTCTCCCGAGCCGACGATCAGTGGCGAACACATCGCACTCGTTGGCGGAACCGTGATCAATCCCGCCGATGGAAAAATTACTCGTAACGCGACGGTTTTCATCGACAACGGGCGCATCACGAATATCAAATCCAACATCGTGATGAAGTATGGCGGACGCACGATCGATTGCGTAGGCAAATTCATTCTGCCGGGTTACATCGACACGCACGTACACTTCTTTCAATCCGCTGACCTGTTCACGCGACCGGATGGCGCCGATTTCAACAGCGTTCGGCCGTACAAAGACGAAGTCGCGTGGATCAAATCGCATCTCGACGATGACTTCGCGCGCTACATTCGCAGCGGCATAACCAGCGTTGTTGATGTTGGCGGACCGATGTGGAATTTCGAAGTCCGCAAGAAGGCCAACGCAACTGCAAAAGCGCCGCGTGTAGCCGTGGCGGGCCCGCTCATCTCAAGTGTCTCTCGCGAGAAACTCGATCTGGGCGATCCGCCAATCGTGAAGATCGACACACCTGATCAGGCTCGCGAGTTCGTGCGCAAACTGGCGGAACAAAAACCGGACCTGGTGAAGATCTGGTACATCGTGGACAAAGATCATCCCGTCGATTCCTTCCGGCCTATCGTCCGCGCGACAATCGAAGAGAGTCACGCACACAAAATTCGTGTTGCCGTGCACGCGACTGAGCTGGAAACCGCGCGCGCGGCAGTGGAAGAAGGCGCGGACGTCCTTGTCCACAGCGTGATTGATCAACCGGTCGACGACGCGTTTGTGAAGCTGTTGAAGGATCGCCACATCATCTTGTGCCCGACGCTGGTGGTGTTTGAACGGTACGGCCGAACGTTTTCGCACCAACTGAATCTCACTCCGGAGGAACAAAAGTGGGGTAACCCAGAAGTAATCGCGTCACTCGATGTGACAAAGATCCCGCAGGACAAATTGCCACAAAGAGTCAAGGACGCCGTTGCTGATCCGAAAGCCGCGCTGGATCGAATCAAAAAGACCTACGATATCGCGCTGCCGAATTTGAAAAAGCTGGAAGACGCGGGTGTCACGATCGCTGCGGGAACTGATGCAGGGAACATTGGGACCATTCACGGGCCCGCTCTCTTCCGTGAATTTCAGTTGATGAAAGAAGCCGGGCTCGCGCCCATGCAGATATTGCAATGTACAACTGCAAATGCGGCGAAACTTTTTGGGGGCGAAACGGGTGCGCATATCGGCAAACTCGAAAACGGCTGTTTCGCCGATCTTGTGATTCTCAATTCAAATCCATTGGACGACATAAAGAACGCGTCAGATATCGATAGCGTCATCAAGAACGGCGTAGTGTATTCGGCAGATTCGATTTTGAAATGACCCGTTCCGGGGCGCGCACGCTTGCAGCGTGCTGGTCGCCGCATTCTGCGGCGACGAACTTTTCTTCCACCGGCGTTAACGCGAATTTTTGACCGTTCCGAACTTCGCGACTCGCGAAAACGTTCGGAGTCGCCGTCGCCCCAGAGGCGTGCGCTCCCCGGAATCCGAGGTTTGCGCCGTAATAGATCGCAAAATCTCTTGCTCGGTGGTGACTCAAGTCGCACACTTTTTTATGGCTACTTACCCAACTGAATACGCGCACCCAGAAGCGCTGGTGGAGACTGATTGGCTGGAGAAGCATCTTAAGGATGACGGAATCCGGGTCATCGAATCGAATGAGGACATTTTGCTCTATGACACCAGTCACATCCCCGGCGCGGTGCATATCGATTGGCGGGCCGATCTTCAGGATCCGCTGATTCGCGATTACATTTCACCGGACAAATTCGCGCGGCTTTGCAGCCGTCACGGCATTACGCCGGAGACCACTTGCATTTTCTATGGTGACAAGGCGAACTGGTGGGCGTGTTACGCGCTTTGGGCGTTCCGGTTATTTGGTCATGAGAAAGTAAAAATCCTCAACGGCGGCCGCGACAAATGGAAAGCGGAAGGCCGCGCCATGACGCGTGAGATTCCGAAATACGCGGGGACAAATTATCCTGTGCCGAAGAAACGGCTCGACAGTGAGATTCGCGCATTCTTCGACGAAGCGCTGGCTCAAAGTAAGAGGGGCAAACCCCTAATCGACGTGCGTTCACCGGGCGAATACCGGGGTGAGATCACGCACATGCCCGAATATCCGCAGGAAGGCGTGCTTCGCGGCGGCCATATTCCCGGTGCGAAGAGTATGCCATGGAAGACGGCCACAAATGACGACGCCACGTTCAAGCCAGCCGCGGAACTGGCAAAGATTTATTTCGAGCAGTGCAGCGTGAGCCCGGACAAAGACACAGTCGTCTATTGCCGAATCGGCGAGCGCTCCAGTCACACTTGGTTTGTGCTGACCTATTTGTTAGGCCTGAACAANGTGCGCAACTACGACGGTTCGTGGACCGAGTGGGGGAATAAAGTCGGCGCACCGATTGAGAAAAGCGCATAAGTGCGCTTCCCGGAAAGTCAGACCCGCCCCGTTTTTGCCAGCAGTTCGCGAATTAACTGCATTCGCTTTCGTTCTTTCCTGCTGGAACGGAGCTTTGTGATAGAGCGCTGTATTCGGCGCGTCCAATTTTGGTTGGCGTTTGTCCCTGGGACGTTGAAGCGGTATTTGCGTGCGAGGAGGTCGGTGATCATGACGATTGCCATCCATGAGTTGCATCTGAAAAGCGCATCCATCACCGCGGGATAAAAATCTTTCTCGTAATCGGGCTGATCGATTTTGGAATTCCATCCCGCAAAAAGCGCAATCTTCTCCAATGTTGCTCGCGCGTGTTGTCCCTCCTCAGAGTTCGGATACTCGATCGCATCATCCCACAAGGCGCGAATGGGTTCGTGATCGTGTGTTGCGTAAGTTGCGACCGATAATCGCTCGTACATCTCGCCGGGAATGATCATTCCATCGCGGATTTCCCACTGTGGAATCTTGAACCCAGCAATACCAAGATATCGCAAATTGGGCCGCACATATTCGGGCACGACGCCGAGATCTTCCCCGGCCACACGTGCGGCGCCAGCTTCTTCCAGGACGACGCGCAGATATTTTTCACCGTCGTGTTTATTCGCCTCGCGAGTTTCGGAAGTGTCGTCGTCGCGAGGAATAAAATGCGGCGCGCGGCCGCCCGTTTGTTCCAGCATTTGATGCTGGTCGAGAGGCAGAAATTCTTTGTTCCTCTCAGGTCGCCACGGGAACGCGTAGACGCGATAAAATCCCTGCACGTGATCGATCCGGAACAGATGAAAGATACGTCGAGTGCCGCGCACCCGTTCGCGCCACCATTGCAAATTGTTCGCACGCATAACACTCCAGCGATACAGCGGAATGCCCCAGTTCTGGCCCCATTTTTGGGTGAACGCGTCGTCCTTGAAGAGCGGCTCGGGAGGCGCGCCGCCAAACCAGTCGAGCATGAATTCATTCGGACGCGAGAAAACGTCGGCACTGTAGTAACTGACACCGAAGGGAATGTCGCCCATTAGCGCCACTCCGCGTTGTTCGGCATGCCCTTTGACCTCTCGCCATTGCTGATGAGCAATCCATTGCACGTAACAGAAGAAATCTCCGTGTTCTGTGAGGGTTGCCTGTTTGTCGTGCGTGAGATCGCGTATCCAGTTGCGAGCACTTTCACCGCTTTGATGCTGCGACGGCCATCGATCCCAAGCCGCGCTACCCTTATTTTCCTCGATGAGAACACGGAATAACGTGTAATCCCGCAACCACGACGATTCTTCTTTGCAGAATCGCTCGAATTCTGATCGTCGCTTTTCGTCGGCGCGAGTGGAAAAGTTCGCAAACGCTTTCTCGAGGATGCGCCGCTTTAATTCTTTGACATGCCGATATTTTACACGGCCCCGGCGCAGGCCTGCGAGGTCGATCTCGGAAAGTGAATCTGCGAAATCATCGCGCGTTAAATCCTCGGGCGAACCTGGTGCGAGATGAAGAGTCGTTGGATCGATCGCCATCGCACTAATGGCATTGTATGGGCTGTTATCCGCTCCGGTTTCGTTGATTGGGAGAAGCTGAACAAGCGTGAATCCGATTTCCGCAATCCAATCAATAAACTCCCGTAACGCGCCGAGATCGCCGATTCCCAGATCGTTTTCCCCGTGCAACGCGAACAGCGGCACGAGAACTCCTGAAATCTTCTTTTCCAGCGACAGATTCATCAAAAGAATGACGAAGCACGAATGACGAATACCGAAACGATGACAAAGAACGAATGACGAGCGAATGTGCCAAAGGTTTTCGTCATCTGATCATTCGGTTTTCCTTCGGCATTCGACATTCGGATTCCGTCATTTTCTCGTCACTTGCCAGTCTTCGACGAGATCGTTTGGAATTTCTTGCAAAAAACGCGACGGCCGCTGGAAGACATCGCCGTAGCCGCCGCTGAGGCGCATGTGCGGATAGGTCAGATAAAGCTCGTCGCGCGCGCGCGTGATGGCTACGTAGAACAAGCGGCGTTCTTCCTCCAGCGCATCGCGGGTATCGAGTGAACGGCTGCTTGGGAACATGCCGTCAGTCAGCCAAATTACGAAAACGGTATGAAACTCGAGACCTTTCGCTTGGTGCACGCTGGAGAGGTTGACCGCTTCCTTCTCGTTTGTCTGAACCGGCGCGGCTTCCGCATCGACATTGCTGATCAAGGCCAACTGTGACAGAAACTCGCGCAGGTCTTTGAATTGGCGAGCGAATGCCGCGAGCTGGTCAAGGTCTTCGCGGCGGAGTTGGTAATTCGCGAAATTCACTTTCGCGTAATCGTCGTAAATCGCTTCCACAACCGAAGTAATCATTTCCGATGGCGGATTTGGTTCGCCGCCCGGTGCGATCTCATCAAGGGTATGCGCCAGTTGCGTCCACATTTTCTTTGATTTTGCCGGGACGTTCATCGCAAGCAGGCGCTTGCCAAAGCTGTAGCCGGGGGCGCTGACCCCGGCTTTTTCTGATTCGTTTCCAGAGCCGCGGTCGGCGCCCGTGGCTACAAGATTTGTTTCCCATGCCTGCCAGAGATTTTCGGCCGTGCGGTTGCCAATTCCGGGAAGCAATTTCACCATGCGATTGAAAGCAACTTCATCGCGTGGATTAGCTACGAAGCGGATGAACGAGGTTACGTCTTTGATGTGCGCCTGTTCGAAGAACCGGATGCCGCTGGTGATTTGGTACGGGATCCCACGGCGCGAGAGCTCCAATTGCAGCTCGAGCGCGTGATAGTGCGCGCGGTAAAGGACCGCGATGTCATTAAGATCGATGTTTTCGTCGCGTAACTCGAGAATCCGCTGGGCAACAAACTGCGCCTGTTCCGAGCCATCATTGAGCGCGACTAACGCCGGCCGGAGTGTCTTCGATTCGCGAGTTGCGCTTAAATGCTTCCGGAATTGCTGAACATTTGCCGCGATCGCCGCGTTCGCCACCTCGAGAATTTCCGGCACACTGCGGTAATTCATTTCGATCTTGAATACCTGCGCATCCGGATAGCGCTTAGGGAATTCGAGAATGTTTTGAAAGTTTGCACCGCGCCAGGAGTAGATCGATTGCGCGTCGTCGCCTACCACCATCAGATTGCGATGGTCGCGCGCTAGCACGTCCACGAGGTCAGCCTGGATTTTGTTCGTGTCCTGGTATTCGTCGACGAGAATGAATTGGAACTGGCGCCGATAGATTTCCGCGATCCGGCGATCCGTTCATGCTGCTGGAACATCAATAATGTCTTTTGCAGCAGATCGTCGAAATCCACCGAGTTCGTGGCCTTCTTCTTCTTTTCGTATCGGTCTCGAACGTCTTGGATTTTGTCGAGCAACGGCAGGAAGTAAGAGAACTTTTCAGCAAGCAACCCTTCCATCGGCATCTCTGTGTTCACGACGAAGCTGAAGATTTCCGCGAGCACATCGCCTTTCGGAAATCGGATTTCCTTTGGATCGATTCCTGCGCTCGCTACAACCGTATTGATCAAATCCTTTTGATCTTCGCGGTCCATGATGGTGAAACCGCTTGAATAACCGAGGGTTGTTCCGTGCCTGCGCAAAATCCGGTTTCCAACCGAATGGAATGTTCCGCCCCAGAGTCCGCTGGCGTCGACCGGCAGCAAATTCGCGACGCGATTCAGCATTTCGCGGGCTGCTTTATTCGTGAAGGTTAGCAGTAGAATATTTCGCGGATCGATCCCGTTTTCGAGCAGGTACGCTACGCGATAGGTAAGGGTGCGCGTTTTGCCCGAGCCCGCGCCGGCGATCACAAGGATTGGTCCGGGAGGAGCGGTCACTGCGGCGAGCTGTTGTTCGTTCAGCTCAGCGGCGTAATCAATGTGGACGGACGTGGATACCGGCGCCCGTTGAAGCGTGTATTGACGAGACATCTGCTAGTTGGCCATTCGGATCTGGATTGCAGACCCAAAGAACTGCAGCAACCAGACGTTCGCAAATCGCGTGATGATGATAAGATCGCCTACACAGCAGTGTATCGTATTGGCAACACGTCGAAAAAAATTGGGACCGCCCGAAATGGACGATCCCAAACATTTTTTCGCAGCGCTGTTGTGCGCGCTACGCTTGCCGTGTGATTACCGCTACTGGCAGCCAGGCAACTTGAAGGTGCCGATTCGCGTTTGCCAACCTGCCGTGGACGAAATCTGCCCAGCCAATGTGTAGTACTCGTTTACGTACCAGAACGTGCAATCATCGGTCGGATCGACCGTTATATCCGTGTAATCGCCCCATCGCGAGTTGGTTGTCCTTTGCACGCCGGTGCCATCGATGATCGTGCCTTCACCGAGAGTCATCTGGCCTAACGGATCGCCCGCGAGGCGGCCAGTGTACCGAATGCCCGGAAATACTGTCGTCCCATTCACTACGCTGTATCCTAAACCCATGTTCCCTTTCTTATCCATGGCGACACTTCCCATCCAGCGATGAACGCCGTCGCCGGGCGCGTACGTGCCCTGTTGGTAAATGCTGTAGGCTCCGTTCGCGTCACGCCGAATTTCGTACCAGCGTGCTCCGGCGACACCGGGAGTCGCTTCAACCGATTGGTTGGTCACCAAGCTCTCGTAGGTTTTAAAGTTCCGGTAGGCTAACCGAAAGGTCGGCCGCTGGCGGACCAATATGTCTAGAAACTGAGCAGGATTCACGATTCCGGGCTGTGGCAGGCAGTCGCGTGAGTCCGGTGCGCATGGAAAAATCGAGTCGAACGGCGCCGTTGGAAGCTGTGTGTTCAACGTCAGAGAGGCCTCGGGCGTCGCTTTCCACTTAATGAATAGATCGAAAATGTTGATCGCATCGAAAGTCGCGCCATAATCCGAGTCGTCGTCCTGCGTTCCGATGATCGGAATCGCTGTGTCTGTCTTCGGCTTCTGTTTACCATCGACGTCTGCCGGCAGCAGACCGTCTCCAACGAGTGGCAGCCCTCCTGGAGCGTTTCCGTCGATGAAGAATCTCACCATTCGCGCGTTCGGATCACCATCCGTCATCTTGTTCTTTTCGAGCGCGTAAACGCCGACGCCGTACTCAATAGTCGGTCCGAACTCACGTGTTGTGATCACGTAAGAATCCGTCCAGTTACCGTATTTCGGGTAGTCTGGAAAGTTCGGTCCAGTCGAGAACGCGTAGCGGAAATACGTGCCGGTCGGATCGCTGGTGGTTGAGATCGCAACGCAATTCCAGAACTCCGGACCAGAGGTTGACGGTGTAAACTGCGACAGCAACCAGCGATCCTTGAACTGGTCGTACAGAACAACCGGATCGCCCGCGTTTCGAGCGCAATTCGCAACCGGAAATCCATCCCAAAGCGAACCAGAACGTATGGGTCCTGCCAGCAGGTTGCCCGCCTTGTCATACACCGCAAAGACGAGATTAATCATCTCCACAAAATTGTTGGGGCCCACTTCGCCGTTCGTGTCCGGTGGATTCACCCGTCCTCCCAAGATGTTAAAGTTGTCTTGATTTGACAGTCCCTCGAAGGTCAGCAGCGGAGCTGGGATGGTTGGCGTTGGGTACAGGAGCTGCAACGCTCCATCGAGACCTCGAGCCCTCGCTCGATGAGCGACGGGACCCTCTGATTCTGGTCGGATTTCCAGTATCGTGCCCGGTGGATACATCCAAGAACTCGCAATTGGCCGCAAACTTCGCAGCGCGGGTGAGACATCAAAAGCCACCGCTTTGGAGAATTTTGGAGTTAACGGATGCATGCGCGGTGTCGGCTGAGCAACAGCGGGCGGCGAAACCGCCAGGAACACCAATGCTACCGCGGTTAGCACAAGGACAACCGCAGCGAGAATACGGAAATGTGTAAACGCACGGTTCCTACTGATTCGATGGGGTGTTTTCATATGTTTTTTAGCTGAAGTCGGAGTTGGAGTTGTTTATTTTCTACCTAGAAATGTAGTGTGGTGACCTACAAGAAATTCGGTCAAGCCTTTTACAATTACATTTTTGTAATGCGCACGCGTTCTTGATGCCGGCACAAGCATCAACAGCCGTCGCTCTCGATGCGATCAAAGGTCACACCGATCGCTGGCAGGGTAGATTTGTTCGGGTGCGCTTTTACGCGGGTTCAAGCGCTGTGTGGTGAGCAGGTTCAATCCATTTCCCATGCTCGCGAATCAAATCTTTCAGTCGGTCGACGGCTTCTGCCTCGGGAATGTTAAATTTCACTGCCGTTTTGCCGACGTAGAGATTTACTTTGCCCGGCGCCCCACCGACGTATCCGAAATCCGCATCCGCCATTTCGCCGGGACCGTTTACGATACATCCCATAATTGCGATCTTTACGCCTTTCAGGTGCGTGGTGGCTGCTTTGATTTTTGCTGTCGTCGTTTGCAGATTGAACAGTGTGCGTCCGCATGACGGACACGCGACGTAATCAGTTTTGAAAATCCGCGAGCCGGCTGCCTGCAAAATATTGTAGGACAAACGGAGCGCTTGCCCCGGCGCCTCCTCGCCTTGCACTAAAATCGCGTCGCCGATTCCGTCGCATAACAGCGAACCGATATTGGTGGAAGCAGTGAGAAGAGTCTCAAGAAATGTGGGAGCGCCGCGACTGTCGGGACGCTGAGGTCTCTCCCACTTTTTGAAAGCGTCCTTCAATAAAATCGGATGGCGCGCCTGCAACTTCGCTGCCAGCAAACGGAAAGCTGCGATCACCGAGAGATCTATTTCATCCGTCACGGTGACGAACTGCGCCCTTTGCTGCGCGTTGAGTTTCGCAATCGCGTGATCATCCCGAGGATCGATCGCGATGATGTCTGCGTTCTCATAAACGATCTCCGGTTTGTAATCGCCCATTCGGTCAATCTTGTGCGCGATTTTCTCGAAGTTCGCCTGCCGCACCACGACGCGAATCAATTCGTCTCGGCCGAGTTTCACTCCGTCGCGCTCAATCTTCTCCGTCGCCCGTCGCTGATAGGAGAATGGATCAAAGGACAATTCAACGTTCGATACTCGATATTCGGCGTTGGACGTGTTGCGAATGTTCTCAATGAGCGCTTTCGCCACGGGAATTTCGTGAGGGCTATCTTCAGTAAGCGACACGCGGATCGTGTCGCCAATTCCATCCGCCAGTAGCGACCCGATTCCGATTGCACTCTTGATGCGCGCATCTTCACCTTCACCGGCCTCGGTTACTCCGAGATGCAGCGGATAATTCCAGTCCGGGCCCAGTTCGTTTAATCGCGCTACGAGCAGTCGATAGGCAGCAATCATCACCTTCGGATTGCTGGCCTTCATGGAGAAAACAAAATCGTGATAATCGAGGCCGCGAGCGATCCGCGCGAACTCGAGTGCGCTCTCCACCATGCCGAGAGGTGTATCGCCGTAGCGATTCAGGATACGGTCAGAAAGCGATCCGTGATTTGTGCCAATGCGCATGGCGATTCCGCGCGTCTTGCACAACTCGACAAGCGGCGAAAACCGCTCGCGGATCCGATTCAACTCTGCCGCGTATTGTTCGTCGCTGTACTCGCGGATCACGAATTTTTTCGAGTCGGCATAGTTGCCCGGATTGATGCGTACTTTCTCAACCCATTTTGCCGCCTCCATCGCTGTCTCGGGTTTGAAATGGATGTCGGCAACGATCGGCACGTCGCAGCCGCTTTCGCGCAAGCCTTTGACGATGTGTTCGAGATTGCGTGCATCTTTTACCGTAGGAGCGGTGATCCGGACAATTTCACAGCCGGCATCAGCGAGCTCTATTGTTTGCTGAATCGACGCCTCAGTATCCATCGTGTCGCAGGTGATCATCGACTGGACACGGATCGGGTTGTCGCCGCCGATGCCGACGTTTCCAACCTTCACCTCGCGGGTGGCGCGGCGATGGTACTGAAGGGGATTACTGCAATAGTTCACGAGAACCGAAATGTACGAGGACTCGAGCAACCTCGCAATCGCGCCGACGTTTATGGCGTTTGCGAGTTTTTCCCGGGCGATTGTGCTTCGAACTGATCGAGCTTCTTTCGGACAAACGGCAAATCCTGCACGTCGAAGAACGTGATGTAGAGCATGTAACCGATAATCAGCACGGCGCAGCTAGTCTGAACGACCTCGAGCACGCGCATGTTCACTGGTTTGCGCCGGACGGATTCGATGAGTGCCAGCACGATGTGGCCTCCATCGAGCACAGGAATAGGCAGCAAATTTAGGATCGCCAGGTTCACATTGAGAATCACGCTGAACCACAGCGCCAGTTGCCAGCCGCGTTCGCTTTGGAAAAGCAGGTAGTAGATACGACCGATTCCGACCGGCCCGCTTAGATGTTGCAACTTTACATCCGACTTCGGCGATGCGACGGCGCCGATCGTCTTTAAGGTACTGGTGACGCTGTTGTAAACTTGCTCGATCGGATTCGGATGCTGGATCGACACAATCCCGCTCGTGTCCCATTGGATTCCAATTCGCGGTTTCATCTCGCCGGCCGTGAGCAGAGGCGTTGGTTTTACTGGAATATCCAGCTTCGAGCCGTTGCGCTCGACGTGTAGCACAAGCTCTTCATTTGGATGTTTGCTAATGTATTCCAGCAACGCGATCGGATTGTAGATGGGTGTTTGGTTAAACCCACGGATGATGTCTCCGGGACGCAGTCCGGCTGCCGCTGCCGGGCTCTTTGGTTCCACTTTGTCGATGATCGGTGTTTCTGCGGGGTAGATGAGCAGCTGCCGCACACTCTTTCTCCGCCAACCGCGGGTCTCCGCTTTGTAGGGTTCGACGGATACTGTTTGCACCTTGCCGTCTCGCTGGAACTTCAGCGCAATCTTGTCGCCCTCGCTCCGCACGACGTCCCAGCTAATGCTGTCGTTCATTCCCATGAACCGCCTGACCGGTTTATCATCCACAGACAAGATTTTATCGCCCGGTTTCAGGCCTGCTTTTTCTGCTGGCGAACCCGGCATAACGTAGCCAATCACCGTCGTTGAATCGCCTTCGCTCACTGGATGACCGACTGCCCAGACGATTCCCGCAAAAAACAAAGCCAGCAGCAGGCTGAAAACCGGACCAGCGACGGCAACAATGATCTTGTCGAGCGCGGAAATCTTCGGCAGCTTCGCCCGGTCCAGGTCGGCTTTGCCCTCGATGATGTCCATTGGCGCAAGTTGCGGGAGAGCAACAAAGCCTCCGAACGGCAGCGACCCGAGTGAATATTGGACGCCGTTAATTGTTTTCTTCCAAATCGGTTTGCCAAACCAGACACCGAATTTCTCGATGTAGAGACCTCGCCACCGTGCCGCGAGAAAATGACCGACCTCGTGCACCACGATGAGCAGGTTAAACAGGATGAGGACCTCGAGCAGGATGAAGATGACGCGAGCGATATGCAAAATCATGTGGTCAGCAGGGGATTAGTGAATCGTTGGACACGCCATTCTGTCTGCCGTTGTAAATCTTTTAAC
>AF_2010_repII_A1DRAFT_10000162_pt1 | contig 12578 bp, 14 predicted proteins | sample AmaForreplicIIA1_FD_9195 | JGI IMG/M metagenome (IMG submission 9195)
CTGCCGATGTACCACTTCGCCGGCGGCGTAGTGGCGACCGGCGCCGTGCTAATCAATGGCGGCTCGGTGGTGTTGCGCGAGCGGTTCTCGGCGCACGAATTCTGGGATGACCTGGTGCGCTGGGACTGCACGCTGTTCCAATATATCGGCGAGCTGTGCCGTTACCTGCTCAACTCGCCGCCGCATTCGAAGGAGCGCGCGCACAAATTGCGCCTCGCCTGCGGCAACGGACTGCGTCCCGAGATCTGGGCGCAGTTCCAGCGCCGCTTCCGCATTCCGCAAATCATCGAGTGCTACGGCGCGACCGAAGGCAATGTCGCGATGTTCAATTTCGACGGCAAGGAAGGCGCGGTCGGCCGCATTCCCTGGTTCGTCGCGCACCGCTTCCCCACCAAGGTGGTGCGCTTCGACGTCGAGACCCAGCAGCCGGTTCGCAACGAACAAGGCTTCTGCATCGAGTGCGCCGTCGACGAGCCCGGCGAGGTCATCGGCAAGATCCTGAAAGACTCGTCGAAGCCGGCCGCGCGCTTCGAGGGCTACGCGACCCAGAACGAGACCGACAGAAAGATCCTGCGCGACGTGTTCCAGACGGGCGACGCCTGGTTCCGAACCGGCGACCTGATGCGCAAGGACGCCGCCGGCTACTTCTTCTTCGTCGACCGCATCGGCGACACCTTCCGGTGGAAGGGCGAGAACGTCTCCACCACCGAGGTCGAGGAAGCCATCGGCCAGTTCCCCGACGCGCTGCAGGCCAACGTCTACGGCGTCGAGATTCCCGGCCGTGACGGCCGCGCCGGTATGGCGGCGATCGTTGCCAAGGAGCATTTCAATCTGAACGCGTTTTGCGACCATTTGATCGAGCAGCTGCCCGAATATGCCCGACCGGTCTTCGTCCGCCTGCGCGACGAGATCGAGGTCACCGCCACCTTCAAGCAGAAGAAGATCAATCTCGTGCAGGAGGGATTCGACCCCGCAGCAAGCGACGACCCGATCTATTTCAACGACCCTGCCGCCCATGCCTTCGTGCGCCTCGATGGCGCGCTCTACCAGCGCATCCGCGCCGGAGGGACCCGCTTGTAAGCCCCCGATCAAAAGGCGAACGGGTAAAGGAACTTTACTGGGGCTACGGCGTTTAATCTAACATGCCCCAACATGAAAACGCAGATCGTGCCCGCGCTGAGCGGATCTTCAAAGCGCGCGAGCATCAAAAAGCTGATGCCACAAAGGCAACGGCAGATTATTACGCGGCGCAGCAGAAGGTCCGCGATCGCACTCAAGAGCTGAGGCGACTGCGACTCGAACGCGAGGCGCAAAAGGAAGCGCGATCTGATTAGCTATTCTCGGCGATACGAGCGAAGCCCTAGTCGTCAAGGGAATCGACCATAGTTATTAATTCGCAATGGTCGTTTGCCGATATCCTTAAATACATTAATTGGGAACAAAAAAATCACTGACGCATCTTACGAAAACAATTTGGGGGGTTAGCCGTCCTCGCGCTTGCCACGGCTAGACGCCGTGTGAGCGTACTTGGGTGATGGTGGCGGGCGTATCCATTGCAATATTAGCTTTCGCGCTTTTGCCGCCTTTGTAGCAAGAAATTTTGACTAGACCGCGGCCTGCGGCTCGTTCCCCAGCGTTGCGGCTCTCAAATCCCGAAGAGTACGAGCAGCTTGGACAACGTGATCGGGAGCGGGCCCCTTACCCGATCGGGATATCGCCTCGTTGATTCCGTTGGCCGCATCATCAAAACCGAGCGTGATCGCGTCTCTTATAGTAGGATGAACCTGACAGAGACGAGAGAGCACCTGAGTAAGAATCCATTGCATGGCGATGGCCTCCCCCGCCAGTAAATTGATCTCGCGGTTCTGATCCATATTGCGCCCTCCTGTGGCGAGAGGTTCCAGGTCAAAGCTTACCCCGCCGGGATCGGATTTGCCGATATTGGCATTCGCAAACCGTTTGGGAACAGCTGTTTAAAGACCTCAAACATACAATGGAGCAGGCGCACGAATTGGCGTCGCATATGCTAGCGGCGATGCCAATGGGCCGCTAGCAGCACGGCACATGTCCGCTTCGCGGGAAAGCGGACAATGCATTTTTGTGCGCGAATGTCCGCTTTTGACCCGAAGCGGACATACGTCTTCAAAGGTAGTGGAGGCAGACGCTACAACTATTGCGCAGCCCGACAGGCCGTCGAGGCCGCCAAGCCCACCGCCGGCGACAGAGGACCCATTCATGAACTACGAGGCGATCAACTTCGGTAAGAAGTTCAAATTGTTCGACGAACAGTGGCAGCCAAAAGTCATAGCTGAAATGAACGACTACCAGTTCAAAATCGTGAAGCTACGGGGAGACTTCATTTGGCATGACCATAAGAATACAGATGAGACATTCATTGTTTTAGAAGGCACGCTGCGGATCGATTTTCGTGATGGCGCAGTCCAAGTGTCCACCGGCGAAATGTTCGTCGTGCCGAAGGGCGTGGAACACAAGCCTTATGCCGAGCACGAGGTCAAACTATTGCTGATTGAGCCGCGCGGCGTACTCAATACGGGTGATGAGGGCGGCGACCGGACGGCCCAGAATGATGTTTGGATCTAAGAGGCACAAATGTCCGCTATTGGCCCAAAGCGAACGTGAGGTGACCTCGTCCAAACCCCATTCAGCGGACTCCCGCAAACGGTCCATGTCTGCTTTAACCCCCGGAAGCGGACTCTTGCAGTGCACACGCCCCTGTCCGCTTTGGGCCACTGTCGTTGATCCCCATCAGGAGGACGAAGTCGGCGGTAATATGCTTTCAATTGCAGGTGGACGAACTTAAGAATTAAGCCAAATCTGGAATATCGGACACTTGGTTTTCAAACTGATTTTTCCAATGGATTGTCTCCGGAAAATTCCAATCTGAAATAACAGGATTGTGTGGCATCAACATAACCTGTTGGCAGAGACCAACAGCGTCACGTCTTTTCACATCATCATAATATTCGTGAAAGTTTGACAGAAAGGTATTCCCAACGTTCGGGAGTGTCGCCGCGATCTTCGACAACTGCTCATCAGTTCGGTCAGCGAAATGCAGCCGTTTCATGTGGATGCAGACCGCGTCCGCATCAGCGGGTGTTAAATATCCTGCTTCGTGCATCCTACGTAACGTGAAGCGAACATTTATCATCGCATGAGACAATGGTGCAAAATCAAGTTCTCTGACACTATGCAACACACAAACCTCATCGTCGTCAGTTAATATACCGCGTCGGTATAGACGAAAAATAATTCCAAATCCCTTCATTCCAAACCTAAAAAGTTCTGCTGCACGCAAAGCGCCGATGCTGGCAGCGCCAGACACATCAACCCCTTCAGAAATCGCATATAAAATTTCCTTGTGCCACACGGATGGGACATTGCCAAAATAACCATCAATCAAAATGATTTTTTTGTATCCTCTCTTGGTGGCGCGAAAGACAGAGCCTAGTGATGCTGGTCCGTACACATCAAACGCTCCCCGGACCTGAGTATCAAGCCGTGTTGGGCCAATAAAGATGCATGCCCTTTTCATAGCCCGGTTGCCGCCAAATGACGAAGCATGCGCTGCCCTGGAGTATAAGAGTTATGACGCGCACTCATTTCTGCGTCCGGTATACAAACAAACAAGACTGGAATTTTGAATTCTGACCGTGTGAGGTCAACACAGATCGCATTGGTTAGGTTCGATTTAGCTAGCCCAAGGAGAACGTCTTGCACGTATTCACGAAACGAAGCTCTCGAACGGCATTCAGGAATATCAGCGTAATTCCAACCCTCTTTTTCGGCTCGAAGTTTGGCTAACCATTCTTTGTTGAAAGTCATATCGCACCTAATATCGCGCGTGTAGCGCGACCAATACGCATCGTCGCGTACACCAGNGATATGGGTGAGGCGGCTCTGAAGCGCTTCAGTAATTGCTCTGCTCAGCGCAATGTCTTTTTTAGGATGACAGCCAAAGCCCGACGCTCTCTGTGGATACCACGTTCGGTTTTTTTCATCCGCAATTACGCAACAGAATGCGGGAACTTCAATAGTTGTGGTCATATACCAAACGAATATTTCTAGCCCTGAACGTTGGCACTGCGAGATCAATTGGCGGTTAGATTTATTGTCAATTGTCTCCAGACGCACCCTGGTCGAGGCGCGGCTTCGCCCGGTTTTTTGCTCAACGAGCCAGAAAGACGTTTGGTCTCGTTCGATGACTTCACAAAGACCATGTAAGATGGCTTCCTCTCTTGTATTGCCGGAGGCAAGTCCGTTTGATGATGAGAGAAATGGCGTCTTCCGTTCTCGTGACCACCGGAAATCCAAATTGAAGAGAGCTTCGGGTATCCATTTGAGCTTCTGCGCGATCAGGTCGTCGCCTTGAACCCATCGAATCACATCGCTTGAGTCAAAATCTGCATCCGAACAGATCGGCAGGCGATCTGGAGAGATAAATGCATCATCTTCTAGAGCTTTGGACAAAGACTCTAATCTGGCAGAAAGGGTGAGGTGCTCGGCATGAAAAATCTCAATGCTTTCCATTAAGCCGGAGATCTTGGCCAGGTCATCACTTAGGCCTTTACCTTGCGATACAGTTAGCGAGCGGGCTAATGGTCGCACCACCATCCAGGTCGGAACTCCGACATTGTCTAGGCCAGTTACGTTAGCAAGACGGGTAATTCCGAAATGTTGACGCAGCGGCAAAACCGCTTCGAGAGAGCTTACGGGATCGACCGCTCGCAGCGTTCCGCCTAGGTCAACGATTGACACGAGACGCTATGCTATATTCGTTATATTCCAGTTTTCTACCGTGACCTCATCGTCACTCGCTGTAATCAGTCCGTGGTCCTTTAGCTTGCGACTAAGCTCGATCCCCGCTTCCTTTCGCTTTTTGATCAATGCATGCAGTTCGTCGACAGCGGTTTTATCGCTAATTGTAATTTCTTTTGTTTGGTCTTTTGCGATGATTGTAGTTCCCTTGACGTCAAGCGTTGGTCGTCCCATGGCATTACTCCTTAGCTAGAATGTTGCGCCTATCAAGCCATAAAGATGCAACCTGCACTTACAAGTCGGCATCCTCGTTGGCAGTGTTCCAGTCCTTCTCGGCCTCGGCTATCGGAAGAAGATCTGCGGCGATGCTCACTCGGGTCTGGTCCGTTTTCAGCACTCGGTGTCCAAAGTACGAGGGAAACACAACTATGAGCCCCGGTGCAGGTTCAATATGGAGTTGTGGCAGATCTGGCATGTGCCCCATTTGAAACGGCATAGGCCCCAGTACTAAAAGGCCGCCCCGAACCGCTCGGTAGTCAGCGATTGGATAATAAACAGCACTAATCCAGCTTCTTGTGTGGTAATGCGGCCCGATTTCCCCGCCGGGCGCTATCGCATTTGCCCACATCCTCAAAGCGAGTTCAACGCCTGCATGCCTCACTGTATCTGCCAACGATACTTCACATAGATATCTCACGAAGACGGCACGCACAGCATCTTCCAGAACGGATAAGAGTGCTCCACGAGCCGGCAGCAAATCATTTGTTTTCTTGCCATTTACGATCGGCATTTGCTGGGTGGGAGAGTAGAATCGACAACGCGCCAACAACTCATCTGAAAGCTGCTCACCGAACCGGGGTTCAAGGCCGGAAAGGATGCTGCCGATGTCAATGCATTTAACAAGCCGTTTGTAATCTAGAATACCTTCGATAGCCGAATGCTCGTTTAGAAAATAGTGCGCAGGAATTTGCCATGCCACGGCCGGCGTGAGAAACGGATTCAATTTATGAGCTTCACAGAGGTCTACTAATGCTGACCGATATTCCCCTTCTTGGACCTTCTTTTTTCCAGAGGTCGCCAACCTTACCGACACCAAAATGTCACTTGCAGCAAGTTTCCGTGCTGGCATGTGCGACATTTTGAAACTACTTCTTTTGGGCAAAAGATTTTATCAGGTAATGCTGCGCCGTCCGCTCATTAAAGGCTTTGAGTTGCCCTTGATTTTTCCTTCAGGAAATCTTGATTTCGTTTTAGACGACCCGGCCGGTATGATTTGTTGGGTCAAAAGCCGACATGTGCAGTACAAAAGGGCATGTCCGCTTTGCCCCCGAAAACGACGTCAAATGCGACGTAGGGGAATGTCCGCTAAGGGCCAACATGTTGCCATCGTTCTGCTGTCATGAGCAGACGATAGGTATCTTGGCCTGCCTTGAAATATCAGCCTCTCTTGCGGGGTCTGCTGCGACGCCCAGCAATATGAATTCGGGTTTTTTCGGCGGCGTCTGAACGTCTCTTCACATGATCGATGAAAGCGCGCAGCTTCGGCATGATTTGTCGCCGATCGGGATAGTAAAGAAACACCCCGGGCAGCATCGGCGCGAACGGTTCCAGCACGCGCGCGAGTCGTCCCGCTTTTACCGATGCAGCGGCGACCGGCCCAGGCACTTGCGCAAGACCCACACCTTGCATGGCCGCGCCAAGGAGGGTCGGAAAGTCGCTGGCAATAACAGGCCCCGCGACAATCACCTCGACGGTCTTATTGCCGTTGACAAAAGACCAGGGCGCGATTGACCCATCCGAACGGCGCAGACGCAGGCATGCGTGCTGGCGCAGGTCATCGATTCGTTCGGGGCGCTTGCGGCTGCGCAGGTAATCGGGACTGCCGACGACGACGAACGGAAACGGTGGCGTCAGTCGCACGGCAATCATGTCGGCGGCGATGATTTGGCCCAAGCGGACGCCGGCATCAAATCCTTCGGCCGCGATATCGATCAAATGCTCGTTTGCAGCGAGCTCTACCTCGACCTCGGGATACGCCTGACAGAAGGATGCAATCAGTGGTTCTAACAAAATCGCCACTACCGAGGGCGGCACCGTGAGGCGCAGCAATCCGGCTGGTCTTTGCCCGAGGTCACGCGCCACCGCACTTGCGGCGACGAGCTCCTCGAACGCAGGTTTTGCCCGCGACAGAAAGCGTTCGCCGGCTTCCGTCAGGCCAACGCTGCGCGTCGTGCGGATGAACAACGCCGCGCCGACGCGCGCCTCAAGTGCCCGGATCGCTTGGCTGATCGCCGACGGAGTCACCCCGAGTTCGGCAGAAGCTCGACGAAAGCTGCGATGCTGCGCAACGCTCAGGAACGCCTCGACGCCGTCGAGCGCGCCCTGCCTGACTGTGAAGTTCTGCTTCATAGCTCATCAACATTATAGCGAATAGTCGCTCACGAGAAGCAGGCCTATCTGGTGGCCGATGCGGCGTGACGCGGATCTAGAACCAAGAACCGTGAGCCAATACTTGAAAAGGAGGCTTTAATGTCGCCGGAAACGATTTTTCGAATTCATCTCGTACTGGGGTACGCTGCTTGGCTGCTGTGCTTCGGTGCATATGTCTGGCCAAGGCTCAAGCCGATGGACCGCGTCGACGCGCATCGCGCCATTGCTACGTTGCACAGCTTTCGCTTCTTCGGTCTCGTTTTCATCCTTCCGGGTGTCGTTGGCAATCTGCCGGCGAGCTTCACCACGGTCGCCGCCTACGGCGACTTCGCGACCGGGCTGCTAGCCATGCTGGCGCTCCTCACGGTGAGGATGCGAACGCTCTTCTGGTTGTTTGTCGTCGCCTTCAATCTCGTGGGCACCGCCGACCTCATTGTCGACTATTACCACGCCACCCAGATAGACCTTCCAGCCATGGCTGGAGAGTTGGGATCCACTTACGCGATCCCGATCATCTACGTGCCGTTGCTGATGATCACCCACGCCGTCGCATTCTATTTGCTGATGCGTCCGCAGCCGACGGTACATCGGGCCATCGCCGGCGATGCGGTAGCGCCCTAAACAGGAACCGTAACGTCGCCAGAAGCGCTGTCCGCTCTGGATCATGTGTGGACGGCGTCTCGGCAAGAACTTTCTGACGCAGCTGCAGCTTTTCCTTGCCAAAAAACTGGCCATGAACGGTCTGGAAAAGCTGTCGGCAGGTGCGCGTGTCCGCTTTGGGTCAGAAGCGGACATTTGCATTGCGATAGGCCATGTCCGCTTTCGTCCCGAGGCGACGCTGGAAGCGATTTTCTGCAATGTCCGCTGGGAGCCAAAAGCGGACATTGATGAGAAAGTCCGTAGAAAGAAAGAACGCAGCTAGACGATCTTTCCGAAATCCAACCCATGCAATCTTGCAAATTGCCCAAAAGTGAAAGCTACGCGTGCAGTACCAGCTTCTGGACGCGCCAATTCAGGAGCTCCGCAACGTAGAGTACATTCTCCGATGGACAGGCCATCTCATGGATCCAACCAAATTGCTTCAGCTGCTTGCCAGATTGACCCAGCATGCCCAAAAGTTTGCCATCCAGCGTCAACTTGTAAATACGTCCCGGCCAAGCATCGGAACTGTAGAGGACTTGGTTCGGAGGCGGCGAGATGCAAATGGCCCATGGTGAGCCCGGCGCAAAAGTACCAGCTGCAACCTGCGCTTCGTTCGGGATGTTTCCGATCGCCGGACGCGCATCGCTTGGCACCGGCACATCGATCGTGAATTGGCGTAGGAAAGCCCCCTCGCCATCAAAGACCTGAATGCGGTGATTGGATCTATCGGCGACGTAGATATTACCCTTGACGTCCCCTGCAATTGAGTGCGGTGTGTTGAACTGGCCGGGGCCTTTGCCACGCTCGCCCCACGACTTCAGCCAATTCCCGTTCTTATCGACCTTCGCCACACGCGAATTGATATAGCCATCGCTTATGTAAGCGTTGTCGGCAGGATCCCAAGTGATGTCCGTTACCTGACGGAAGCGCCCGTCTTCAGCGGGCAGCGGCGGCGATGGGTGCTTCAATGGCGCGGTACTCTCGTCCGACGCCTCCTGCTTGCGACCAAACACCGTGTCGACCCGACCTTCGGGCGTGAACTTGATCACCATATCCGAGCCCTTGTCGGTCACCCAAATGTTGTCATGACGGTCGACCTTAACGGTGTGTGCGAAGGACCACGCATACAGGTTACGACCGATCTCCCGAATGAATCGACCGTTGGGACCAAACTCGAGGAGCTGTGTTGCGGCCGCGGCATAAGCGGGGCCAGTCGTGTTACCACGCGAGAGAGCAAACACGTGTCCCCTGGAATTGAGTGCAACACCGCTGACTTCACCAAAATACAGATTGTCCGGCAGATGCAATGGCGTGGGGACGGAATCGTAGGGAATGAGCGGCACTGACTCAGCAGCGGCAGAACGCGAGCGCAGTGCGAACGTTGCGACACTGGCGCCAGCGGCCGCTAGGAAATGGCGACGACTGAACTCACCGCGCAGCAACAAACCGCTACAGCATGAACATGACTGCGATTGGAAGTTCATATTGTTCCTCCCTTAGGAGCCCTTCGACAACCAAGTGGTCGCTGCGCCACCAAGGAGAGTGATGAAGTCGCTCCGCCTCATCGGTGGCCCTCAAAACTGGGGACAGGCATCGTACCGGCTTACATCAGCGCCAGCGCATAAAATTGCCGTAAGCGGAATGGGCGCTTTGGGTCATAAGCGGATATTTGCACAGCAATAGGCCGTGTCCGCTTTACTCCTGGAAGCGAGCATTTTGGGTGGCGTGTGGAATGTGCGCTAAGTACTATGGTTTGTGACCGATATTTAGCTCGACCTAGTGCAGGCGTCGTGACCGCGAAAAAAGGGAGAAAGCCGCTCGCATGCGAGTTCATCTAGTAGGGGGCTTCGGCGCGCCGCAAATACGATTTAGAAACGTTGTCGGGAGGAAGCAATGGCCGACACGATTTTCATCAGTTACCGAAGTGACGATTCAATCAACATCGTAAATCGGCTACATGATCGGATCGCCGAGACGTTCGGGCAGAAAAATATCTTCATGGACGTAAGCGCTCCACTTGGGGGCGAGTTCGCAGCGGATATTAGCCGCCGGGATGTTGTTCTGGTCGTAATCGGACCCAATTGGCTGATTGCGAAGGACCGCGCCGGTCGACGACGCCTCGACGATCCCGACGACTTCGTCGTAGTCGAAATCGCGGCAGCGTTTGCCCAAAACATTCGCGTTATCCCTGTCTTAGTCTCCGGGGCCCGTATGCCCAAGTTGAGCGAGCTGCCTAATTCAATTCAACCGTTGGTGCGTTGCCGCGCCACCAAAGTATCGACCTCGCAATTCGACCGTGATGCTGAAGAGCTGATTGAGAAGATCCGTGATTCGCTGAAGGGCGACTCAGCCAATTGGCGCCCGGGACGAAATCGCGTGACGGTAGGCGTCTCGGCACTAGTTTTTTTGCTTTTGATTGGTGGCGGCTACGCATGGCTTCAGCACAGCTCAAAGGAGCAAAGTGCGCCGGGTGCCGAACCTAAGTGGGAGGATGAGCGCAAAACGCTCGAGTCAGCGGCTAATAACAAGGTGCAGGAAGTTGAGCAGCAACGTCTCGCAGCCCTTAAGACTGCGGAGCAGGAGCGCCGGTCGGCAATCGAGGCGTCTAATGCTTACGGACACGCAATTGGGGAGGGAAACGCCGCTTACGCGGCCGGTGGCTATGATAAAGCTATCGCGAATTTCAGCGAGGCAATACGAGCCCGCCCTCACGATGCAATTGCCTTCCATAGCCGTGGAGATGCCTACGAGAGCAAAGGCGACTACGATCGAGCTATAGCTGATTACAACGAAGCCATTCGACTCAACCCCAATGACGCACTTGCTTTTAACAACCGGGGGATCGCCTACGCGAGTAAGGGCAACCAATTCCGGGCCATTGCAGATTATAACGAAGCCATCCGCCTCAAACCTGACTATGCTGGCGCTTTTTGTAATCGAGGAATTGCCAGGCAAAAAATCAATAGTAGTGGCGACAATGATGACAAGGCTAAAGCTCGGAAATTGGACCCTTCAGCCTGCCGATAGCCACAGATAGAACCGCTCGACAGACCGTCCTATTAAGAATCAATAGCAACGTGCGCGGATGTCGGGTGGACGCACCGTGCGCGACTCACTTTCTGTATGTCCGCTTTACCCCCGAAAGAGGGTAATCGGCCGTGTAGTTCAGGCGGCGCGCTTTACCCGCATATCGATTTCGCCACGAAGTGCCCCAAAATCGATGGGCTTGGTGAGAAGCGCTTCGGCGCCACCGTCCAACGCCTTGCGCTTGGTCTCGGCATCTCCGTACGCGGTAATCATGATTACCGGCACGTCAGGTCGAGCGGCCTTGGCTTTGGGTAGGAGCTCAAGACCAGTCATCCCTGGCATGTTGATGTCGGACAGGATCAGAATAAGCGATACACCCGTTGCATCGGTGATGCGCTGAAGTGCGGTGTCGCCGGATTGAGCAAATTCCATTGTGAAACGACCCTCGCGAAGATCGCGTCGGAATTGTTGCCGAAATAACGTCTCGACGTCGGGTTCGTCATCGACAACAAGTACCAACAGGTTCACGAGGTGCTCCTTGCGTGAAGATGAATGCGAAACTCGATAACTTCCGGGCAGCGCGAGATAGGCCATCGCAGAGCGACGTATAATACAATTCCCTGTGGTCACCATTGATTACGATCAATAGAAAGCAAATAAGTGTTCGGAGCAGATTTTGTGTGGATGTTCGCTTTGAGTTATAAGCGGACATTTCGCGGCGCAATCGACATGTCGGCTTTCCGCGCTTTTTGCGCTGGGTCAAATTGGCGGCGGATTGGCAAAATGTCGCACGCCAGCACCGACCCGCGGCGGCGGAAAAAATATTAGATCGTTCATGCGACCCTCGAAGTCGGACACAAGAAAATCATGTCGATGCCTGCTGCCTTGCAAAGCCGACGCACCTACTCAGGTCCCGTCTTGTTTTCTTACGGTTTTCGGCCCTTTTTTCTCGTCTCTGGTTTATGGGCAGCGTTCAACATTTTGCTTTGGGTCCCGCAATATCTGGGGTTGGTTACGGTACAGACTGAATTTAGCGCGCTCGATTGGCACATTCACGAAATGCTCTACGGCTACGTGGCGGCAGCGATTGCTGGCTTCCTGCTCACGGCAATTCCAAACTGGACGGGCCAACTGCCAATTAACGGCTGGCCGCTTGCCAGCCTCACTTTGCTGTGGTTCGCAGGCCGCGCCGCCATTCTGCTTTCCGCGGCTATCGGGGGCTTCACAGCGGCGGTCGTCGACGCAAGTTTTCTGATCGCCCTTGCGATTGTTGCGGCGCGCGAGATCATCGCGGGGAAGAATTGGCGCAACCTACGAGTCATGATCATTCTCGCAGTACTCATACTCGGCAACATTGTCTTTCACACCGAAGTGTTGCTCAAAGGGTCGGCCGACTACGGCGTTCGCATCGCTATTTCTGCTGTCGTGCTGCTGATTTCCCTCATCGGTGGCCGCGTTGTACCGAGCTTTACCAACAACTGGTTGGCTCGTAACAATCCTGGACGATTACCAGTGCCGTTTTCACGTTTGGACATAGTGACGATCGTGACCGGCGCACTCTCGCTCGCTACGTGGACGGCCGCGCCGGCTTATCCAGTCACCGGCATCCTGCTGCTGATCGCCGGCTGCATGCAATCGACGAGACTTATGCGTTGGGCCGGGGATCGCACGCTTGCGGAGCCGCTCGTGCTTGTGTTGCACGT
>AF_2010_repII_A1DRAFT_10000164_pt1 | contig 12514 bp, 11 predicted proteins | sample AmaForreplicIIA1_FD_9195 | JGI IMG/M metagenome (IMG submission 9195)
ACCGCCGTTTCGTCCTGCTTGAGGCGAGCGATCGGATCGGCGGGCGTTGTGTCACCGATACGACGACCTTTGGCGTCCCGTTTGATCTCGGTGCGCACTGGATTCATCGGCCAGACGGCAGTCTACTGACGGGCTCGGCCCAGACGACTGCGCTCGAGATCTATCCCGCTCCACGCGGGCAGACGGTCCGCGTCGGTCCTCGCAATGCGCGCGACTCCGAGCTAGAGACCTTCGTTCCCTCCCTGGTCCGCGCCCGCCGAGCCATCGTCGACGCAGGTCGTGGCAGGGCCGATGGTCCGGCGGCACGCGTTCTGCCAACCGATCTTGGTGACTGGCGGTCGACCATAGAATTCGTGCTCGGACCATTCGCCTGCAGCAAGGACCTCGCCTCAGTCTCGGCGGTGGATCTCGCGCGGGTGCCGGAACGTGAGAACGATGCCTTTTGTCGGCAGGGCTACGGCGCGCTGATCGCGAAACTTGCGGCGGGCCTCCCAATTCGATTGTCGAGCCCTGTTACTCGTATTGAGTGGGATCGCAATGGCGTCGAGATCGTGACAGCCAGAGGTCAGGTGCGCGCACGCACTGCAATCGTCACCGTGTCCACGAATGTACTCACGTCCGGCAAGATCACGTTCAAGCCAGAAATCGCCCGCCGCCAGCTCGAAGCCGCCGCGGCGCTGTCACTTGGCAGCTACGATCACATTGCGCTCGACATATCTCGCAACCCGATGAATCTGCAGCGCGACGATCTCGTGTTCGAAAAATCCACCGGGAATCGTACGGCGGCCCTGCTGGCCAATGTCTCGGGCAGCAGCCTGCAGATGGTCGAGGTCGCGGGCGATTTCGGCCGCGAGCTGTCGTCCAAAGGTGAAGCGACGATGATCGAATTTGCTCGCGAATGGATCGCCTCGCTGTTTGGCACAAACGCAAAAAATGCGATCAAGCGCAGCTTTGCCACCCGGTGGAACGAGGACCCATTCGTCTTAGGAGCGATGTCAGTGGCTGCGCCGGGCGGTGCCGACGCAAGAAAAATTCTGGCCGAACCATTTGCCGGCCGTATCTGGCTGGCCGGCGAAGCGTTGCACGAAACGCAATGGGGGACGGTCAACGGCGCCTGGGAGTCTGGCCAGCGCACGGCGGAAGCTGCGCTGCGACAGCTGGGAGCGCTGAAAGCTCCTGAAGACGAGAAGCCGGCGCAGCGCTCACGCAAGCGGCACCGCTAGTGCCGAGATCGTCAGGCGCGCAATACGCCGCCAGTGCGTTTTGTGACTTCGGCCACGACCTTCGAAGACAGCGCCTCGATCTCCGCGTCGGTCATTGTCTTTTCGCGTGGCTGAATGGTCACGGCGATGGCAATTGACTTTTTGCCAGGCTCGATCCCTTTGCCTTCATAGACATCGAAGACAACTACGTCGGTGATGAGTTTTTTGTCTACGTTTTGCGCGGCGCGGACAATATCGGCGGCCTTTGCCGTGCTCTCGACCACAAAGGCAAAATCTCTCTCGACGGGCTGGAACGGCGACAATTCGAGCAGAGATTTTGCACGCGTCGCGCGCGCTTTCGGCTCCGGAATCTTTTCCAGAATGACCTCAAAACCCACAATTGGCCCTTCCGCCTTCAGGGCAGCGATGGCGCGCGGATGCAGTTCGCCGAAATGGCCGAGAATATTCTGTGGGCCGATCTGGATCGTGCCGCTACGGCCCGGGTGAAGCCATGATGGTCCGCCTGGCACGACCTGCAGGGCCTGCATCGGACTACCCGCGGCGGCCAGAATCGCGAAGGCGTCCGCCTTCGCGTCGAAAGCGTCAACCGGGACTGCTCTACCGGACCAAATACGCCCGCTGCCGGACGGTTTGGCAAGTGCGCGACGCAGCCCGCTTGCGGCGGTCAGTTGATCCTCGGGTCTGTTGCCCTTGAAAATCTGTCCGACCTCGAACAGGGCCACATCGGCGTGACCCCGGTGGGCATTGCGTTGCGCCGCCATGACCAAGCCCGGAATGAGGCTCGGACGCATATCGGACAACTCAACAGCGATTGGATTGGCAAGAGACAGCTCCGGCTTGCCACCATCGAACAGTTCGGCCTCCTGCTTCGATATGAATGACCAGGTGACAGCCTCCACGAGGCCTCGCGCCGCGAGCGCCCGTCGCGCCTTGCGCGTGCGATTCTGCATCACGGTGAGCACTGGTCTGCGCGCATGCTCGCGGGCGAAGGGTGTCGACGGGACGCGATCAACGCCGACGATACGCACGATTTCCTCGACGATATCAGCGCGCCCGTGCACGTCCGGCCGCCACGACGGCACTGCCACTTTCATTCGCTCGCCCTGACCAGCGGCGAAAAATCCAAGCTTCTCAAGCAGGCGGCGGATGTCTGGCAGCGACATTTTCAGGCCGGCCAGCCGCGGCAGTTCGCTCAACGGAAAATCGATGACCTTTTCCTTTGGTGTCGGGTCACCGGCAACGACGACTTCGGAAGGCTGACCTCCGCACAGATCGAGCACCATTTGCGTTGCAAGTTCGAGGCCGGGCAGCATGAAAGCCGGGTCGACGCCACGTTCGAAGCGGTAACGGGCGTCGGAGTTGATTCCGAACTTTCTCCCGGTCTGGGCGATATTAAGTTCGTCCCACAACGCCGATTCGATCAACACGTTGGTGGTGGATTCCGAGCACCCGCTCGCTTCACCGCCTATGATACCAGCTAGTGACTCAACGCCATGTTCGTCGGCGATGACACAGATGCCTTCGTCCAGTGTGTAGGTCTTGCCGTCGAGAGCGAGCAACTTCTCGCCGTTCTTCGCGCGGCGAACCGTCAGGTTGCCATGCACCTTTGCCGCGTCGAAAACATGCAGCGGTCGGCCACGATCGAAGGTCACGAAATTGGTGATGTCGACCAGCGTATTGATGGGCCGCAATCCTATCGCGGTTAGCCGTTTCTGCAGCCACTCGGGTGATGGTCCGTTCTGGACCCCACGCACCAGCCGCAAGCCGAACGCTGGGCAGAGCGAGGGCGTTTTCCCGAAATCGAAAGTGACATTGACCGGGCAGGGGAATTCTCCCTTGACCGGCTTCGGGATCCTATCTTTGTAGGTGCCAATGGACGTCGCCCCGAGGTCGCGGGCGATTCCGGAAACGCCGGTGCAATCCGGTCGATTGGGCGTAAGGTTGATCTCGATGACAGGATCACCTGCGCCCGCCCACTCGATGTAGGATTTGCCGACAGGTGCATCGGCGGGCAGATCGATGATTCCATCGTGATCGTCGGAGATCATCAGCTCGGCCGGCGAGCACAGCATACCGCGGCTTTCCACGCCGCGTATCGTGCCGACCGCCAGCGTGATGTTCTTGCCGGGAATGAATGTGCCGGGCGGTGAGAACACGCCTTTCATGCCGGCGCGTGCATTCGCGGCGCCGCAGACAACCTGAATCGGTTTGCCGTAGCCGATGTCGACCATGCAGACGCGCAGGCGGTCCGCGTTGGGGTGCTTCTCGGCCGAGATGACGGACGCAATAACGAAGGGCTTGAGCAGGCTCGCAGTGTCCTCGACGTTCTCGACTTCGAGGCCGATCATGGTGAGCTTGTCGACGATCTCGGTCAGGGACGCGTCGGTGTCGAGATGTTCCTTGAGCCAGGGCAGCGTGAATTTCATGCTGGCTTTCCCGGCGAGTAAAAAAAGAGAATTGGCAGCACCACAACGACCATAATCGTAAAGACGATCGCGGAGCGGATGCATAAACGGTACAATTCGGATCGGATGATCAATTCGCGATGAACGACGTGACGAATTTCGTCGCCGGCATTGGTCAGATCATAAATCTGAAAAACAGACAGACAGCGCAAGCAACCGAGCGCGATCAAGAGATAAACTGCAATTTCGGAAACGACGATGCCAACTTCGAGATCGCTGTCGGCGACAAGCGGGGCAATGAGCCCGAGCCCGGCTATCATCATCGAAGTGTGCGTGAGCAGGCCCGTCGCCTTTGCATCAATAGAGGTGAAGGTACGCGTGGCTTCGCCCGACATCGCAGTGTCACGCCTGCGCAAGCTTTCTTCATAGTTGTTGATTCTACCTGCGTCCCAGCCGCGCGTGACGAGCGCGAAAAACGCTCGATCGAGCGGTGAACTTGCTGACTTCGCAGGGTTCATGAGCTCAGCCCCCCGGCGAGGGTCGGAAAGTCGAGCGGGCGAAAACCGTAATGAGTGAGCCAGCGCACGTCTGCTTCAAAGAATGCACGCAGGTCATTCATGCCGTACTTCAGCATCGCGATGCGATCGATCCCCAAACCCCAGGCAAAACCTTGATATTCGTCGGGATCGAGCCCGCAATTGCGGAGCACATTCGGATGCACCATCCCGCAGCCGAGGATCTCCAGCCAGTCGTCGCCTTCACCGAAGCGGATTTCACCTTTGTCGCGCTTGCATTGGATGTCGACTTCCAGTGATGGCTCAGTGAACGGGAAGAACGATGGCCGGAAACGCATCTTCACGTTGTCGACTTCGAAAAAGGCCTTGCAGAATTCCTCGAGAATCCATTTCAGGTGGCCGAGATGCGAGTCCTTGTCGATAACCAAACCTTCGACCTGGTGGAACATCGGTGTGTGTGTCTGGTCCGAATCGCTACGATATGTGCGGCCCGGACAAATCACGCGGATGGGCGGCTTCTTGCTGAGCATCGTGCGCACCTGCACCGGTGATGTGTGCGTACGCAGTAGCATCCGCAAGCCGTCGGGCTTTGGCGGGAAATAAAACGTGTCGTGCATTTCTCGTGCCGGATGGCCTTCCAGGAAATTCAACTTGGTGAAGTTGTAGTCATCCGTCTCGATATCGGGACCTTCGGCAATAGCGAAGCCCATGTCGGCGAAAATCGCGGTCAGCTCATCGGTAACCTGGCTGATCGGGTGTACCCGACCGGATTCGGTGGATGCCTCGCGAACGGGCAACGTAACGTCGATAGTTTCGGTATTGAGTCTGGCGTCGAGCGCAGCCGCGGCAAGTTTGTCCTTTGCCGCAGCGATGGCAATGGTGATCCGATCCTTCAATCCATTGATGGCGGGACCTTGGACCTTTCGGTCATCAGGCGTCATCGTGCCGAGCGTTTTCAGGAGCGCCGAGACCGAGCCGCTCTTGCCGAGCGCTGCAACGCGCACGGCTTCCAGCGTCGCTTCGTCTTTCGCCGAGGCGACGCTTGCGAGAATTTCCTGCTCTAGCGCTCCGATGTTCGACATGGCTCACCACCGTGTCATGCGCGAACTCGACCCGCGCATACTGTCCAGGTTGGCACTGTGCCCGCCTGAGCGGAAAGGCCGGGAAAGAGCCCGGCCATGACACCACAAAGGTTTACGCCGGCAATGCAGCTTTGGCTTTTTCCACGATCGCTTGAAACGCTGCCGGTTCGCGGATGGCAAGATCCGACAGCACCTTGCGATCAACGGTCAACCCGGCCTTAGCCAGTCCGGCAATGAACCGGCTGTAGTTCAGTCCGAACGGCCGGACCGCTGCGTTGAGACGCTGGATCCAGAGCGCGCGGAAAGTGCGCTTGCGCCGTTTGCGGTCGCGGAAGGCGTATTGGTTTGCCTTCTCGACCGCCTGCTTCGCGACACGGATCGTATTCTTGCGACGGCCGTAGTAGCCCTTGGCGGCCTTCAGAACCTTCTTGTGTTTAGCGTGCGACGTGACACCACGCTTTACGCGGGCCATGGGAAATCTCCTTGCAGAACGAGCGAATAGATAACGAGTGACAGCCGCCGGCAGGCGGCGCGGGAAAGACTGGTCAGCCGTTCGGCAGCCAGTACTTCTTGATGTTGTCGCCGTCGGACTTGAACAGCACGTTGGTGCCGCGATGTTCGCGGATCGTCTTGGTCGTTCGCTTGATCATGCCGTGGCGTTTGCCGGTCTGCTGGTACTTCACCTTGCCGGACGCGGTAATCTTGAAGCGCTTTTTGGCGCCCGATTTCGTCTTCAACTTGGGCATTTGGCTCTCCTCATCGGCGCGCAACGTGACGCCGCACGGCCGGAATGTGCTCAAAGCCAAAAATCGGCCTGGAGCGGTGTGCTCGGGATTGAGCGTTAATCGCCGCCACGGCAGCCCTTACTGGCCGGGCGACGATGGCCGGCGTTATGGCAGAGGCGGCCCGGCTATGCAACCACTGGCAATTCGGTCGTTAAGCACAGCTGTGCCACCCCGTTTTTGGGGGTGGCGTGCTGAACTGATCGCTTTGGGCTAGCGCGGGGCCAACACCATGATCATCTGGCGACCCTCGAATTTCGGCTCTTGCTCGACCTTTGCGATCGGGCCGACATCATCCCTCACGCGATCGAGCAGCTTGGTGCCGAGCTCTTGGTGCGCCATTTCTCGCCCGCGGAACCGCAGGGTGATTTTGACCTTGTCGCCATCTTCGAAGAAACGCTTTATCGAGCGCATCTTCACTTGATAGTCGTGGTCATCGATCATCGGCCGGAGCTTGATCTCCTTGATCTCGACGACTTTCTGCTTTTTTCGGGCTTCCGCCGCCTTCTTCTGCGCCTGGTATTTGTATTTGCCGTAATCCAGGATCTTGCAGACGGGAGGCGATGAATTGGGGGCGATTTCGACGAGGTCGAGCCCCGCGGCTTGCGCCATGTCTAGCGCGGCTTGGATGGGTGTGGGGCCGTGGTTATGGCCACTGGCATCGATTAGCTGGACCTCGCGGACGCGGATCTCCTCGTTAATGCGCGGGCCGTCCTTCTGAACGGGCAGCGCGGACTTCATCGGACGACGAATGGCTATTTTCTCCTTGTACTGTTGCGACTGTTCCCCTGGACACTACTCCATGGGAATTGCAAAAGATTGGTAGAAACCGTGAAGAAGTCAACGCGGTTCCATCGTCACAGTCGATGGGTGGTTATCAATTCGCGGTCAAACTATTCAAATTACTCTGATTTTGTCCGCTTACTTTATTTGACGGGACCGGGCGTCTTGGTCGACGCGGCGATCTCATCATAAAGCCGCAGTGTCTGTTCGGTAACGGCCGCAGTATTGAAATGCCCAAGCACCCACTCGCGCCCACGACGTCCGATCGTCGCGCGGTACGGTTCCGGCATCGAAAACAACCGCAACAAGGCAGCAGCTAGTGCCGCATCGTCACCGGCGTGAAAGCGTAAGCCCGCAATCCGGCTTTCGGGGACAGCAGGTGCGGTAAGAACCACGTCGGGACCCGCCCCAAGATCCGACACGACGATGGGTCGTGCCATCGCCTGGGCTTCAAGAATCGCCCGTTGCACACCTTCGGGCTGGATCGCTGCCGACACCACGACCGATGCGGCGGCGTAAGCGGCCGGCATGTCGGGGACGGGGGATGCCATGCGAATGACGTCCATTGTGCAGGTCGTGTGAACGAGATCCCATAACTCGCCGGTGTACCGCGTCCGGCCTCGGTCCTCACCGACAAATACGCAGAGAAAATCCTTCAGCCCCCGCTCCTTGAGCCGCTGGGCCGCCCTGACCACCACATGATGACCCTTGCGGCGGAGAATTCGGCCGCTGACCAGAATGACCTTGGTATCGCGGCGGACTCCCCAGGCGGTGCGCATGGCCTCGATGCGTTCGCGCGTCACAGCCTCGGGATTGAAACGCTCCATATCTATGCTGCACGGCACCACCGTGATCTTATTCCAGGGCGTCCCGTAGCGATCATTGATGAGTTGCGCGATCTGCTCACTTGACGCAACAACGCGATCACCGCGCGCCATAATCCCGTTAAAGAGATGTTTGAAAAGATTTTGTTCCCGAAAGCCCTTGTGCCAACTGGTCACGAACTTGGCCCCGTTCAAACGAGCGGCAATCAGTCCGCTCCATGCACCGGCACGGCCGAAGGCATGAATTACCTGGCAATGCCATTCCCGCGCGAGCCGACTTAGAACGAGCGCGTTGCGCAAGATGATGACGGGATTATTGCTCGACAAATCGAGTGGAACGAACTCGCCACCGCTCGTCGTAACATCGGCCGCGAGCCGGCCCGCGCGCGACACGAGGACTGTCGAATATCCTGCGCCGGCCAGAATGCGAACGAGTTCCACCGCGCCGGCATCGGAAGCACCACCATCGAGCCCCGGTACTACGACGAGCACGGACGTCGGCGCACTCGTTGCGCGAGGCACATCCGCCTTGACTGATACGTCATCCGAACCGAGCGGCGATGGTGCGGATGCAGGTAAACTCGACATGTTCTGTTTTGCCCCGGTGACAGCTTTCGAGGGAATTACAGCAGGCTTTTCTTCGCGTGCCAAACTTAGGGTATAGACGGCGCAGATGACGTGGGCAACGGTTGGCGTCGTTGCGACAGCAAAGTTCTTTTGGCGACAACGATGCAGGTCCAATAGGAATTTTATTGTCTATGAGCGACGTTCAGCTGACTTTTCTCCCAATAGATTCATCGTTGCCGGACAGGATGATCGCTGTGCGCGCCCGCGACGGCAAGAACCCGGGCCTGTTTTGGTTGGGCGGATTCAAGTCCAACATGAAGGGCACCAAAGCCGAAGCGCTAGATCGCTGGGCAGAAAAGGAGGGTCGTGCCTGCCTGCGCTTCGACTATTCCGGCCACGGTGAATCGGGTGGAATTTTTACGGACGGTACAATCGGCCGATGGCTGGAAGAAAGCCTCGCCGTCTATCTGCGCTTTGCGCAAGGCCCGCAGGTGCTGATCGGTTCATCCATGGGCGGATGGCTGGCGTTGCTGTTGGCGCGCGCGCTGTCCCGGCGCAGCGATGCGGCGCCGATCGCCGGCATGGTGCTGATTGCGCCGGCAGTCGATTTCACTGAGGAACTGATGTGGAAGCAGTTTCCGGACGCGACCAAACGCGAGTTCGAACAGAACGGATGTTGGATGCGTCCGTCAGCGTATGACGAAGAACCTTATCCGATTACGCGCGCGCTGATCGAGGACGGCCGCAAACACCTGTTGCTTGGCGGGCTGATCGAGACGGGCTGCCCGGTTCACATTCTGCAGGGCGTCGAAGATCCCGACGTGCCCTGGAGGCACGCGGTTGAACTTGTATCGCGCTTTTCCCGCGACGACGTCGTACTGACGCTGATCAAGGACGGCGACCACAGGCTTTCGCGTCCCGAAGACATCGAGCGTCTGATCGCGGCAATCAAAGAGTTCTAGGCGAGTGCCGCGTCCCATTCCTCGCGCACGCCTGGGTCGGGATCGCGCGTGCGCTGAGACAAGGCTTCAAGCTTTTCACGCGACAAGAGTCTGGACAGAGCCCACACGGCGGCGCCGCGCACCAGAGGCGATGCATCGCCGAGCAGGCGCTCTGCCTCGGCGGCAAGTTCTGTGTCGCCGGAATTGCCAATCGCGATCAGCACATTCCTGACGAAGCGATCGCGACCGGTACGCTTGATCGAGGTCTTGGCAAAGAGCGTTCGGAATTGGGTCTCGTCGAGACGGACAAGATCTGCCAAGCGCGGCGCACGCAGTTCAGAACGCGCTGCGAGTTTGGCCTCTCTGCCACGGCTGGCAAATTTGTTCCACGGACACACCGCAAGACAATCGTCGCAGCCGTAGATTCGATTCCCTATCGCAGCCCGCAGGTCGCGCGCAATCGGTCCTTTATGCTCGATGGTCAAGTATGAAATGCAGCGGCGCGGATCGAGCCGGTACGGAGCCGGAAATGCCGCGGTGGGGCAGACATCGAGACATGCGCGGCAGTTGCCGCAATTGTCGCGTTCCGCTGAATCCACGGGGAGTTCGAGTGTTGTGAAAATCGAACCGAGAAATAACCAGGACCCATAATCCCGGGACACCAGATTCGTGTGCTTGCCCTGCCATCCGAGTCCACCGCGGGCGGCGAGCGGCTTTTCCATCACTGCGGCCGTATCAACGAAAACCTTCACATCGCCGCCGGCGTTGGCCGTCAGCCAGCGCGCCAGTTCTTTCAGGCGTGCCTTGATGAGATCGTGATAGTCATCACCCTGGGCGTAGACTGAAATGGCTGCGTGGCTACGTTCTCTCAAGATTGCCAGAGGATCTTCATCTGGCCCGTAGTTCATTCCGAGCATGATGATCGAGCGCGCATCTGGCCACATTGCCGATGGGGATGCGCGGCGCTCGGCGGTCGATTCGAGCCACGTCATGTCGCCGTGTGCGCCATCGGCGAGAAAGCGCTCGAGTCGCGATTTCAACTCCGGTATTGCGTCGGGCTTCACGACGCCAAAGGCGTCAAATCCTGCGGCGCGCGATCTTTCCGCAAGCGCGGTCTTTATCGCAGCTGGATCCTTCAGAAGTCGAGGTCGGCGTAGGTTTTCGATGGTGGAAGACCGGCCAGCGTGTCGCCGAGAATCGTCCTGAACGACGGACGGGACTTCACTCGCGCGTACCAGTTCTTTGTTGCTTCGTCTGCGTCCCACGGCACTTCGCCCAGATAGTCGACGGCTGAGAGATGCGCAGCCGCTGCAAGATCAGCCAGGGTCAATCGGTTGCCGGCCAGCCAGTCGCGCGTCTGCACGAGCCAGCCGATATAGCCAAGATGATAGCGGATATTGTGGCGCGCGGCGCGCAACGCCTCCGTATCGGGCGGACCGCCGCCCTGTTCCTGGGTCATATGGCGTTTGAAGACCCGCTCGTTCACGAGAGGGCCACTGACCTCGGCATGAAATTTGTCGTTGAACCAGTTTGCCAGGCGCCGCACCTCGACGCGCCGCCCGGGCTGGGGCGGCAACAAGCGATCCTCACCATTCTGGGCTTGATGGGTCTCCTCGATATATTCCGCAACAATTCCTGCGCCTGGAATAGGCGGTTCCCCCTCGGCGACCAGAACCGGCAGTTCCGCCGCCGGATTGAGCAGCAAGAATTCCTCTCGCCTTTCCCAGAACCGTTCCTCAACCAGCCGAGCGGCGATGCCGTGCTCGCCGAGGATCAGGCGCACATAACGCGAATGGGGACAAAGAGGCTGATGAAAAAGTGTCAACATGACGTGCGGATATGCGAGCTGGGCAAGTGGGAATCAACACTGCACTATAGAAAGGCGTAACGGGGGTGCAAACCCGCCGCGAATTACCGTCTTTTTTGTTGCCTCACGGACGCCTTTGCGCCAAAAGCGCTGACCTGCGTTCCCGGCGGCAAGCGCGCAATTCCCTTCCGGAGAAACTCATGCAATTCGATGCCCTCAAGGCGGCCGTATCCGGCTGGAGCGCGGTTCATATCGACCTGATCAAGGCGGCGGTTCTCGGCATCGTGGAAGGCCTGACGGAGTATCTGCCAGTATCTTCGACCGGCCATCTGTTGCTGATGGAGCATGTGTTCGGTTGGGGCGACGACTCATTCGGCAAGTCCTTTGCCGTGCTTATTCAACTCGGTGCCATTCTCGCGTTGCTGTCGATCTATTTCGGCAGGTTGCTCGCACTTGCCAAGGATATGTTCACATCCTGGCCGGCCGCGCGCTTCGTCATTGGCGTGCTGCTCGCCTTTCTGCCGGCGGCGGTCATCGGCGCGCTCGCCTACCATTACATCAAGTCGTATCTGTTCGACGTACGCGTCGTCTGCGTGTCGCTTATTGTCGGCGGTTTCGTGCTGATGTGGGTCGACAGGCTGAACTTGCAGGCGCGTTACCACGAAGCCACCGGTTTTCCACTTCCCATGTATCTCGGCATTGGGATCATCCAGTGCATTTCAATGATCCCCGGCGTGTCGCGAGCGGGCGCGACGATCGTCGGCGCAATGTTGTTCGGGGCCGATCGCCGCTCGGCGGCGGAATTTTCTTTCTGGCTTGCGATGCCGACCATGGTCGGTGCATTCGCCTATGAGCTGTACAAGAGCCGGGGAGATCTTGCGCTCGGCAATAATGTCGCGGTGATAGCAGTCGGGTTCTTGTTCTCGTTCGTCTTCGGATGGATCGTCGTGAAGACGTTTCTGGGTTACGTGCAGCGCCACAGCTTCGCACTGTTCGCATGGTGGCGCATCCTGGTGGGCGTCGCGGGACTTCTCGCCTTGTATGTTCTGTAAAAGCTAGGCGAGGCGATTGCGGAACTGGCCGGTCTTGCGAAAGCGCCAGAGATAAGGTGGAACGATCGCTTCAATCGGCTTAGGTTCAATTCCGAGTCCCTGAAATGTCCGCATCTCGGACTTTGCGGCTTCCGAAACGACGTTGTCTTTGCGGAGCAATTCGACCTGATCGGGCGTGAGCAGCGGCTTCGGGAGATACTGCAGAAGCATCGCCTGCAGTCTGGCAACAGGAAATGGTAAGCTGACCAGAAGCCGCTTGCGTTCGATCGTTGCGAGCACAAATTGCATGAGTTCTTTGAAGGTGCGTATGTCGGGGCCGCCCAGTTCATAAATCGTACCTGCGCGCGCCTTGCCGTCGACCGCGTCCGCGATCGCGGCGGCAACGTCACCGACGAATGCCGGCTGGAAGCGCGTAAGCCCGCCGCCGATCAGAGGTAGTGCCGGCGACATCCGTGCGAGCGCAGCAAAGCGGTTGAAGAAATCGTCTTCAGGCCCGAATAGAATCGAAGGCCGCAAGATTACGGTCGAGGGCT
>AF_2010_repII_A1DRAFT_10000166_pt1 | contig 12466 bp, 9 predicted proteins | sample AmaForreplicIIA1_FD_9195 | JGI IMG/M metagenome (IMG submission 9195)
CCAGAAACGTGCCCAAAGCGAGTGAAAGCGGCACGTTGCGCCGCGGATTAACTACCTCGCCAGCAGTAAATGTGATGTTGTTCCATGCGTCCGCAGAAAACAAAGAATTCGTTTGTGCCACACAAATTCCAACGAAGAGCCCAAATGCAGCCGCCGCTGTTAAACCTGCGCCAACTTCCTGCAGATCTCCTCGCACCGTCCAGANNTCCCTGAAGTTTTCGGCGCCTGCANCAGACTTCAACCCGACTATGATTCCGAGCACGATTAGCGCAAACAGCGCACCAGTTTTTGCGGTCGTAAAAACGTTTTGGATAAGCTTGCCNACTTCCANCCCGCGCGTGTTCGTGAATGTCAGAAATCCAATGAGCGCCAGGCCGACGAGCTGTGCTGTCGAAAGTGACACTGCGTACCCGCCAAACCGAATCGGCGCGATAATGTAATTGCTCTCCGATACCCACGGCACAAGCACGCCGCTGAAGCGTGCGAATCCAACAGCGACCGCTGCAATTGTACCGGTCTGAATCACAAGGAAAAGCGTCCAGCCGTAAAGGAATCCCCACAGCGGCGAGAATGCTTCGCGAAGATACACATATTGGCCACCGGCCTTTGGCATCATCGCCGCTAGTTCGCCGTACGAGAGCGCGGCTGTCAGCGTCAGCAATCCCGTCACGATCCAAACAACGAGTAACCATCCCGGCGAGCCAACCTGGCGGGCAATGATTGACGAGACGATGAAAATTCCCGAGCCGATCATTGACCCGGCCACAAGCATGGTGGAGTCCAACAATCCCAATCCCCTAACGAGTTTTTCTTCGGCTACAGGTGCTTCGGTAACTGCGCTTAGCATATCGAATCCTTTAGATTGGCGGAGAGTTAATCATCAACCGCGGGTCTGGCGCAATGCCAAAAAATTGTTCAAATCATTTTACGGGAAAAAAGGAAGCGTGTAGTCTCCCCGCCACCGATGACCTCAAATCATCTGCCGCGGGCACGGCGCTTACTGTGGGCTTGCAGCGCTGCCCTTGGTTTGGTCATCGAATTGGCTGCTGCGCCGCATGGCGCTTTCGCGCGGACAGCGCCCCAGTTTGAAGCATTGCCGCTCGTCCGCTCGCGACAAAATCATTTGTTGCTGCGTGCCATGATTAACGGCAGACCCGCCTGGTTGACAGTCGATACTGGTGCGCCGGTGAGCGCGATTGCCTTGAATCGCCGCGAATATTTTCGGCTCAAGCCGATCACCGCCGAATCGAGTTTACCGGCCCGCGTCCAAATCAACGGCGCCTACAACAAGGTGGCGATCGCGCGTGAACTCCGAATTGGCGGACTGACTCTTGTCGATGAGCCTGTGGTCACAGTGGATCTCGGCGGTTCCGCGCGGGCTGCCCGAATGGCGCACGAACCGCAGATCGACGGGATCATTGGAGCAGACATCCTTTTTCCGACACAAGCGGTTCTGGACTGTGAAAAGCAGCTATTGATGCTGAAGACTGACCCAAATGTCATCGAGAGCTTCCCCGGTTTCAATCGGCGTGGCCTACGCGCTGTTCCGATTCAGGTCAGCGACGGTTACAACCTGTACGTGAACGGATCGGTTAACGGAGAACCAGCAAAACTCATGGTCGATACGGGATCGTTCACGACTCTGTTGCACCGTTCTTTTGTTCGACGGATGCGAATTGCTACTCGAGAGACGCCATATAGCTCTTCGGCCGTGAATCTGAAAGAGCGCGGGGTGCGCGTGGCGTACATCCGCAAGCTGACCGTCGGCTCGGTAAATATCTCCGCCAAGCAGGTCGGCGTGATAGATCTGGAAGGACTCATTCACGATGGGTTATTGGAAGGATCGCCGCCGGTTGCCGGGTTGCTCGGTGCAGAGACGCTGCGACGGCACCATGGCATAATCGACTTCGGCACGCGGACGCTTTATCTGAGATAGCGATCCTACGGAACACTTCGCTTGTTATTCCGAGCGAAGTCGAGGAACCTCTCGATTTTCTGTTCGTGAATCAAATCACTCAGGCGTTCGTTTTGGCAGCGGGTCTTGGCACGCGCTTGCGTCCATTGACTGAGGAGCTGCCGAAACCGCTGATCCCGATCTTTCAAAAGCCGCTCATTACTTTCGCGCTCGATCATTTGATAAGCGTGGGAGTGAACAAATTCGTCATCAACACGCACCGGCATCCCGAATTGTTCCAAAGTTTCTTTGCCGAGCGCGGGTATGCTGGCTTTCCCGCCACGCTCGTTCACGAGCCGGATTTACTCGAAACGGGCGGCGGCATCAAAAACGCAGAAAGTCATTTCGGCAGAGAACCCTTCCTGACCTACAGCGGCGATATTTTAACCGATGTCGAACTTCAACCTTTGATCGACGAACATTTCCGTCAGGAAAATGACCTGACGCTGGCTTTGCGTCACACCGGTTTGGCCGCCGCTGTGGCTTTGCGCGATCAACGTGTCGTGGACATCAGCAATCGCTACGGCGTCGCGGGAAATTTTGATTTTGCTAATATCGCGATTTGGAACTCGGCGATTTTCGAGCGGATTCCGCCCCGAAAAAAGATCTCGTTTATTCCAATCATTGGGGATTGGATAGGCGAAGGCGCCAAAATCGGCGGAGTGGTAATGAACGACGGAAAATGGTTCAACATGTCGTCGCGCACTGAATATCTCGAAGTCCACCGCACAATCTTGCGCGAAAATTGGAAACCGGATTTCGTCAAAACACGCGAATGGCCTGAGCGCAAAGCGAGCAGCTCGATCGTCGATTCGAGCGCACAGTTGCGTGGCTGTACAGTCGTCGGACAAAACTGCCGCGTCGGAGCAGATGCAGTTCTGGAAGACACAATTTTGTGGCCGGATGCAGAAATTGCTTCCCAAAGCCGGTTGGAGGCTTGTATTGTCCGCTCCCGAAAAAAGGTCACTGGCATCCATCGCAACATCGACATCTGAATTCATGAGAACCAACCTGCTTGTTCGACGAACGCGGAAGCATTTCCCGCGCTTGGATGTTGGACAGATAAAAATCGCACCAATTCAAAAGGGCGGGTCAGATCGCAAATTTTATCGGATCCGTTGCTCGGAGGAGCAAGGGCTCATTTTGGTAAAATACAATCTGCAGCGGGAAGAAAACCGTCACTATGTGACAATCGCGAACTTCCTTACTGAGCACGGAATTCGTGTGCCGGAGATTTACTTTCACGACGCCGACGAAGGTTTGATCTGGCTAGAAGACCTTGGGGAGCGCGACCTCTACAGTTATCGCGACGAAACCTGGCTGGTGCGCCGCGCGTTCTACGAATCGGCTCTCGATCAAATCGCGGCTCTTCACTCATTGCCCGAATCGGCTTGCATCGAGATGAGGCAACATTTGCCGGCTGAGTTCAACTCTGTGCTTTACCTGTGGGAACAGAATTATTTTTTCGAGAATTGCCTCGGCCGTTACTTCAAAATCGAGAAAGAAGAGCTAGCGCAGTTGGCCTCCCTGCCTGCGCTGCAGCAAATCGCAGATCGCCTAGCATCGTTTCCGAGAGTCCTGGTGCACCGCGATTTTCAATCGCAGAATATCATTGTCCGAAACGGCCAGGCGCATCTGATCGACTTCCAGGGAATGCGACCCGGTCTTGCCGAATACGATCTCGCGTCGCTCCTCTATGATCCTTATGTCGATCTTCCGGAAAGCGAACGCACAGAGTTGATCGCATACTATCGCGCGCGTCAGCTCGAAAACGATATCGCGATCGGTGGCGAGTTCGATCTCAAGTTGCGTCTCTGCACAATGCAACGCTTGATGCAAGCCTTAGGTGCTTACGGATTTCTCGGCTTGGTCAAGGGTCACAAACATTTCCTCATGCATGTCGCTGCCGCGGTGCACTCTTTGCAACGTACCGTGGCGGAAATCGACGGACTGACCGAACTGGAAAAAACGTTGCGGCAACTGACCTAATCAGCTGCAGCGCCGCCCGCGCGCGCCGAGGTGAAGGACTATCAGTGGACAACGCACCGTTACGCAGCGGATCGTATTTCTAAGGCCAAATCATTTCGAACGCCGGATAGGGGAATGGAAACTAACCGAACAGTTAGTTTAACAGGATGCGCAACCCCCCGAGAGCCCTAGGAGATTGACTCGATGCCGACGACCCAACCGCGCCCAGGGCAATTCACGAACCATACTATGTCAGCTTGGCTGGTCGTTTTGCATTGCCAAGTCGTTCATGATAACTTTTTTCTACGTAAATTGGTCTATGCCTCAACTTGATCGCAACTCGCAAAGGGAGAACAAACAGCGCGGTAGCGAACCCAACTTTAATTGGCGCGGCGTGGTTCTCATCGTTATCGCGTTCAGTTTGATCGCGATGGCGATGCTCTTTTACCGGGGCGGCATGCAACCCGTCGAAGACGTGCCGTATAACCGTTTTCTCGAGTTGCTCGAGAACAAGCAGATCGTTAACGACAAAACCTATCCTCTGCAGTTGGTCGTCGAGGATGGCCGCCCAACGCAGACATTGCGCGGCGCGTACATCAGGCAGGGGGCAGGCGCAGCGCCCTCACAGCCGATGCCGTTCCGCACAACCGTCTATTTGAATTTCACCAATGATCTGCAGAAGAAGCTCGCTGACGCTGGCATGCAGCCCGCCATCAAAACAGAGTCAAACATGCTTGCGCAAACGGTGGTGGGTTTTTTGCCGATCGCGCTTTTCCTTTTGGTTCTCTATTTCCTCTTTCGCCAGCAGATTCGGATGGCCGGCAAGGGCGCGCTGAACTTTGGCAAGTCCAAGGCCCGCATGCTCGCCCGTGACAAAAACAAGATCACATTTCGCGACGTGGCGGGCGTGGAGGAAGCCAAGGACGAAGTTCAGGAACTGGTCGAGTTTTTGCGCGATCCAAAAAAATTTCAGAAACTCGGTGGCCGTATTCCCAAGGGCGTGTTGATGGTCGGGCCGCCTGGCACGGGTAAAACTTTGTTGGCGCGCGCCATCGCTGGTGAAGCGGACGTGCCGTTTTTCTCCATCAGCGGCTCGGATTTCGTGGAGATGTTTGTCGGCGTCGGCGCCTCGCGCGTTCGCGACATGTTCGAGCAGGGAAAGAAATCCGCGCCGTGCATCATTTTTATCGACGAAATTGACGCCGTAGGCCGTCACCGCGGCCATGGCGTAGGCGGCGGACATGACGAACGCGAACAAACGTTAAATGCGCTGCTTGTGGAAATGGACGGCTTCGATACGCAGGAAGGCGTGATCATCATTGCTGCCACCAACCGGCCTGACGTTCTTGATCCCGCATTGTTGCGACCGGGCCGCTTCGATCGCCAGATCACCGTCAATTTGCCGGACGTCAAGGGCCGCGAAGAAATCCTGCGCGTGCACGCAAAGAAAGTGAAGCTTGCAGAGGGCGTCGATCTCGCTGTGATCGCGCGCGGCACACCCGGTTATTCGGGTGCGGAGTTGGCCAATGTCATCAACGAAGCGGCATTGCTCGCCGCGCGGCGCGGATTAAAAGGAATCACGCTCGCTGAACTCGAGGAAGCGCGCGACAAAGTTCGTTGGGGCAAGGAACGCCGGAGCCTTGCTCTAAGCGAGAAGGAAAAACAGAACACCGCGTATCACGAAGCTGGCCATGCGCTGTTGCTCGTGCTTCTCCCGCACACTGAACCGTTGCACAAGGTCACGATCATCCCGCGTGGACCATCGCTTGGCTCGACCATGTGGTTGCCGGAGGAAGACAAATACACCAATCGCAAAAACGAATTGCTCGCCAGTTTGGCGGTCGCCATGGGTGGCCGGGTCGCGGAGGAAATTATCTTCGGCGACATTACCAATGGCGCGCGCGGCGATATCAGAGGCGCCACGGCCATTGCGCGCCGCATGGTTTGCGAATGGGGCATGAGCGAGAAAATGGGCATGGTCGAATACGGCGAACACGAAGATTACGTCTTCCTCGGGCGCGACATCTCCAGGGCGCGCGATTACAGCGAAGCGACCGCCGAACAAATCGACCAGGAAGTGCGCAGGCTCATCGACGACGCCTATCAACTGGCCAAGCACACGCTCATTAGTAATCGCGACAAGCTCGAGACGATCGCAAAAGCGTTGCTCGAATACGAGACCCTTGACGGCTCCCAAATCAAAGAGATCATCGACCACGGTCGCTTGATTAATCCGCCGCCGCCCATAGGGGGATCCCCCGCCAAGAAACCAGCCCCCGACAAACCGCCCAAGCAAGTGGTCGCTCCCGACGTCGCCCCGCCGCTTCCCGGCGCTCTCGGCGGCGCCCCGGCCTAATTCCAATATTCGACGTTAGGCGTTGGATGTTGCGCGTTCGACGTTTCATGCCAACGCCAACAAACGCGTTGTGTGCGCGTGGCGTAATTTCGGCGTGCCCTTCGCGGGCACGATCGAGCGATTCAAACACTTGGTCGCAAAACTCTCAAGGTGACGGTTTGTATCGGTTCGATATTGATTTGAAAACATGTCGAGTGAGCAGAACTACAATAATCAAGTCGGCAAGTTCGGCGATTCTGGATCAAGCCAGCACATGGGCGTTAACCGATGGGTGTTCACACCCGGGAACTGATCAGCGACGATACTATCATCCGCGTAATTTGGGCACCAGTCCTAATGCAGGAGCGCGAATTTCAAGTAACATAGCTAGGTGCGTGATAAAACAGGCCAGAGATGTTTCGCTTCGCTCAATATGACAGCGCAGTTTCAACGTGAGTTCTAGTCAATCCCGCGCTGCCAGCTAGATTTGAAAATCGTATGCGCGAGCTGCTCCTTTGTCCGCCGGATTACTACGGGATCGAGTACGAGATCAATCCCTGGATGAGCATCGCCCGCGGCGCCGAAACGGCGATCGTGCAAGAGCAATGGAAACAACTGCACGCGACGCTTTCCAAATTGAATTGCAAGGTTCATCTGATTGCGCCACAGCCGCGGCTGCCCGACATGGTCTTTACCGCCAACGCAGGGCTGACGGTTGGCCACAAATTTATCCCCAGCAACTTCCGCCACAAAGAACGCTCCGGAGAACAACCGTTTTTCACTAAATGGATGGAGCAACACGGCTACGAAGTGGAGTGGCTGCCCGAGAAACTTTACTTCGAAGGCGAAGGCGACGCGTTGTTTGCGGGCGATGCCCTTTTTTGCGGCTACAAATTTCGTTCCGATATTCAATCGCACCGCGCCATCGCAGAAATGCTGGGTTGCCTTACCATCTCTGTAGAGCTGGTTGATCCGCGTTTTTATCACCTGGATACCTGCTTTTGCCCATTACCGGGCGGCGGCGGGTTTTGGTTTCCAGATGCGTTCGATGAGTACGGTCAGCGGGCAATCCGCGAACATATGACTGATTTGATCGATGTCGCACCGGAAGAGGCGCTGCACTTTTCTTGTAACGCCGTAGTCATCGATCGCGACATCGTTTTGCCACAAGGCGCGTCTGCGCTCGTGACGAAGTTGCAAGATCGTAGCTACCGTTGCCGCGAATTGCCGATGAGCGAATTCATCAAAGCCGGCGGCGCCTGCAAATGTCTCACGATGTTTATGCCGCAAAGAGAGAAAATTTAAGATAGGGACAGACTGCAGGGCCGTTCGTCAACCTTCGGAGCGCTCCGCGATCAGCCCTATCTTTTATGCTTCGCCCGCAGTGCCACTTCGATTTTTGCGAGCGGTAAACAATTCACTACGTCTTTTTTGGTGAGCCAGCCTTTGCGGGCGATGCCGATTCCAAACCACAAATCTTGCAGGCGCGCTATGCGGTGAGCATCGGGATCGATCACGCATTTAACGCCTTTTTGTTTGGCCAATGGCCACCAGCGCCAATCGAGATCGAGCCGCTTGGGCGCCGCGTTGAGTTCGACCCATGTGCTAGTGCGCGCTGCCGCGTCGAGCACCGCTGGAATGTCAATTTGGTACGGGTCGCGTTTCAAAAGCAGACGGCCAGTCGGATGTGCCAGGATTGTAACGAATGGATTTTCCAGTGCGCGGATTACGCGCTGGGTCATTTCGGATTCGCTCAAATTGAACACGGAATGCACTGACGCGACGACGTAGTCGAGCTGCGACAGCACCTGATCGGGAAAATCGAGTGAGCCGTCACGCAAGATGTCGCATTCGACGCCGGCAAATAAACGAAATCCGTTGAAGGTCTTGTTCAGCTTCCGAATCGCACCGACTTGCGCGAGTAATTTTTCGGCGGAGATGCCGTGGCCCTGAACGGAGCTGCGGCTGTGGTCGGCGATGCCGAGATATTCCAGGCCGAGTTCGCGGGCGGCTTCGGCCATTTCTTCGAGTGTGTTGTGGCCGTCGCTCGCGACCGTGTGGCAATGAAATGTGCCTCGCAGATTCTCCTTCTCGATCAGTTTTGGCAGGGAATGCTGTTCGGCCGCTTTGAACTCACCGCAGTTTTCCCGTAGCTCCGGCGGGATGAAATCGAGATCGACCCCGCGATACAAGTCTCCTTCGTCTCGCACGCTCGGAATTTTGCTCGAGGTCTTTTTCTTCTTTGCGTTCGGATCTACGGGAAGCAGTGCGAGCCTGTATTCGTTCAGCGTCCAGCCCCGTTGTAAAGCGCGGCTGCGCATTTCGATATTGTGCTCCTTGTTCCCGGTGAAATAAGCCAGTGCAAACGGGTATTCGGCGGTCGTGACCACTCGCAGATCGCACTGCACCCCCGAACGCAGCCGCACGCTCGATTTTGTCGGGCCTTGGGCGATGACGGATTCGACCAGCGGATGGGAAACGAAAAATTTCGTAATAGCTTTTGGTTCTTTTGTTGCCACGAGCAAATCGAGATCGTGGACGATTTCTTTTCTTCGCCGATAACTCCCGGCAATCTCAACTTGCGAAGCGCCTTCCTGCGCAGCCAGATCTGACCGCAGCGCTTCGGCCTCAGCTGCTATCTGGCCGAATTGAAAGGAACCTGCGTGCGATGCGCGTCTGGCGATGGCGTCACAGATCTTTTGCTGTGTTGTTTCGCCAAAGCCCGCCAACTCCGCGACCCGCCTGTCTTCGCATGCCTTTTGCAACTGCGCGATAGAACTGATTCCAAGCTTATCGTGGAGTGCCTTGATCTTTTTCGCACCGAGCCCGGGCAGCGAAAACAATTCCAGAATCCCAGGTGGAAACTCTGCGCTCAATTCCCGGAAGTAGTTAAGCGATCCGGTTTCGGCCAGTTCCTTGATTTTGAGAGCGATGCTTTTTCCGATTCCCGGAATCTTCGCGACAGCTTCTTCGTCCTGAAAGTTCAATACATTCGCGCCAAATGTTTCGATCGCGCGCGCTGCGTTCGTATACGCCCGGATCTTAAACGGATTTGCGGCCTTCAATTCCAGGAGCGTTGCGATCTGCTCCAGAACGCCGGCGATTTCCTCCTTGGTCATCACCCAAGACGGTTAACCGGAATTACGCCGCCGTCGATGCGACCATTAATTCAAATCGTACACCTCGACTAAAGCAATTCTAGTGGTGTTGTTTACACCGCGCACGATGGCGGTGTAGTCCCCCAGTTGCAGGTTTTGCAATAATCGCTGATTCGCTTGCCACGGTCGGAGCACGACCAGTGTTCCGAATAACGCTCACCTGATCGCTGGTGATAATCCCGCCGAGTATCGTGGTCTGCCAGCCGTCATTGGTAGCAATTAATGCTCCAGTCCCGTTGTGCAATTCCAATCTGAGATTAGCCATGGCATCGGGGATCCCAAATTGCGTGAGCTTAGGGCGATGGCACGAATGATCGCCCTCTTCGGCCCGGTCCCTTGGACAATAAAACCACCAATCATCACATGCTCGCCCGTTTGTTTGAACAAAGCTGCGGGTGCTGATGTTGCCAAGGCCTGCCTGGCTTGGCTGAGGCAGCTCGTAGCCGATAACATCGAGGTTGATTCCTTCGGGCGAGGTCGCGGAAAATATCGGAATTTTGGTCAGTACAACTAAACGCGTTTTGGACGTACGGATTAGGTTGTGGACAAGGGGGGACCAATTCACGGAACGCGCTTTTGCTTCGTCACATCCGACCGCGCCGTTTATAGAATTTGTAGCGGTCGATAATCGACTCGACGTATCTACGCGTTGCGGGGAAATCGATCTTTTGAAGAAACTCGCGTTCCGATATCTCGGCTACGCCTTTTCCATCGCTCCAACGCTGCGCGCGGCTGGCGCCAGCGTTGTACTCCGCCAAAGCAAAAGCAGTTGGATCGGACTGATGGCTCCAGTGTTCCATCGCGCGATCCAGATACCAGGTGCCCGCCTCAAGATTTGTCTTTGGTTCGAAAAGTTGATCCGGATTGAAACCGGCGATCTTATTTTCGCGCGCCCACTCGTTGGCCGCTAGTTCGCTCACCTGCATCAGACCGCGCTCTCCATGGCTGCCACGCTTTTTTGGATCGAACCGGCTCTCACGCCAGACGACGGCTTTGACCAGCATCGGGTCAAGATGATGTGCCAACGCAACGCTACGGATAAGCCGGTCATACTGATGAAACCGGGCCGGACTCATCCACTCGTAAAATGCGTACAACGGATCCCCTGATTTGAATGCGACATAAGCAAAGGCCGCAGCGATTGCCAGCAATACGCACAGAATCAATTTGAAAAGGACCCGTATCATTCAAGTCGTGCTACAATAGCCGATTACAAATTAATGGCACGAGCACGGGCATGAATCATGAGCATGGGACGCGCTACGTTCGCGTCATCGTTGATCGGGCAATTCATCGCGAGCTCGATTATTCGCTGCCGGAAAATTTAGCCGAGCGCATCAGAGTCGGCTCGCGCGTGCGGGTGCCGTTCCGGGACAGATCGGCGCTGGCAACAGTCGTTGCGATCCCCGAGCAAAGCGAAGCCAAGGGCATCCGGCCCATCGAAGCGATCGTCGGGGATGCGCCGGTCTTGACCGAACAATTGCTCGAACTGGCGCGGTGGATCGGCACCTACTATTGCTGCCCGATCGAGACGGTGATGCGCAGCGTGCTGCCGCAAGTGATCCGGCGCGCTGAAGTAGGCTGGAAAAAACAATTGTTCGTGCAACCTGCCTGCAGCATCGACGAAGCCGAACTCGAAAAATTGCGGAGACGCGCGCCGCGGCAGGCCGAACTTTTGGAGGCAATTTCGAAGCTCGAAAAACCGATACGCGCGACGGAGCTCCTGCGACAAAATTCGCTCGATAATCAAACGTTGCGCGCCCTTGTAAAGCGTGGTCTTGCTGAGTTGCGCGAGGAAGCTGTGCTGCGCGATCCGCATGGCGACGAACAGTTCATCGCAACGTCGAATCTCGTTCTGAACGAGCAGCAAACGCACGCATTAAAGGAAGTTGAGCAAGCACTCGACTCACCTGAAAACGCGCGTCCGATTTTGCTCCACGGCGTCACGGGGTCCGGCAAAACTGAAATTTATCTGCAGGCCATCCGCGCGGCGCTCGACCATGGACGCACGGCAATTGTTCTTGTCCCCGAAATCTCACTTACACCCCAAACGGTGGAACGATTCAAAAGCCGGTTCGCCGAGGCGCAGGATGCCGTCGCTGTTTTACACAGTCATTTGTCCGAGGGCGAACGTCACGACGAATGGCACAAAATTCATTCCGGTCGCGCGCGCATCGTGATCGGCGCGCGCAGCGCAATATTTGCGCCCCTGAAAAACCTCGGGCTCATCGTCGTCGATGAAGAACACGAGACAACCTACAAACAGGAGGAAGCGCCGCGATATCACGCCCGCGATGTCGCAGTCGTCCGCGCGAAGATCGAAAAATGCGTCGTCGTTTTAGGCAGCGCCACGCCGTCGCTCGAAAGTTATCACAACGCGACAATCGGAAAATACCGGCTCGTTACGCTCACGCAGCGCGTCGATCAAAAACAGATGCCGCTCATGCGAGTTGTGGATCTGCGCCAGGAAAGACGGAAGGAAAAGAAAGCCGCAATTCTGTCCGAGAGATTATCGCTAGCGATTGCCGATCGTCTCGAGAAACGAGAGCAAACGATTCTGTTCTTGAATCGGCGTGGGTTTTCCACGTCGCTCCTGTGCAGCAATTGCGGGGAAGCGCGCAATTGTCCGAATTGCAGTGTTGCACTCACGTTTCATCGGCAGCCAGCGATCGCTGGACGATTAAGCTGTCATTTGTGCGGGCACACCGCCGCTGTTCCAAAGAAGTGTCCTGCCTGCGGACAAGACGCGCTGATTTATCACGGCTTCGGTACTGAGAAAGTGGAATCAACTGTTGCGCAAATTTTCCCTAAAGCGGTAGTGCGCCGAATGGACGCCGATTCGATGACGCGAAAGGAAGCGTATCGCGAAACGCTACGAAGTTTTCGCACCGGCAAGATCGATATTCTCGTCGGCACGCAAATGATTGCGAAAGGCCTGCATTTTCCGAATGTAACGCTTGTCGGTATCATCAACGCCGATCTCGCTCTGCATCTGCCCGATTTCCGCGCCGGGGAACGCACTTTCCAACTTCTCACACAGGTGGCCGGGCG
>AF_2010_repII_A1DRAFT_10000167_pt1 | contig 12465 bp, 8 predicted proteins | sample AmaForreplicIIA1_FD_9195 | JGI IMG/M metagenome (IMG submission 9195)
GCCGTCGCTCAGACGGTCTGCCAAGGGCCCTGCAGTTGGTTTGCGCCTCGGAACACACCCCGTTGGCTCGTCACAAACACGCCGCGACCGATCAAGATCGTGAGCAATTGACGTATACAGAGTGCACAAGGCCGACACATTATTGCGAAAACAAATAGCGCTGGCCGTCTAAACGGGTCCGAACGCTGATGTGAAATCGAGGAAATTTGGTTGGCGCTAAAATTAAATCGAGGCAAATATTTTTCGTTATTGAGTAATTTGCGACTTGCCGTACCTTCACAGTTAGTAGCGGGAGGCTTAATTGGATGCGCTCGAAACAAAAAGACGACCCTTCGGACGTGCCGTTGAGTTTATGGATTATCGGGATCCTCTACTTAGTGGTGGTAATAGCGGCTATTCGTTGGCTGACTTAACGTTAGCTTTCCGGGCCTCGGGAGATGAGCTATCGCGCCAGTGCGTCGCTTTTGGGAATCCGCATTCGCGGTCGTTGACAAAAGCGGACATGTCTTTGTCTTCGGGAAGCAAAAAACAAATCGCGCAGGAGTCTGCCGCAGGTATCAATTACAGGTGTAGGGTTCCTCGAATATTGACGGCTTTGCCGAAAGGATTTTAGCAAGATACGTCGCGCCATCTCGGCTGAGATGAACGTTGTCGATAAAGATAGTGTGTCTATTTGGTGTAAACAGACGCTCACCCTGGCTGGTAAAAACAGAAGCCAAATCGACATCGATTAGAACCAACATCGGATACCGTTCGTCTTGCCCTTGCCTGCCAATCTTTTGCGAGTGCCTGCCACCGTAACGCCCGAGCGTAATTTGCGGGCGCGCTACTCTGCCCAACCGATGCCATCGACGTTGTGATTGAGCGCGGAACTTGGGCTGGTTACGATCGGCGCAAAGGAAGGTCGTTATGCGTACGTGGTTCACCCGTCGGCAATTATCGAAACTCACTGGCTCCGCAGCGGTGATTGTGTCGGCCGGCACGCTTCCAGCTTTCGCACAGACGACCTCCAGCACTTCCAGCGCCGCTGAGCTGTCACCCGACGACCGGGCGCGCGAAACCGAGCACAGGATGACCGACGACGAGCGGTTCTCGCTCATCATCAGCCTCCTAGGTCCAGTTTCCGCGACTGTCCACCGTGACCCGCGCATCCCCGCAGATGTGAAGAATGTGAGCGCAGGCTATACGCCCGGCATTCCGCGGCTCGGTATCCCGGCTCTGCAATCGAGCGACGCCAGCATGGGCATCACCAATCCGGGTTACCGTCCCGACGACAAGGGCGCCACGGCGTTCCCTGCATCCATCGTCGTCGGCTCGAGTTTCAACCCGAAGCTCGCGCGCGACGGCGGCATGGCGATTGGGCGAGAGGCGCGGATGCGGGGCTTCAACGTCATGCTGGCGGGCGGAATCAATCTTACCCGCGACGTGCGCAATGGCCGCAATTTCGAGTACTACTCGGAAGATCCTTTCCACAGCGCTGTCCTCGCCGCCGAGGCCGTCAACGGCATCCAGGGCGAGGGTGTGATCTCGACGCTCAAGCACTACACGCTCAACAGCAACGAGACCAACCGTCACTGGCTCGATGCGATCATTGATCCCGCCGCACACCGCGAGTCCGATCTGCTCGCGTTCCAGATCGCCATCGAGCGCTCGCAGCCAGGCTCGATCATGAGCGGCTACAACAAGATCAACGGCGAATACGCTAGCGGCAATCACCATCTCTTGAGCGAAGTGCTCAAGAGCGCCTGGGGCTACAAGGGCTACGTGATGTCCGACTGGGGCGCAGTGCCCGACTGGGGGTACGCCCTCAAAGGGCTCGACCAGGAATCCGGCTCTCAGATGGACGTCTTCATGTGGGGCGACGAGGCCTTCACTGACCGGCTGCGAAAGGCATACGAGGAAGGCAAGCTGCCCAAGGAACGCTTGTCCGAGATGGTGCGTCGCATCCTGCGTTCAGCGTATGCGATTGGCATCGACAGGTGGGGCCCGGCGCCCACGGTCGACATGGCCAAGCACAACGAAATCGCCCTCGAAATCGCGCGCCAGGGCATCGTGCTCCTGAAGAACGATGGTACGTTGCCGCTCACAACGGACACGCCGTTGAAGATCGCGGTGATCGGTGGCCACGCCCAGGAAGGGGTCATAAGCGGGACCGGTTCGGGCGCAGTTCTGCCGGTCGGCGGATTTGCGGGCGAGATCAAGATCGGCGGCCCGGGCATGATGGGGAAATACCGCAATCTCTTTTTGCTCAGGCCGTCGCCGGTCGAGGAGCTGCGGAAGGCTCTACCAAAGGTGCAGATCGAGTTCGATCCTGGCTATACGCCGGCGGAGGCAGCGCTGGCGGCGAAACGTTCGGACGTGGTCATTGCTTTTGGCATTCGAGTCGAGGGCGAGGGCTTCGATCTCGCGGATCTCTCGCTGCCTTGGGGGCAGGACGCCTTGATCGATGCTGTCGCGACGGCCAATCCCAACACCATCGTCGTCTTGGAGAGTGGCAACCCGGTGTCAATGCCGTGGCGTAACAAGGTGAGGGCCATTATGCAGGCTTGGTATCCGGGGCAGGCCGGCGGCCAGGCTATCGCGGAAATATTGACCGGGCGGGTAAATCCGTCCGGTCGACTGCCCATTACGTTTCCCGCCGATCTTGCGCAGACCCCCCGTCCGGAATTGCCGGGCTTGGGCACGCCGTGGGGCACACCCGTGACCATCCGCTACAACGAAGGCGCGGAAGTCGGCTACCGCTGGTACGCGCAGAAGAAACAACAGCCGATGTACGCCTTTGGCCATGGCCTGGGTTACACGAACTTTGCCTACAGCGATCTAAAAGTCAGCGGCGGCGCGACGATTACTGCGACCTTCACTGTAACAAATACGGGTGGACGTGACGGCGCGGACGTGCCCCAGCTTTATCTGACCGATGCGGCGGGTGAGAAGCGCATGCGTCTTCTCGGGTTCGAGCGCGTTGAGCTAAGCCCGGGCGAATCTCGCCATGTGACGCTGACGGCCGATCCGCGCTTGCTCGCACGTTTCGACTCTAACGCCAACCAATGGCGCATCTCGAATGGCCCACATGCGGTCGCACTGGGCAAGTCTGCCAACGACATAATGCTTGTAGGTAGCGCAGATCTCGGCGGGAGGTTTTTCGGAGTGTGAGTCCGTGATCAATTTGGCGATCTATTTCCTGCCTGCGATAGTTGGTGACTCTTAATCAGCGGGTCCAAGGTTCGAGTCCTTAGCCGTTGATAATACAGCATAAGAATATGATTGATCTGAAGGGAGGGAGGTCAATTGCCCTTCGGGGTAACCGTATGGGTAACATCACGACTTTATGCGAGAAAATGCGGACCACCGAAGCATAGTGCCCGTCTGTGGCGGTGATGCCGAATAGGTCTGCTTTCTTTGCTGGTTGGCCAGTTCGCTGTCGCGTTTCGCGACTTGCCGGAAGACGACTTCGAGCAGAACTAGCTCGCCAGCTGCGCTGCGAGGCAGGTGAGCAGGAGGTGTTGACGCGTAACTTCCGATAATGGCGATTATCGGAGGCAAGTTTGAGTCCGCTTTCGAGGGTAAGCGGACGTTGCGATTGCGCTGCACATGTCCGCTATGACCAAAAGCGAAGATGGACCGAGGCCATTCCCCGTCTGGTCTCGATTAGCGTGTGGCGCCAACAATCACAACTATCTGATGTCCGTTGGGCGGGAGATTTCTCTAAGATGTCGGGTTACGGGCGCAGGCGTTCGGAGTACTTCCATGGAACGAAAAAAAGCATCCGAGTTCCCACAAGAACTCTTAAACCTATTCGACCGATACGTGCATGGCGAAATTCATCGGCGCGAGTTTCTTGACGGCGCAAAAAAGTTTACGGTCCGCGGCATAACCGCGACAACCCTCTTCGAGATGCTCCGACCGAATTATGCTTGGGCGATACAAGTTCCGGAAAGCGACAGCCGCATCAAGGCTGAGCCTGTGACCATGCCATCGCCAAAGGGCAACGGGACCATCAACGGCTACATGGTGCACCCGGCGAATGCGACTGGAAAACTGCCCGGGGTTTTGGTCGTGCACGAGAACCGCGGTCTCAATCCGTACATAAAAGATGTGGCGCGAAGATTGGCGATCGCGAACTTCCTGGCATTGGCTCCCGATGGACTGACGTCCGCGGGAGGATACCCCGGAGATGACGAGAAAGGTGCAAAGCTTTTCACTGAGGTCGATCGCAGCAAGATGAGTGAAGATTTTCTGGCGGCGGCAGCATGGCTGAAATCGCGCCCGGATTGCACTGGCAAGCTCGGTGCCGTCGGCTTTTGTTTCGGTGGAGGCGTTGTCAACATACTGGCGGTGCGGATGGGGGCTGACCTCGATGCTGGAGTTCCATTCTACGGAAATCAGCCCAGCGCTGCCGATGTGGGCAAGATCAAAGCGCCATTGCTTGCACACTATGGAGAACTTGACACACGGATTACGTCAGGCTGGCCAGCCTTTGATGCAGAGCTCACCGCTGCGCACGTGCCGCATGAGGGATACGTCTATAGTGGAGCCAATCACGGTTTCCACAACGATACGACGCCTCGTTACGACGAAACCGCGGCCAAACTTGCCTGGCAGCGCACGCTGGATTGGCTAAACAAGTACCTGCGAGCGGCAGGGTAATAGCCTCCGCATCTGTTCGGGGGCGGATTTGCACGTCCGGTAGGACATTCCATTATGTCGCATTTGATGTCGCTTTCGGGGGTAAAGCGGACATGCCGTCTTGCACTGCAAATGTCCGCTTTTGACCCAAAGGGGACATGGCGCGCGTCAGGCAAAATCGACCCTTGGGCCTCAATAGACACAGCTTCGGCGGGCTCATAGACTGAACACTAAAATCAAACGGATCAGGGCGATTCATGGCCGAGGAGCGCGTCGTCCGGCGGCTTGCCGCCATCCTCGCGGCTGATGTCGTTGGCTACAGCAAGTTGATGGGGGCCGACGAGGAAGGCACTCTCGCCGCTTTGAAACTCTATCGACGAGAATTATTTGACCCCAAGATTACCGAATATCAAGGCCGCATCTTTAAGGCGACCGGCGACGGTGCATTGGTTGAATTCGCAAGTGTCGTCGACGCTGTGCGCTGCGCTCTCGATATTCAGCACGCAATGGCTGCGCGCAATTCCGATATTCCCGAGGACCGGCGGATCGAAATTCGAATCGGCATCAATGTCGGCGACATAATTATCGACGAAGGTGACGTTTACGGCGACGGGGTTAACATCGCTGCGCGAATTGAACCGCTGGCCGAGCGGGGAACCGTCTGCCTTTCAGATAATGCGTATCAACAAATAAAAGGGAAGCTCCCCTTCGATGCAATCGATATGGGTGAGCAACAACTTAAGAACATCGCACAGCGAGTACGCATTTACAGCGTTCGGTTAAAGGGGGCCCCAGCTCGCGTCGCGCTGTCACTTCCAGACAAACCCTCCCTCGCGGTGTTGCCTTTCCAAAACATGAGCGGCGATCCCGAGCAGGAATATTTCGCTGACGGTATGGTCGAAGACATCATTACGGGGCTGTCGCGCATCAAGTGGCTGTTCGTCATCGCACGCAATTCAACATTCACTTACAAGGGCCGGGCGGTCGACGTGAAGCAGGTCGGTCGCGAATTAGGTGTGCGTTACGTTCTCGAAGGCAGTGTGCGCAGAGCGTCAGGCCGCGTGCGTGTAACGGGACAATTGATCGATTCATCAACGGGTGCGCATCTTTGGGCTGACCGCTTTGAAAGCGCGCTCGATGACATCTTCGATTTGCAGGATAAGGTGACCGCTAGTGTGGTTGGCGCCATTGCACCCCAGCTTGAGCAGGCAGAAATGGAGCGCGCTAGGCGTAAGCCGACAGAGAGTCTCGACGCGTATGACTATTTCTTACGTGGAATGGCAAGCCTTTATGAGCGTAACAAAGAAGCTATTAGCGAAGCTCTTCGACTATTCTACAGGGCCATCGAACTCGACCCCAATTTCGCCTCAGCCTATGGAATGGCAGCGTGGTGCTACGCTTGGCGCAAGATTAACGGCTGGACGGGTGACCGTGCGAAGGAAATTGCTGAAACTGGCAGGTTGGCTAGGCGAGCCGCGGAGTTAGGGCCGGATGATGCGGTCGCCCTCTCGCGTGCCGCCCACGCGATTGCTTTTGGCGCCGCCGACATAGCTGCTGGCACCACTTTCGTTGATCGCGCACTTGTACTCAATCCGAATCTGGCGGGAGCATGGTATGCGAGTGGTTGGATAAGAGTTTGGCGCGGCGACTCCGACATTGCGATCGATCATTTCACGCAAGGTATACGACTGAGCCCACTCGATCCCAATATCATTGGGATGCAGGGTGGGACTGCTTTCGCTCATTTCATCGCAGGTCGCTACGATGAAGCGTCGTCTTGGGCCGAAAAAGCTTTGTGGCAGCAAGCGAATTATCTGACTCTGCTAATAGTAGCGACGGCAAGCCATGCTCTCGGCGGACGTGCTGCGGAAGCGCAGCAAGCCTTGGCTCATTTGTGCGACCTTAATCCAGCGCTACGCGTGTCTAACATCAAAGATTGGGCGCCGTTTAGCCGCACAGGCGATCTCGCAAGGTTAGAGAACGCCCTGAGAAAAGCAGGATTGCCGGAATGACGTGCGGGCAGCCGATCATGTCCGCTATACGGCTTTCCCTTAACGTTACCAAGTGAGCTTACCAAGCTAATCCGTTCGCCGCACACGGGCTGTGCAGCTATATAGGCGCCTCTGATCGGCCTTTTGGCCTGGCCGGTTGATGGAGGAGCCTTTGATTAGACACACCACGCATTTCTTAGGGGTCCTGATTTCGAGCATTGCTATCGGCGCTGCCGAAGCGAAGCCAAAATTCGTACATCAGCAGGCTCCAACGATCTTTGACGCGAATGGCACCGTTGTTGGAAGTAGACCCACCGGTTGTCCTCGAGCATTTTGCGGTTGCGAGGCGTCTTTATATCTTTTTGGACACATCCGAGCTGATCTAAATCGCGCTTCAAATTGGATGCGCTTTCCGCGCACCTCGCCCGCGCCAAATACGGTAGCCGTACGCAATCATCATGTGATGGTGCTAGTGAGCCAAGTTGATGGCAGTAACTGGCTCGTGCACGATGGCAACTCTGGCGGCGGCCTCACGAGAAATCACGTGGTATCCATCCGCGGGTACAGGATCGTAAATCCGCGGGGTTGACCTCTCGGGATCGAATGAACCACGTTGAAAGGCGGTCTGGCCGTCGTTGCAAATAGAGAAACCCCCGGCAATTGAGCCGGGGTTTTAGTTTGCCTGATGTCCGCTTTTTTCCCAAAGCGGACATTGTTTGCTTCATTCCAGTGCTTGGGCATGTGGACGATCTCATCATCCTCCCGGCGGGCATGCGCTACTGGTCGCGCTAACTAGTAAGTTAGTTTGTGACTAACAAATAATCCGTAGCGGGCGGATAAACTGTCCTGTCGATCCGTTGGTGTCCGTGAGAGCGGTGCGACTCACCGCAAGGAGCAATGCAATGATCGACAAGAAATTGGTCTATATCATAGCGGCGGCCCTATTCGCCGCACTGATAGTGTCTCCGGCGCAGGCGCGGTTTGGCGGCGGCGGCGGTTTTCACGGCGGATTTCATGGTGGTGGCGGGTTTGCTGGCGGTCATGCCTTCGCTGGACATGCCTTTATGGGCCGCCCCGGCTTCGTTGGGCGGCCTTTCGCTAGAAACGCCTTCGCTAGGAGCGCCATCATCCGGCGACCGGCCTTCGTACATCGGCCGTTTGTCCGTCACGCGTTCTTTCGACACCGTCATTTCGTAGGGCCGTTCGTCGGTGCGGCGTTCGCTACAGGCCTGGCTGCCTCATGTTGGACTTGGGTCCCGACAGATTTCGGTTGGCAACGAGTTTGGGTGTGCGGTTGGTGATTCAGCCTCACGAATTCACGCAATTACTCCACTAATGTTCGGTGTTCAGATCGGACATAACGCAAAACGCCGGATTGAGCGTCAGTTGTTCTTCCAGCGCCTTGCGGAAAGCATCACGCTCGCGGCACAACTGATCATACTTCGCATTCAATGCCGCCAGTTGCTCCAGTTGCTCTTGTTGCACCTTGGTGGCGTCATCGAGCTCGCGGCGAAGCTCGCTACACTCCCTTTGCAGGCTTGCCAGCTGCTGAGCAAGCGTGGCGAGGAGCTCGAGCGGTGATTTGTCGGACTCATCCATCAGGAGAACTCTGGCACGTTCCGCGGACTGCCGGGTTGTCGTTCTAATTTGTATACGAAACCCGAATGATCCTTAGCCTTGCCCTTCCGGCTGATCGCCGATGACAAATGCATCCAGAGAAATACGGGGACTCCAAGTGCAGAGCACTTCCGGGGTAAAGCAGAAATGCCGTTTTGTGCTGCAAATGGCTGCTTTTGACCAAAGCAGACATCCTGCCATGGCGCGAAAGCGGGGATTTGCCTAAGAATCAGGTCCGCGTGAGCAGGAGCGATTATCGGTTAGCGCCGATAACCGTGTTTATCGGATGTAACCGCTCTCGAAAACAACTACGGAAAAGTCGGGTTGTATTTAGGCGATGCTATTGATACGCGAGCGGGAGGAGGCTTCGCCTAAGGACATGTGCCCATCTGTCGCCAAACTTTCCTGGATTTTCCGGCCGATCTCCGTCCAGGATCCGTGCCTCGTCCAGCAGCAAATGCGCGACGTCTTGCTTGAATGAATGATCGTCGTCACCCGATGATCGGCCCGAACCCTCTCGCCCCGGTAATGCTGTAGGTGCCATTATTCGACCCTTGAGCTGGTTACGATCGGCGCAAAGGAAGGTCGCTATGCGTTATCGAAACTCACTGGCTCCGCAGCGGTGTTTGTGTCGACTGGCAGGCTTCCAGCATTCGCGCAGACGACAGTTGACGCACTTGACTAAGGGCGTGCAGCTCTTCCTCGGCTGCAACGGCAACAGCAACAGCAACGCGCTAGTTCGGGTTCCAGATCACCAGCGCATCAGTCGCACACCAAGTTGCGTAAATAGGTTTGAGAGGCGGAAGGAAACCCTTGACTCAATTAATTTCACAGGGAAGCCTGCTCGTCATTTCCCAGTCACGAAATGTTTGAGGCGTCGAAAAAGTGCCGCCCAAGACTAAGTTTCCCTTTCTGATGGGCCTTTTTTTAATCTGCATGTGCGGATTGATGCTACAAATCATCGAGACGAGAGTCCTGTCAGTCATTTCTTATTATTATCTTGCCTTCTTTGCGATCGCCATGGCGATGTTCGGCATGACGGCAGGATCTCTCTTTGTCTATTTTCGTGAGCATTTATTTCCCAGACACAGACTATTCGAGAATTTAGTCTGGATCTCCTCCGCCTTCGCGATATCGGTCGTGCTCTCAGCGATTATCGCGATCACGACGGTGCTTACCGGGTTCTCGCGAAAAACCGAGCTTCTCATGACCTCGTTGCAGTGGGGCAAGTTGGTATTGATCCTGGCGACTCCGTACGTCTTCGCCGGAATGGCGATCGCACTTGCGTTGACGCGTAGTCCCTGGCCCGTGCCGCTGGTCTACGGTGTGGACCTCGTCGGAGCTGCCACTGGCTGTCTCGTTGTTCTAGCTGTGTTGACGCTCATCGATTCTGTTTCGGCGTGGTTTATGGTCGGTGCTTTCGGAGCCTTGGCAGCGGTTTTTTTCTCGCGAGCGTGCCATGCGACCAATCAAGCAGAGAAGCCACAGTTGACAATTGCGCGGGTCACGGTTCTCGCACGGCCATGGACGCTTGGGATGGGGTTTGCTGTCCTCGCGCTGGGAAACGCGGCAATTCAGCCATATGGGCTGAAGCTCTCAATGGTGAAGGAGCAGCTCGATGATGCGGAGAGAGCCCCGATCGTTCTCTGGAATTCATTTTCGCGCATCGACGTTGGTCCGTTTAAGAAATGGCCGTCTATGTGGGGGCCGTCACCGACCATGCCAGCCATCGAATCTGAGGAACGCATTTTGCAGATCGACGGATCTGCAGGGAGCCCGATCTATCGATTCGACGGTGATCTATCGAAACTGGAATTCTTGAAATTCGACATTACCAATCTGGCTTATTCAATTCGTCATGATGGACGAGCGGCCGTGATCGGTGTGGGCGGTGGTCGAGATCTGCTTTCGGCGAAGTATTTTGGATTCCCCAAGGTCACCGGGGTTGAGCTCAACCCGATACTGGTCAAACTACTGACCGAGAGCTTGCGCGACTACAATCGCCTTGCAGATCTCCCGGGCTTACAGATTTACGTCGATGAAGGACGAAGTTGGTTCGAGCGGTCGGACCAGCATTTTGATTTGATCCAGATGAGTATGGTCGATACTTGGGCGGCGACGGGAGCTGGCTCGTTCTCACTGTCCGAAAACGGCCTCTATACTGTTGAGGGATTCCGAGTGTTTTTGAGGCATCTCACGCCGAGGGGCGTGTTTACCGTATCGCGTTGGTATTCACCGACCAACATCGGCGAGGCCGGCCGCATGGTCAGCGTCGCGGTGGCTGCTCTGCGCGGCGAGGGCGTCGGCGATCCGCAGGCGCATCTGTATCTCGCAGTTACCGACAATCTTGCCACTCTAATTGTATCTCGTGCGCCATTCACTACAGCCGAGCTCACGACTTTGACCACGACGGTCGACGCACTCCGGTTCAGCACTATCATGCAGCCGGGGAGGTCTCCTTCTTCTCCGGTAATGGCGGCAATCCTTGAGGCACGAACTCCCGAAACGTTGGCAAAATTATCAACAACCTACCAGGTCGATTTGACTCCGGCGCGTGATGATCGGCCGTTCTTTTTTGAGCAGCTTCGTATAAGCGATCCAACGGCTTTGCTGAGTGCCATGCGAGCGGACGAGGGTGTGATCCAGGGTAATTTTAAGGCTGTATCTACGCTCGCTATTATCATCATACTTTCGCTGATGTTGGTCTTCGCCACGATACTCGTTCCGTCGCTTCCATCGCTCCGCCATGTCGACTTGCCGATTGCTTTGCTCGGCTCTGCTTATTTCCTGCTTATCGGTCTTGGTTTCATGTTTGTGGAAATGGGACTCATTCAGCGCATTTCTGTCTATCTCGGTCATCCGGTCTACGGTCTCGCGATAGGGCTCTTCGGCATTATCGTGGCGACCGGCTTAGGTAGCCTCCTCTCATCGCGCCTACCTCTGTTGACAGGTAGACGAGTGTGGCTGTGGGTCGGGCTGGTTAGCATTTACCTGGCCGTATTGCCTTGTTGGCTCTCCGTTCTTGTCGACTTCTTTGCGTCCGCCTCTCTACCCGTGCGCGGGATAGTAGCGCTTTTGGCGATTGTCCCGGCCGGCGTGCTCATGGGGTTTGGATTTCCGACAGGAATGCAGATCGTCAACTACATCGACCAGCGTCCCACGCCTTGGTTCTGGGCAATCAATGGAATTGCAGGGGTGCTTGCATCAGGGCTGGCGGTCACGATCAGTATCGAGTTCTCAATCAGCGCAACGTTATGGTCCGGTGCAGTTTGCTATTTCCTTCTCGGGCCGATTGCAGTCATGCTCTCCAAAATTGGCATGGAAACGCAATTGAAGCTTGCGTAAATTTGCTGCCCAAGCTGGATGAATCCCCGATCCAAAAACGTTACAAACAAAATACAATTTTTCTAACTCGCGGTAGGACTTAAGCCAGCGGGCCGAGGAAACGTTTAAAGCCTCGCGGTGAAGACTGCTCTGGACCAGGACCTGACCCCGTGAGGGCGACTTCGATTGTTTCGACGACCTTGCAGCCCGAACAGACGAACGTCCGCAAATCATGCTGCGGCTTGTTCGACGGCCCGTTCCTTTCAAGGACCATTATGTAGCCGCACCGCCGGCACCTGCGGAGGTCCGGAGTGTAATCACAATAGGAAAAGGGAACGGTTTGCGGCATTGGTCACCGCCATGACCCCCAAACGCTACGCCCGCAGGCTCGGTTCCCACAACCCAACCCTTTGTGACAAATCGACCGCGCGATTCTTCAATATTTTCAATCTCCAGGGCATAGGGGACGTGCTACTCACCGGTGACCTTCTAATTCAGAAATTGAGGCATCAGACTCACCATCGCGAACTTATGCGCTGCAAATGTCTGTTTTGGGGGCAAAGCGGTCACTGACCTCCTATTTTGCGCGGCCTCTCGCCGGGGAACTAGCCGTCAAAGTGGCGGTTAATACATCTGAGATAACATGACTACGAAACCCATTTTGCTTTGGCCTAGACGTCGGTCTGATATTGCTCTCCATTTAGACCGACACGCGGATGATTTCTTAGTTGTAGATACCAACTATCCCTACGAACTCCAGAAACTCTACAAGCTCCGACGTGAGATCCCAATTTTTGATCCATACCCCGGCTATGGAGAGCACTATCGAGACTTTAATGATCACATTGTTGCAAGTAACTGCCGCGACCACATCGTCGGGCTCAAAGCTTGTCAGGAATTGCTGCAA
>AF_2010_repII_A1DRAFT_10000169_pt1 | contig 12380 bp, 10 predicted proteins | sample AmaForreplicIIA1_FD_9195 | JGI IMG/M metagenome (IMG submission 9195)
GCAGCCAACGCGGTAAGAATACGAGCCATGGCGGGCTCCGCGATTGAAAATGGCCCGCCACAATGGCCGAGGACAATTTAATGATTATTTAATCTGATCGTGTAGCCGCAGCGATTTGGCTAGCAGAGCCCATTCGCCGTTCGCGCTGCGTCGAACGACCGTTGGTCGTCATTGGATCCAGGTCCCCGCTCATCGGCCAGCGTTCAGCACGTCCGCGATCCAATCGAACATGTAATGCACGCCGATGGTGATATTGTCGACTTGGCAGTGATGGAAGCCGCCCTCTTCGCGGCTGAAGATTTTGAGTGCCTTCTGCTTCGACCCAACGGCCTCAAAAAGCTTTTCGGCAAGCTCCAGGGGAATCTGCTCGTCGCCGGCGCCGTGCAGCAATAAGAATGGGCAGGCCATCTTCTGCACGATGCCGTCGAGGCGAAAGCCTTCGAGCTTCTTGAGCGCCGCGGCAGGATCGGGAACGCCAAGCACCCATTGCAGATGTTCAGGCGGCACCGAGAGCGACAGCACCTTGCCCGAATCCAGCTCTTCGAGCCTGCGCGCCCAGATTTCATGATAATCCCACTGCGCGCCCCACGCGACGCAGCAGGCAAAGCGCGGCTCGAGTGCGGCGGCGCGAGGCGCATAGTAGCCGCCTAGCGAGAGCGCCATCACGCCGATGCGGCTTGGATCGAATTCAGGCCGTGCGGCGAGATACTGGTAGACCGGCGTTGCATATCGTTCGGTCTCCGCGATCAGCGGCAAGTTGCGGAACCGGACACTCTCGCCATTACCCGGACCATCGACAATCAGGCACCCGACGCCGCGCGCGGCGAGGTCGGCAATGCCATAGCCGTATTGGAGTTCCTTGGTGACGTCGAAACCGTCGAAAAAAACCATACCGGGTGCTGGGTGCGGTCCCGCGGCATCCGGCTCGGGGTGCACCAACAGCGCCGGCAGGCTCGTATTTTCGTAAGGAACCTCGACCGGCTCGATGCGCGGGCGATGGATCATCGTCGCGGCATCCTTGAAGAGGCTCACCGAGCGCGCATAGACGTCCATGCTGCGCTGCGAGCGCGGGTGAATAAACCGCTCGCCGATCTGATAATAGCGCGTCGCCCGCATGAAACATGAAGCCGCGGTCAGCTTATGACCGGCGCGCAGCGCGTCCCGGCCCCGCGCTTCGATCTTTTCGCCCATGCGCGCCCATTCGTCGAACCAGGCCCCATCATCGCCAAGCTGGTCGGCGAGCGCCCGCCCAACGCGGTTGACCTCGTCGATCTCGACGCCGGTCCACGGCGCGGCCGACAGGCAGATCAAAAGGCCCATGGACCAGCGATAATTGCTCGGAAAATAAAGAAAAGCGGGATCGTCCTTTTGGTCCTCCGGCATGGCGGCTCCGTGCTGCGATCTGCGGGCAAGTCTGAAGGAATTGAACAGGGACGCGGGCAATAACAATCGAACTTTCCGATAGTGGACCCTAGCGGCGCGCTCACGGCGGTNGGCGCGCCCATCTATGACTAGAATGTGTCGGGGAAGCTACGGCGCGGCCAATGCCAGGGGCTGATGGCCCTACCCATGGGGGGTGCGCGTAACGGGTTCCGCTTGCCAGCAGGCGCGCGACAACACCATTTCGCATTTGATGTTTAAATCTGCCGACCGATTCGTGTTTTCCGTTGTGGCTGTGGCGGGGCCATGAGACGATCCGCCATTATTGGTTTCGCAGGTCTTCAGTTCGCGGGTTTTTTGGCACCATGCCGCGTCGGAAATATCCCTGGGCATCCTTGACCGACGATGAGCTGCTTGAGGTTCGGCTCAGAGACCTTCGGGTCAACGTTGAGGACACATGGCTCGACGACTGTTTGCACGCTCTTTGCCGTGAGCTTGACGAACACAACATCCGCGTGCGGCCTCATGCATGGATTTCGAGCGAATGGTTCTCCCCGGAGGGTACCCCCGGGATCGCCATCCCATTCTATCTGGCGCATCCGAGGCTGATGCGGCTGGAAAAGAAAATGATCCTCGAGGTCGAGGGCGGAACGTGGTCGGAATGCATGCGCATTCTCCGCCACGAATGCGGTCACGTCGTCACCCACGCCTATCAGCTCCATCGCCGCCGCCGCTGGCAGCAATTGTTCGGCCCGTCATCGAAACGTTATCCGCGTTATTACCGCGCCAATCCGGCTAGTCGTAACCACGTTCAAAATTTGCGGCTGTGGTACGCGCAAAGTCATCCGGATGAAGATTTCGCCGAAACCTTTGCGGTATGGCTGCGGCCGCGCTCGCATTGGCGCACGCGCTATGCAGATTGGCCGGCGCTCAAGAAGCTCGAATACGTTGACGAGTTAATGGCCGAAATAGCCGGCAAGCGCCCGACGCTGACGCACCGCGAGAAAGTGGACCCGCTCAGCACGCTTTCAGGAACGCTCGGCGATTATTACAAAAAGAAACGTGCCCTCTATCTCGTCGACACGCCGAAAACCTACGATCGCGATTTGCGACGCTTGTTCTCGGCCGACCCACGGCACCATCGCTCGGAGGCGGCTTCGTCGTTCATCAGGCGCAATCGCGCCAGAGTCCGTGAATTGGTGGCGAAGTGGACAGGTGAATATCAGCTCACCTTCAACTCCGTGCTCGACGACATGATCCAGCGCTGCCGCGAACTCAATCTACGCGCCGTCGGCTCCGAACGCGAACTGCTCACGGATTTCACGGTGTTGTTGACCGCGAAAACCATGCATGCATTGTTCGGTCCGTCGCGCCGCAGGTGGATCGCATTATGAAACGGCTTCGCGTCCTGGTGCTCGTTCACCCGGACCTGATACCCCCGGAATCAAGAAAAGGGTTTTCCGAAGAAGAGGTCAACGTCTGGAAAACCGAATACGACGTCGTCAACACCTTGCGCGCCGCCGGGCACGAAGTACGGCCGCTCGGCGTGCATGACGAGCTCAAGCCAATCCGCGAAGAAGTCGAGGCGTGGAAGCCTGAGGTCGTCTTTACATTGCTTGAACAGTTTCATGGCGAGGCGATCTATGACCAGAACGTCATCAGTTATCTGGAACTGCTGCGCGTACCCTATACGGGCTGCAATCCGCGCGGTTTGATGTTGGCGCGCGGCAAGGATTTGTCAAAGACACTCGTTCATTACCACCGCGTCCCTGTGCCGGACTTCGCGGTCTTCCCGATGCATCGCAAAGTTAAGCGGCCGCCTCGACTCGCCTTACCGCTGATCGTCAAGAGCGTCAATGAAGACGCGTCGTACGGTATTTCCCAGGCCTCGGTAGTGGACAGCGACGATAAGCTCGCGGAGCGGGTCAGTTTCATCCATGAGCGCGTCGGCACGGCCGCAATCGCCGAGCAATATATCGAAGGCCGGGAAATTTATGTCGGAGTGGTCGGCAACGAGCGATTGCTGGTGTTGCCGATTTGGGAGCTGCAATTCAAGAACATGCCGCAGGGCGATTGGCTGATTGCCACCGAGAAAGTCAAGCACGATACCGGGTATCAGGAGCGTCGCGGCATTCTGCACGGCCCCGCCAAGGATCTGACGCCGGAACTGGCGATGCGTATTCAACGACTGGCGAAGCGAATTTATCGCACGCTTGAACTCGACGGCTATGCGCGTATCGATTTTCGTCTAGCTGCGGACGGCACACCCTATTTTCTGGAAGCCAATCCCAACCCCGAAATTGCGGAAAACGAGGAATTCGCCACCGCCGCGCGGCACGTCGGCATCAGCTATCCGGATCTGTTGCACCGGATTGTGGCGCTTGGCTTGCGGCGCGGCACTGGGACCGTCGCCGAATAGACGGACGAGATAGCTACGCGCTTTTGCGCTTTTCGCGTGCCGGGCGCTGACCGTGAGTGGCTTCACGCTTTGCCGCTTCGTGCTTTGCGCCCTCGCGCTTCGCAATTTCATGCTTGGCTGCTTCGTGCTTGGTCGCCTCGCGCTTTGCCGGTTCGTGCTTTGCCAAATGGTGTTCGCGGCCGGAGCGGCGAGCGTCGACATGGACGTCGCCACGTTTGTTGTACGATGCCTGGCTTTTCTTCGTGCCGTTGTTTCTTTGTGCTTTGCGCCGCCGGGTCGGCAGCAAGCCTGGCGTCGAGTTCCTCCTCGCTCGGCATACGGATGTGCTGGACGCGCTCGAGCTGCGCCTGCTGCATTTGCTCCTGTTCGACATTGGCAAAGGCCGGCAAACTGCGGCACGGCAGGCGCGGAACGAAAGTCAGCGCTTCGTTGTCGACCGGCGCTCGTTTCCAGGTCTCGGCGGTCAACCCGGCGACGCGCAGCACGTAGCCGCGGGTTTCGCGCGGCAGGCTGCCACGATGCTCAAGCCATTCGATGACGCGACGCGGGCCGGCATTGTAAGCGGCAGCCACGAAGCCGAGATTGCCGAACTGCACCGATCGGTTTTTCTACAATACCGACGGCGAAATGCTGATCGTGCCGCAGCAGGGCAGGGCGCATTTTGTCACCGAGCCCGGGATCATCGCGGTCGCGCCGGGCGAAGTTGCCGTCATTCCCCGCGGCTTGCGTCGCCACGTCGCCATTGCCGCCAGGCGTGATTATGCCTTCGACGAAATCGGTGGGCTGCTGCGGAACGGCGCTTTCGAGTCGCGCTGCCTGATGGCCCGTCGCGGGGCTATATCTGCGAAAATTACGGCGCGATGTTTCGCTTGCCGGAGCTCGGCCCGCTTGGCTCAAACGGCCTTGCCAATCCGCGCGACTTTTTGAGCCCGGTCGCGTTCTATGAAGACGCCGACCAGCGCTCTTTCCTCATCGCGAAATTCCAGGGCAATCTATGGGCAGCGGAAATGGACCATTCGCCGCTCAACGTCGTTGTCTGGCACGGCAATTTGACGCCTTACAAGTACGACCTGGCACGCTTTATGGTGATCGGCACGGTTAGTTTCGATCATCCCGATCCGTCGATCTACACGGTGCTTACCGCGCCGTCCGACCTGCCTGGTGTTGCCAATGTCGATTTCGTCATTTTCCCGCCGAGATGGCTCGTTGGCGAGGACACGTTCCGGCCCCCCTGGTTTCACCGCAACACGATGGCGGAGTTCATGGGTCTCTTGCAGGGCGTTTATGACGCCAAGGCCGAAGGCTTCCTGCCGGGCGGCGCCAGCCTGCACAATTGTATGAGCGCGCATGGACCGGATGCCGAAACCTGGGAGCGGGCAAGCCATGCCGAACTCAAGCCGCAAAAGCTCGAAGATACGATGGCATTCATGTTCGAAAGCCGCTACGCTTTTCGGCTCACGCGCTACGCCAGCGAGTCCTCCGAATTGCAACATGACTATTTTGAGGGCTGGCAAGGGCTGGCCAAACATTTCCCCAATCCGGTTTAGCGACCGCAGCCAATGCGTAGCTTCTGCCGCGCCGCGGCACACGAACTTGCTCCTGAAAGACAAGAGGACGATATGATCGCTTTGAGAAAAATATTTATGTTCGGCGCGACCTTGGGCGTGATCCTCCTCACGGCCACGAGCGCGACGCGGGCGCAGGATTATCCGACCCGCCCAATCATGGCGATCGTACCGTTCGCCGGCGGCAGTGCCAGCGACGTGGTCAGCCGCATTCTGTTCGACCATATGTCGAAGACGCTGGGTCAGCCGATCGTGGTCGAGAATCGGCCGGGGGCCGGCGGCAATAGCGGCACCGCAGATGCGACCAAAGCGGCGGCCGATGGCTATACCATCGTCGGCAGCGGATCAGGCCCGGTCGCGGCCAATGTCACGCTGTACAAGCATCTCGACTACGATCCGCAAAAGGACCTGGCGATCATCTCGCCGTTTGCGTCCTTCACGATAATTGTGGCGGCGAGCAGCAAGCTGCCGGTAAACACCGTGCAGGAGCTGATCGACTATGCAAAGGCTCATCCCGGTGAACTGAATTACGGCTCNGTCGGCATCGGCAGCTCGCAGCACCTTGCCGGTGAATATTTTGCCCAGCTCACCGGTGTCAAGATCACCCACGTGCCATATCGCAACATCGGCCAATATGTGCCGGATCTCATGTCCGGCCAGGTACCGCTCGGCTTCCAGTGGTTTCCCAATGTTTCGGCTGCGCTTACTGCCAAAGGCGCGAGGGCGCTTGCGGTTGCGGGTGCCAATCGTCTGCAAGCGCTGCCGGATGTACCCACGACCAAGGAGGCCGGGCTGCCGCAATATGTCGTGTCGGGCTGGTTTGCGCTATTGGCGCCGCGTGGCACGCCGCCCGCGATCCTCGCCGAGCTCAATGGCGCTTTGAAAGCCGCCGTTACTGACGAAAGCGTGCGCGCTCGCTTTGCCCAGCAGGGGGCCGAGGCTATTTACATGGCGCTTGATCAGTCCAAGCAATTTATCGGCGATGAGATCGTGAAATATCACGACATCATCACCAAGGCCGGTATCGCGCAGATCGACTAGATGAACCGGAGGAGCCGGCTTTGATTGTCCGCACAAGATGAATCGGGAACGGCCGCGAGACCGTCCCCGATTTTGCTTTGCCGCGCGAGCGCTCACATGCGCTCGCAATCGCGCGCGTGCACGTTAGCCGATGCAGACGTCGATCGGCCGCCACGCCCACACGCCCGGTGCAACGTGCACCCAGACAAAGGCCGTACAGTCGTCCCAGCCGTTCAGAAATACCCACTGGCCGTGCCAGAACCGACGGAAGCCGAAGCGTCTGCCGTGTTCGAAGAAGTTGCCCCGCTCGACGCCGCGATGCCGGAAGTCGCCTTGGACGTTTCGATCTCGATCGCCGCGAACCAAATCACGATCGCGGTCCCCATATCGGTTGAAGAGGCGCCGATCGCGGTCGTTCAATTGATTGCGCTCCGAAAAGCGATTGTTGAATTGCGGTCCGCCAGTCTTGGGCGAGTTCATCGTTTGGCTTCTGTTGGAGGGCCCCACATTGCTTGGCCCCGTATTGCTCGGCCCCATGTTGCTAGCCCCCACAGCGCTGGGTCCGCTCGGTCCGCGCGGCGCACTGGAGTTACCGGGGCCGGGACCGCCGGCGCCGCTTGGTCCGTGTGATGCACCGAAATTCGCGCTAGGCGCTCCTCCTCCGCCGCGCATTTGATCCTGAGCATAGGCGGCGGTCGCCAGAACGAGCGCCACCGCGGTCGTCAATGCTAATTTCTTCATTTCTCGCTTGCCTCGTGTGTTTTTCTCAAAAGTCGACTCATTGCGAGCTATTCGCCCGCTGTCACAACAACAAAGTCCCCGCACGCGAGTTCATTGGAACTACCGCATTGGTGGTCGGGCAGTTTGCACGCAAAAGCAGACCCCGGTCCTCGATCGGACCGGAGTCTGAGATTTTCCTGAATTAGCGGCTTGAGCGTTTATCGCCACCCGCGCGGTTTTCAGGGGCAAAGCGTAGCTGGATCAGGTTCGTTCTTAGCCGTGCAAACGATGCATTTGCGCTGCACACGGCTTGCGATTGTTTGCTTCGTTGCGTGAAGGATAAGCAACGAGAGTGTCAAAAGCGAAATGCAATTCGTGCAAATTCGCAGAAACCAATCTTCAGTTTCTTTGTTTACCGTACCGCTTGCGCAGCGGAAGGGCGTTCCTGCCGCGCAATACAGCATGGAGATGCCCGAGACCAAACAGCCTCAGACTCGAGCGTGTCTCCTTGCGCGCGTCTTCAAGGAATGAAGAGGCGGACTTAAACTTTCGAGTCCGGCACTGCGTCCGGCGCCAGCTGGCTTTGCCTGGGCTGGTCGGCGCGCCAACGATGGCAACAAAGCGCGGTAGCGGGTAGGCTTGGGGTCTGTTTCGGGACTATTGGTCGCCGGTAGCTGCGGCGGCAAGGAAAAAATGGTGGAGGGCGTGCTCCGATTGGGGCTGTCGATTGCGGCAGCGACGGCGATCTTGCTCGCGATCTGCGGCGCAGGCGTGGCCGATAACTATCCGACGAGGCCAATCATCCTTGTCATTCCGCTGCCTCCGGGTGGGACCAACGACATTATGGCGCGCGCGGTAGCCGACAAGATGAGCGCGGCGCTGGGGCAGCGGATCGTCATCGAAAATCGCAATGCCGGCGGCAGCGGCACGGTGGGCACGCGTGAGGTGGCCCGCGCAATCCCTGATGGTTACACGATTATACTCGGCTACACCTCAACACTGGCCACGGGCCCGCACATTTTCAGCAATGCCGGTTACGATCCGCGCAAGGATTTTGCGCCGCTCGGGCTCATTGCATCTGCACCAGCCTTGCTGCTCGTGCACCGCGATCTGCCGGTCCACACGGTCGAAGAATTGATTGCTTTGATGAAAGCCTCGAAGGAACCTTATCAGGTGGCGACGCCCGGCGCCGGAACCGTCAACTATCTGGCCTCAATCCTGTTCGCCCAGCAAGCCGGCGTGCAGGTTCAGCAAATCATCGAAAAGGGCTCGAACCCCCTGATAACGGACATGATGGGCGGCTTCGTCAAAGTCGGATTCAATCCCATTCCGGTGTCCCGCGCTGCGCTCGACGGGGGTTATGTACGAGCGTTAGCCGTGACGTCGAGCAAACACTCGACCTTGATGCCAGAACTCCCGACGCTCGCGGAGTCAGGGCTGCCTGGCTTCGATGCTACGCTGACGTATGGCTTGCTGGCGCCGGCACGGACGCCGTCCGCGATTGTCGAGCGACTGAACAAAGAATTGCGCGCGGCGCTCGCCAGTGACGAGGTCCGCGCGCGGATTATTGCTGAAGGCGGTGAGCCAGAGCCGACCACGCCCGAACAGCACGCCGCCGTGATCGATCGTGAAGAACTGAAATGGTCGGCAGTGATCCGCGCAGCCGGAATAGAGGCCCGCTGAGCTCGCCGATTAAAGCCGCCGGCCGAAGCCGCCGCGCATACCGTGCGTCAGCAGTGAAATGACGAACAGAACCAGGGCGATAAAGAAGATGATCTTCGCAATGCCCACTGCCGCTCCCGCAATTCCGCCAAAGCCCAAAATGCCGGCGATGATCGCGATGATCAAAAGCGTAATGACGAGGCTCAACATATGTGCGCTCCGCATCTCAAGTTGCCGTTGCTGAGCAATAAACTCGCCGCCACCAACGCGGTTCCGTGCGGTCAGGCCTGGTCGGGATCGTTCCGTGGCGGGAACAGGAAAATTCCCAGCACAAGTAAGAGAGTGAGGACCGCGTAGATCTGAAGTTCCGCATTGTGCAGCGCAAGCGCGAACTGACCACAAAACCGGTCAAGCTCCGCAAACAATGAGCCGTTCATCGGCATTGCCCCTCGTGCGCCCAGCGCGCCACTTCTGCAATCGTCCGAGAAACGAGCGAAAGTGTGACGTGAGCGGAGAACCGAGTGCGTAAAACTTAAAGGAGTTGGCCGTGGTCGTCGAAGAAGCGATGTGGACCTTCAAAATCGCCAATCGGAACCCAATACGTGACGATTGTTCCTGGTTGCTCGCGCGGCAACTAGACGTGCAGGTGAAATGCCTGCGGATCGATCGTGAAAGCGCGACGGCATGATTCGATGCCGGGCAAATCGTGGCTGCGGCGATACGGCCGTAGAGCGATCGCTAATCCCACTCGATCAATCGAGGCAAAATCGGTCCATTGCGGCGGGCAATTGTAACAAATCACGTCGGAATTGTTGTGCCGCGATCCCGGGAGCCACCGCCGTTCTCGTCGATGAACTCCGAGACTTTGATCAATGCCTTGCGAATGCTCCCCTGAGTTGAATAATCGCGCTCCCAACATGCGGGCCAGCTAAGATGGTTAGGTGTTTTATCTTCTAATGAAATTATACGCACCAAATAAGGGTCATACGTCAAAATCCCAAACCATTGACGTACCTAAGATCCAATTGACGCTTTTCACGTTGCGGTTGGCCCACGCGCGAACACGATCAGGAGCCAAGCGACCAGTATCGCACCAGCAATTAAAGTCGCGATGTCCGTCGTTCGCGACGGAAGTAAAATTGTTACGAGCGCGAGAGCAGCGAGCGCGAGATTGACGGCAAAGACTCGCCCCACCACGTCAATGACGCGGAAGCCGCCGCTGGTGGCGCGCTGATAAAAATGCGACCGGTGCGCTTGCCATACCGGTTCGCCCCGTACGGCCCTGCGTAAAAGCGTGATGGTGCTGTCAGCGAGATAGTACAACGGCAGCAGCACCGCGGCGGTGCGCGCCCCGCTGCCGGCGAGCACAAGCAAGAGCCAGCCAAGCAAAAATCCGATGGGAAGACTGCCGACGTCTCCGAGAAAAAGTTTGGCGACTGGGCGGTTGAAAAAGGCAAATCCAATCGTGGCGCCGCATAGGGCCAAGCTGATGACTGTATCCGGCCATGGAAGGTAGCCAAGCAAGCCGATGGCGGCGAGTGTGCCGGTGATCGGAACCACCTCGACGACGGTCATCCAGTCGAGGCCATCCATGAAATTCACGAGATTGACAAACCATAACGCGCCGATGAGGAGTAAAATGCGCTCGGCCCACCAGGGCTGAACAGGCAGTAGGCGCAGGTCTGGCGGCAATGTCGTCAGCACGGCGACAATGGCAAAACTTTGCAGGACCAGCCGGGGCGTAGCGGCAATCGGACGTTTGTCCGCCATCGCGCCGACTGCCGCCATCAGAAACACGGCGCCTAAGATGACAATGAACGGCGCCACGCTCGCGTATGCGGTCCTCGAAAAATACAAGACACCGCCGGACACAAGGATGGTCGCGCCGACTACCGCAATGCCACCGCCTTGCGGCGTCGGCAATTTATGTGACGAACGGGCGTTCGGCTTCGCCACCGCATAGCGCGCAAGCCAAGGACCGAGGACTACAATCAGTAACGCGCTAAGTACGGCCGCAGCCGATACAATCGCCAGCGCCACAAAGGCAGTGAGGCTATCGTGCATTCCAAATCTGTCCGACATCGCTCCGTCGGTTGGATTACCACACTTGTCGGAAGGCGCAATTTCAGAGTCGGCCTGTGGTTGCGTAATTTAATGCTGGAGGTAGAACTAACCAGCGAAGCGAAGCACGGTAGTATTGCACAAAGGGTCTAACGCCTTGCTGGCTTTCCTCAAAACTTTTGAGAGGCGAGTGATAAAGCCGCAGTATGTAATGCTGCTCACAGCCCTTTTGTCGGCGCAACGCACCTGCAAATGGGCAATTGGCAGGTGATAGCTCCCGAACCTTCGCCTTGTAGTGCGCGAGCCAGGGGACCGAAGGCCAGGATCAGCAGTGCGCTAGACGCGACCGCCGACATCGAAGTCGCGACGCTATGGACTCCGATCAGAATTTCCGGAATGTTGGTTGATTATTCCCAAAACACGATTCAAGGCTTGCGAATGTCGGCCCCTAGTGCGATTTCGCGCTTCGACCGCGCCTTTTTCGTCAGGTTGGCCGACTGGGTTGCGGCCTCCGTGGCGATTGCTCTGCCCTGGTCGACCAGCGCAGTTGGAATCGCCATCGCGGCATGGCTCGTCGTTTTGCTGCCAACCTTGGACGCGGCTGCGGTTAAGCGCGAGCTTGGCACCGCAGCCGGCGGTTTGCCGGTCGTTCTATGGTGCCTGGGCCTCGTTGGCACGTTATGGGCCGATGTCAGCTGGCATGACCGCTTCGCGGGTCTCGACAGTTTTCATCGGTTGCTTGCGATTCCCCTACTGTTTGCTCAGTTCCGCCGCACCGGCAATGGCATTTGGGTTGCTTGTGGCTTTTTCATTTCATCGATTGCCTTATTGACTGCCTCCTACGCAATTGTTTTCGCATTCGGCGATAGAGGACACGGTGTCTACGGCGTGCCCGTGCACGACACAATTTTTCAAGGAACGGTGTTTCTGATCTGCGCGTTTGGCGCCTTCGGCTACGCAGCCTTGGTCGGCGAAAAACGACCTCGGTCCCTGCTCATCGCGCTGTTCGCGATTGGCGCGCTGTTCCTGATCAATTTTGCCTTCGTAACCACCAGCCGCATTGCGCTTGTCGTAGCGCCGCTTTTGCTTTTGCTGGCCGGGTGGCGCTTGTTTAAATGGAATGGAGTTTTGGGCGCGCTACTGGTTGCGATGACGGTCGGGAGTGTAATGTGGGTCGCTTCATCCGTCCTGCGCGATAGGGTCGCGGGCTCCATCGTCGAGATGCACAAATATCAAACTAATGAATCGGCATCGATCGGTGAACACATCACTTTTCTCAAGGCATCTTTGTCTATCATCGCGTCAGCGCCGATCATCGGCCACGGCACCGGTTCGATAGCCGAGGAATTTCGGCGCATCACGGCAGGACAAACCGGGGTCTCGGCAACGCCTACAGTTAATCCGCATAATCAGACTTTTGCTGTTGCCGTTCAATTGGGCTTAGTCGGAGCCGTGATGCTATGGGTGATGTGGANCGCACACATTGCTTTATTCCGCGGGCCGAACGCGTTCGCGTGGCTTGGCTTGGTTCTGGTGGCGGAGAATGTTTTATC
>AF_2010_repII_A1DRAFT_10000170_pt1 | contig 12360 bp, 9 predicted proteins | sample AmaForreplicIIA1_FD_9195 | JGI IMG/M metagenome (IMG submission 9195)
CCGAGCAATTCGGTGGAAATCTTCGCTTCATTGTCCGCAAGATCCTTCGCGATTTTGGCGAAGCGCGCCGCCAGGTTCTGATCCTGAGTCTGCGCAGCCAGAGCCTGCGCCCAATATAGCGCCAGATAAAAATGGCTGCCGCGATTGTCGATCTCACCAACCTTACGGGCTGGGGACTTGTTGCTCTCCAGGAACTTCGCATTGGCCTGATCGAGCGTGTCCGCCAGAATCTTTGCGACCTGATTGTTCGACGCCTTCGCCAAGTGTTCCAACGACGCGGCCAACGCGAGGAATTCACCCAGGGAATCCCAGCGGAGGTAGCCCTCGTGCTGGAACTGCTGCACATGTTTCGGTGCGGATCCGCCCGCACCGGTCTCGAACAGGCCGCCGCCGTTCAGAAGAGGCACAATTGAGAGCATCTTGGCGCTGGTTCCGATTTCGAGAATTGGGAACAGATCCGTGAGGTAGTCGCGCAGCACGTTGCCCGTCACAGAGATGGTGTCCTTGCCATCCTTCATCCGCTCCAGCGAGAAACGCGTCGCTTCTGCCGGAGCCATGATCCGCATGTCGAGGCCCTTTGTATCGTGCTTCGGCAGATACTGGTTGACCTTCTTGATCAGCTCGGCATCGTGCGCACGGGTCTTGTCCAACCAGAAGATGGTGGGGGCTCCGGTAGCCTTCGCGCGATTGACAGCCAGCTTGACCCAATCTTGAATCGGCGCATCCTTCACCTGGCACATGCGCCAGATATCGCCTTCTTCGACCTTGTGCTCCAGCAATGTTTTTCCAGTCGCATCAACCACACGAATCGTACCGTTGCCCGGCGCCTTAAAGGTCTTATCGTGCGAGCCATATTCTTCCGCCGCCTGCGCCATCAGGCCGACGTTAGGCACACTTCCCATGGTGCGGGGATCGAAGGCACCGTGCTTCTTACAGAATTCGACGACTTCATGATAGACCGGGGCGTAGCTGGCATCGGGGATGACGCACTTGGTATCCGCCAGCTTCCCGTCCGGACCCCACATTTTCCCCGAGTCACGAATAACCGGCGGCATAGAGGCGTCGATGATGATGTCGCTCGGCACGTGCAGGTTGGTGATGCCCTTGTCGGAATTCACCATCGCCATCGGGGGACGCTTCTGATACACGGCTTGGAGGTCCGCCTCGATAGCCTTGCGCTGATCGTCCGGCAAGGATTTGATCTTGAGGTACAAATCGCCGAGCCCGTTGTCCGGATCGACGCCGAGTTTTTGGAACGTGGCCGCGTGCTTCTCGAACACGTCCTTGTAGTAAACCGACACGGCATGACCGAAGATCTTGGGGTCAGAGACCTTCATCATGGTTGCTTTCATGTGGAGCGAGAACAACACGCCCTGCTTCTTGGCATCCTCAATCTGCTCTTCGAGGAACTGGCGTAAGGCGCGCTTGCTCATGAAGGTGGCGTCGATGACTTCACCGGCTTGCAGCGCGACCTTGGGCTTGAGCACCGTGGTCTTGCCGTCCTGGCCGACGAACTCGATCCGTGCGTCGGTGGCGGCACCCATCGTCATGGACTTCTCGTTGGACCGGAAGTCCCCCCCCTTCATTTGGGCCACGTGGGTCTTGGAATCCGGGCTCCAGGCTCCCATCTTGTGCGGGTGCTTTCTGGCATAGGCCTTCACAGAGAGGGGTGCGCGGCGATCGGAATTGCCCTCGCGCAAGACCGGGTTGACGGCACTGCCTTTGACCTTGTCATAGCGAGTCTTGATGTCCTTCTCTTTGTCGTCTTTCGGGTCTTCGGGATATGCGGGAAGCTCGTAGCCCTGACTCTGCAGTTCCTTGATCGCCGCCTTTAACTGCGGGACGGAGGCGCTGATGTTCGGCAGCTTGATGATGTTGGCTTCCGCCGTCTTGGCAAGTTCGCCCAACTCAGCCAGCGCGTCCGATTGCTTCTGTTGCGGCGTTAGATATTCGGGGAAGACCGCGAGGATGCGCCCCGCCAGCGAGATGTCCCGCAATTCGACGGACACGCCCGCCGCCTTGGTAAAGGCGTTGATGATTGGAAGAAATGAGTAGGTCGCCAACATCGGCGCTTCATCGGTCTTTGTATAGATAATTTTGGAGGCTTTGGTCGTCATGGTTGTTTTCCTCTTTCCGCATCGTGTCAGTTCAGCGCGTTCAACGCTGAACCTGCCTTGAACCACGCAATCTGTTGTTCCGTCATGCTATGGTTCGCCCGGATGGTGAGCACTTGGCCATCCGCTTTGTGTATTGTCACCTGCACCGGCTTGCCAGGAGCCAGGCTTTGTAGCCCCGTCACACTGATGCGGTCCTGCTGCTCGATCTTCTCGTAATCCTTCGGGTCAGCGAAGGTCAACGCCAAGATCCCCTGTTTCTTCAAATTGGTTTCATGAATTCGAGCGAAGCTCTTCGTGATCACGCCCCGCACGTTAAGGAACCGAGGCGACATGGCCGCATGCTCGCGGCTGCTACCCTCGCCATAGTTCTCGTCGCCGACCACGATCGAGGCGATCCCCTTCGCTTTGTAGGCGCGTGCGATCTGAGCAATTGTTAAGTTTGACTCACCGGTGAGTACGTTCGTGCCCTTGCCGGGCTCGGACGAAAACGCGTTGTTCGCACCCAGGAACATGTTATCGCTGATCTTGTCCAAATGGCCGCGGAACTTGAGCCAGGGACCGGCCGGCGAAATATGGTCCGTTGTGGTCTTGCCTTTGGTCTTGATCAACAAGGGAAGCTTATCGAAGTCCTTACCGTCCCACCGCTGAAAGGGCTGCAGCAATTGCAACCGTTCACTCGTCGGTGGAATATCGACGGTCAGCGCATCGCCGTTCTCGGCCGGCGCCACATAGCCCTCTTCGCCTTTTGCAAACCCCTTGGCCGGCAATTCTTCACCCACCGGCGGATCCAGCTTGAACGCTTTCCCGTCGGCACCGTTGAGAGGCTGGTGGACCGGATCGAATCCCAGATTGCCGGACAAGGCATAGGCCGTCACGACCTCCGGGCTCGCGAGGAACGACAGGGTTTCGTTAATCCCGTCGTTGCGTCCGGGGAAGTTCCGGTTGAAGGAGCTGACGATCGAATCCGCCTTGCCCTTCACGCCGTCAGCACGCTTCCACTGTCCGATACAGGGGCCACAGGAGTTCGACAACACGGTGCCGCCCAGCTTCTCGAATGTGTCCAAAAACCCGTCGCGCTTCATCGTGTGATAGATGCGCTCAGAACCCGGAGAAATGAGGAATGCGGTCTTCGCCTTCAACCCCGCCTTCATCCCTTGCCTGGCAATATGCGCAGATCGGCTGATGTCTTCGTACGATGAGTTCGTACAGCTGCCGATCAACGCAGCCTTCAATTCAACCGGATAGCCCTTCTCTTTCGCCTCCGCAGCCAACTTGGAGATCGGCCGGGCAAGGTCCGGCGTATGCGGACCGACCACATGCGGCTCCAGCTGCGACAGGTCAATCTCAACGATTTGGTCGTAGTACTTCTCAGGTGACTGGTAGACCTCTGGGTCGGCGACCAGGAGTTCCCTGTGTGATCGCGCCAAGTTCGCCAAGTCCGCCCGATCGGTGATGGCCATATAGGCGACCATCTTCTGGTCGAAGGGGAACACGGAGGTAGTCGCGCCGAGCTCCGCACCCATATTGCAGATGGTGCCCTTACCGGTTGCGCTGATTGTTTCAGCACCCGGTCCGAAGTATTCGACGATCTTATTGGTCCCGCCTTTCACCGTCAGCAGGCCGCAGAGATACAGAATCACGTCCTTCGGAGAGGCCCAGCCGTTCAGTTTGCCGGTTAGCCGCACACCGATGAGTTTCGGATCCAGCACTTCCCAAGGAAGCCCCGCCATCACTTCACCCGCGTCAGCACCGCCGACTCCGATCGCCAACATGCCGAGCCCTCCGCCATTCGGAGTATGCGAATCGGTTCCGATGATCAAACCGCCGGGAAACGCATAGTTTTCCAACACAACTTGGTGAATGATCCCTGCCCCCGGTTTCCAGAAGCCGATCCCGTATTTTTTCGCCGCCGAGGCCAGGAAGTTATAGACCTCCTTGTTTTCGTCCATCGCGCGGAGCAGATCCTTCTCGGACCCCATTTCGGCGCGGATCAAGTGGTCGCAGTGGATCGTGCTCGGCACGGCAGCTTTCTTCTTGCCCGCCTGCATGAACTGCAGCATGGCCATCTGCGCCGTCGCGTCCTGCATGGCCACTCGATCGGGACGTAGCGCCAGCATGGCTTTGCCACGTTCCCAGGTCTGCGTATCAAAATTGTCGGCATGGACGACAAGAATTTTTTCTGCCAGCGTCAGACCACGGCCGAATTTCTTTCTGGCCTTAGCAAATACGTCAGGCATCTTTGCGTAAAGGTTCTTTGCAAGTTCTAGTGACATTGTGTCGCTCCTTCTAAAATCTCGGGTGGAGGCAACGGGCTCGGGGCCAAGGGTTTCGGACCTCTANCCTCGCGCCAGCTCGCNTTGTACCTTCTTTAATCATTTCAACGGCGGGACTTCTCTCCGCTTCGGCGCCGCGTAATTCACCAGATAATCGAACAGTCGGATCAAGCGGCTATCCTGGCGCTTCTGGTCCACCCAATGGCCAATCAACCCGATCGTACGCGAGAGAATAAAGAATCCATTCAGACTGTCGACCGGGAAACCGATATCGACGAGCACCGCCGCCATCGTCCCGTCCACGTTGAGAATAAGGTTATCTTTCTTGGCAGCCGTGACCTTTTCCACTTCCAATGCAAAATCGAGACACGGCGTCCTGATGTTCAAGCTCTTCACATATCCTACCAACTCCGTAACCCGCTTATCCGGATTGCGGAGGCTCTTCACGCGATGGCCGATCCCCGGCACCGGGCCGACATTTTTCTTCATGTAGGCCAAGAAGTCATCGACGGACATCTTATTGTCGACTGCATACTTGAAGTATCGACCGGCATCCGTGACGGCGCCACCGAAGCGAGGACCGATCATAATCAAACCGGCTGCCACCGACTGTGACAACCCGATCCCAGCGCAAGCCGCCAAGATGGTCGCATAGGCGCCGCTGACGCAAGGGCCGTGGTCCGCAGAGAGCATCATGATCCGCTTGATGATTTCGGCTTCCTGCTTGGAGATCAGACGCTTGTCCCACAGCAGTCCGATAACGTGCGGGATCTCGTAGCCCTTCTTGATCAGCTCGGAGGCCGGATAGCCGTCATAGCAGGGTTCGTCACCACGATCGTCACTGATGGTCGTGCGAATCAACGGCGCCACCATTACTTCGTCCGCCTTCATCGCTTCTTCCACCGACTTCGGCAACTTCGGCAGAACAGCCGGCTCAACCACTGCTTTGACCTGACCGGACTTCAACAGGTCTTGATACGTTTCCTTGATGGCAGGACCGAGCGCGCCGAACGTCGGGGGCACAAGCGCACCAGCTTTCTTGAGCGCATCGGATTTCGATCGTGCCGAGCCCTCGCCCTTCATGCCTTCCTTCGCACCCGCATGCCCGAACTTCATCCCCTTGGGCAAACTTTCCTGACAGAAGCCGGACACCACCGCGATCAACTTGACCCGGCGCTTCTTGGCACCGTACCACTCGGCCGCGCGCTCCTCGAGATCGCCGCCCATTTCACCGACAATGACAACGGCCTTCGTCTGTGGATCGTCCTCGAACATTTCGAGATAGCTCACATAATCGGTGCCGGGATAGGCATCGCCGCCGATACCGATCGCCGTCGTAATGCCGTCAGCGAACTGCGAGCAGATCCAGATGATTTCGTTGGAGAGTCCGCCAGACTTGGTAATGACACCGAATGATCCTTCGCGATGGAGTTTCGAGAACACTAGGTTGTCGAACGCTCCGCCAATCACGCCGAGACGGCAGGAACCGGCCGAAATGACGCCGATGGATGAAGGACCGTTGAAGACCTTACCCAGCTCCCGTGCATGCGCGCCAAGCAGCTTGGCATCTTTTTCCGGTACACCTTCGGTGATCATGGAAACGACCTTGATATGCGGATCATTGAGCGCTTCCATGCCGCCCCTCATCGCACGATCCGCCCCGATGTAGACAAGGCTGGTATTAATGGTCGGGTGGTTTCTCGTCGCATCAGCGATGGATCTGTACACGGGAATGGCGATCAACCCGCTACCGTAGGGAACCTCGTTCGTCTTGCCCGCGTCGGGTGGATAGACGAAGGCCTCGACGTTGAGCGGGCGCTTAATAAGGTAACAGAACTCGGCCATGCGGCGGGCAGCGTTGACTCCTGCTTGGCCACCCTGAATCACCACGCGGGTGTCTTTGTTTGCCAGAATACTCATCGGGATCTCCCTCTTAAAAGATCGTGACGGGTGACCAGTGACGAGGAGGGTGACTCCTCGTCGTCGTCACGTGTCAGTCTTTACGCGTCACTCCTTTTGAAGCGCCTTGTCGACAATGTCGGTGAGCGGCGTGTTGCGGTCAAAGACTTGGATATCGAAACCTTCGTCTTTTAACGTGCGCATCGCATCGAGGCCTTCCTTCTCCCGGGGGCCACCGCGGCGCACCCAGATCCTGACGCCGTTCAGCTTGCCTTCTGATTTGGCTTTGCGGAAGCCGTTGATAATGCCGCCGAATGTTTTCTTTACGTCCGTGAAGTTCGCGATGGCGCCGCCAACAATAATGTTCTTGATGCCCGGCAGCGAGCAGACTTTGTCGGTCAGGACTTCGACCGCCCAATCGGGTGGATCGCCCGAATATTCAGCATAGTTGGCGAGCTTCCCGCCGCGCGCGACGACTGCGTCCGAATAGTATACGCTGGCGCCACCGCCGGCAGGCAACATCGCCGTGTCACCGCCGGGAATTTCGATGAATTTCACCGAGCCCTTGATCTTGGAATCGACCGCCATCACTTCCATTTCGTTTTTGGAATACGCGCGGCCGAATTCCGCCGCAAAGGCAAAGTTCCAATCCGGATGACGGAACTTGGCATCGCCATCGAGCAAGGTGACCGCGTCCAGCGCGACGAGCTCACCATCTTTCTCGCGAAAAACCACCGGGTTGACTTCCAGATACTGGGCATCCTCATTGTCGAAGCAAACAAACATCTTGCCAGCATAGTCGGCCATCTTCTTGGCGAGAGACCCGGTGAAACCAGCATCCTTGACCAGCTTGTCTAGCCCCTCCGGAGTGGGGCTTTGACCGACGTCGAGCGTGAGTCGCTTGACGCGATCCCAGTTCGATTCGACTTCGATGCCGCCACAGTTGGCGACGAGAATTTCACACCCCTCGCGGGTTGACTTCACCGCACAATAATATTCTTCATTGTGTGGAATCATTTCGGAAACGATCACCTGAGAAACGGTGATGCTCCCGACCTGGCGGCCAATCATTTCCTTGGTCGCGGCCTCAGCAGCCTTGAAATCTAGATCAACTTTGACAAGACCGAGTTTGAATCGGGACCCTAACGCTTCATGGGCTTTCGCCACGAGCTTGGATGTTTTCAGCCAATCATTGACTTTTCCGAGCTTGGTGAGTTCATCAACTGAGGTGACCACCACGTAATGGGGGACGTGAATTCCCCACTTTTTCATCAGCCCCATTCCGGGACCTTCCAGCACCTTGGCCATAACGTTTCTCCTTGCATGTGAGGATCGTTATCAGGGGGAAAGGAATTGTAGCGAAATCGACACGATGACTCAATACACCAGAGGGACTAAGCTTGCAGGATCAAAAGGCCTACCACAACAAAGGCCATGCGATTCATTACCTAACCGCATGAAAATATAAACATATTTTTACCAACACGAAAAGATCGTTACGAGGGCTGGATGCGATTATCGTGAAGACCTCAGGGATTGGCAGGCGGGGCAGAAAAACGAGCTTCGCTCGCTCTGGAGGCGCCGAATCGTACGGCCGCAACGGTTTGGACAGGGTTGCCCTTCCTTCCCATACACGAGGTGGTGGTGCTTGTAGCGACCTTCAGTTCCATCGGGTGCGAAAAAGTCCCTGACACTCGATCCGCCACAGGCAATCGCGGCCTGAAGAACCGCCTGCATCGTGTCGTATACCTTAAATCTCGCGGCCTCACGCAGGTGACCGACGTTCCGATTCGGATGCAGCCCGGCGCGAAACAGTATCTCGTTGGCATAGATATTCCCGATACCTGCAATGACCTGTTGACGCATGAGCAAGGACTTGAGTCGTCCACGCCGGCCTTGTAACATCCGGGCAAACTCTTCCCGTGAGACGGACAGTGGGTCGTACCCAAACCGCCGGCTTACATATCGATTAAGGCCCACCTGATCCACCAACGAGAGGCGCCCAAATCGGCGAGGATTCCAATAGCGCAATTCCGGCTCCTGCCCCCCCGCAAACAACATCCTGACATGCACATGTTGCGGATATTTGGTCTGGACGGATTGAAAGAGGAGCAGGCCCGTCATCCCGAGTTCAGCCACAACATACCGGAGTTCATCCTCCTTCAAGAATCCCAGCGCCACACTTTTTCCATACCGCTCGATTCGCTGAAGGGTTGCACCGACATACCAGGGAAGCGTTTGACTGCCCTGCCGGATGATGTCCTGTCGTCCAACCCAGCAATCGGTCAGTCGAGATCCGAGGAGACACCGGCGGAGTTGTTCAGTAACAACCTCGGCTTCGGGTAATTCGGGCATGCACACCTTCTTCAGGTGGATGGGGGCGCATCTGTCTCGAGGAACGCGCAATTAGGCCACGACTGAGAGGAGAAAGGCAACGGCTGTCGCGGTTGAGGCGTTGAGTTCCGCCGCACAAGCGGCTTTCAGCGACGAGGCAAACCATCAGAGCGTCTGTGAACGGAATTGCGAAGACGGCGAACCTCTTGAATTGTCTCTTCGAGTTTCGGCAGCGGCGTTGCACCGGGACGACGTGTCAACACTAAGCTCAGCACATCGGCATAAGCCATTCCTTCGACACAACAGAGATAGGCCATAACGACGGACACCGATCGGCCCATTCCCACACGGCAACAGACCATCACCCGATTGTCTGCCACGAGGCGTTCGATCCAATGAACCGCACTGGCCAATGTCAGTGAATGAGCCTCACTAAACTCCTTCAGTGGAATACGGGCATAGACCACGCCTCCGGGTGCATCGATTTCATATTCCTGAGCCACTAGCAGCACTGCGCTCACCTGCGAAGCTGGCTGCCTGGCCTCGTCAATGTTCCCGACAAACAATCTGTCCGTTATCTGATACATGATGGCCTCAGTATAAGCGGCCTCTTGACATGGTCAAGCAAATCCTTCTTCCATCCGGTTGCAGTCTCTTTGGGGGCAACGCTATACTGACAGATACGACCGCAGCACCACCCAGTACACGCACATCATGCCGAACCCAACCGTCGAAACCGTCGAAAACAGGCTGGCCACGGTCCAGTGCGCTATCTGTAAAGGCAGCAGTTTCGGGATCGATCAGCGATTCATGAAACCCGACGGGGAATGGCGGGGCGTCTGCAAGAAGTGTTTCTACAGCTTCCCGGTCCACACCGATATGGAATTCTATCTCCGCACCCAACCGGACGTGCCCTATCGACTCAAGGAGATCTCCTGCACGGCGTGCAACCATCGAGGTGTAACTCTGGATTTTCGCATCATGATGTCGGTGCGGGAAGCCATCTACTTCGTCACCTGCAGCAACTGCAAACGGACCTTTCCTGAAAAGTCCTCGCTGGAAGCCTTCGAATAATCCCCCTTTCCCGCGTGAGGGTGGTGTATACTTCGGTTATGGAAGAAAAGCCAAAACAGCCGCAGCCGCCTGAGTCCGAGAACCAGCCGAAGGCCCGCAAAGAAATCCCGCTCATCTCTGTCCCGGACGATCGCGATATGATCGCGGAAGAGATGGAAGAGTTGTTCGACGAAGATCGGGTGTCCCATCAGCACGGTTCATCTGAACCTGAAGCGGACTAACCCACCGGGTTCCCAGCACCCAGCTGTCAGCTTTCAGGAGAACTTTTGACTGACCAACCGGATCAGCGCTGACCGCTCCTCCCTGCTCAGACGCATCGGCTCGACCGCAGTAAGCTTCGCACCTGCTGGCCTGCGCAACGTGCAGACTTTTTGCTTCGCAAAGCCAACCTCGAACAGTGTTCGGCCTCTTTCGCGGACCGCACCTGCTCGCCAAGTGACGGTGCCCTCGCCTCCGCAATTCGCGATGCAGAAACGGCCAGCGCTGCCCTCCCGTCGCCTTTCAACGATACTGCTGGAGGTTCACTAACACCCTAATTGATAGCTGTAGCTGAAGGCTATAGCACCCACAACTAGGAATATGAAAAACCACGCGAGGAAACTTGCCCAGAATTGCCCACGAAGCGAAAACTTCTGCCGAGTATCCTGATAACGCCGGAGAAACGTAATTGCATGATTGCGAAAAAGCCAGAGCCATAAACGAACAGGCCACAGCGGAACATCTTGCCATGCATTTAATGTCATAAAAGAAGCTGCACCCAACCCTAGAACGGTGGCAACTAGAAAAATGATAAGATCGTGAGTAGAGGGATCTTTAGGCATACAGCCCGTGGTTAGTACAAATCCTATGCGCTCCTGTTGCATGGGGCAATAAAGTTTAGGATTCTTTCACCAAAAGTGATAGGCCTTAAGGCGGCCTCTACCGTCTCGCTAAGACGCCGCTGACCTTTACATGCGCCATTTTCTCCGAGAACGGGGACCGGTCTATGAACGACTGGTCCCGGTTCACGCTCTCTTCTTATTTCGGCCAGGTGGAACGGATGTGCGCTGAGGATTGCGGCATCGCGGACACTGCCGATCGGGAGTAGCACACGGTGCCGAACCCCGTTCTGTTATTCCGATGAGGGGTAAGGCCAACAGTAAGAGAGACGCCCGGTATCTCTGGTCAATGCATGATGACGCAACCGAACGCGCGTACCGTTCGTCACCTGGTCTAGGCCTTCAACGCGTATGCCGACTAGACCGAACGAATGATCTGCACAGCTGAATCGCTCTCAACTCTTCCGACTGTTGACCGCTTCCCGTCTCGCTCGCGGTGGACAATCCGTTCGATCTGCACAATGGCCCCTCGGTGCCAGTCATCGACCGCCGCATTTTCAGACGATGCGTTTCTATCGAGCCGACCTACGTCCTGCCGCCCCAGCTCGTTGCACAGCCAGGCCCGTTTCTCCCCTTTGAATTCCCGCAACTCGCTGACCACACGATAGACATCCGGCTGCCGCCCTACGATCGTCCGTCCATCTATTCGCAACAGCAGATACGAGAATTTCAGAGCATCTTTGATAAACCCCACCTCTTGATCGATCTCAAGGATACTGGCCGGCACGTCCCATGGCCGTTCTTCGTGACACCAATCGTCAGGATTCACCAACGCCGGGCAGTTCCTTTCATGGAGACAGGGACTGTAAATTGTGCAGCGCTGCTCTTGGAGCAGGCGGTCACGAACCTGATGTAGGGCTCGCGACGTCTCCCGCAACGCCGGCTCCACGAGCATCATCGCGCCATGCGGCTTGAGAAGTCGCAGGAGGTCTGCCACAAGGCGCGCTCGTGAGAAAATTGGATCGACTGCCGCGGCAAACAGTTCATTCAAACAGTTAGCCAGGATGATGAGATCGAATGGGCCGCGATCCTTTGCCCGGTCACGCCAGGGTTCTTTCACAGAACGCTCAAGATTCCCTACACATACGGTGAAAGTCGCCCCGACGATGTCGGCCTCTCGGCAGTAGCTGTTCCAGATTTCGTCTGCCTGCTGTAATGCCCGACCCGATGAGTCGACGGCCATGACCGCGAGACGCCGAGCCAATTCAGGATTCCGTTGATACAGCCAATCAAGTACGGCCAATCCCCCCGTGCCCGGTCCCGAGCCCAGATCGAGAACTCGTCTGGCGGCCTGTTCCTCTCCCACAATCGTCTCCGTCAGGAACTCATCAAGAAGCACTTGGATCTTTGACAGATTGACAGGCATGTAATAGCACAGATACGCAGCAGCGTATTCCGAATCGTCAAGATACTGAGAACTCAGCGACTTTCTCTCCTTCGTGAAGAGCCGAGAGAGTTCCGCAACAGCATGAGCCAGCCTGACAGACTCTACCTGACACCTAGCTTGAGTGCTCTGACTGATGGCTTGAAGTGCAAGGGGAGAAACTCTGGCCGGCCGCTGACCGTTGAAGGGCCTCATGGCCTAGTGTATGCTGATGACGCTGAGGAGGACAACCATGACAGACGCCATTCTGCTCGCGTACAAGGACGTCGAGCGATCCATGGAGCGGTTCACGGAACTGTTACAGAATCATGTGGAAACACTGCGCTCATCCCCCAATCCAGATGCCGATAAAGTCCTCCGATTGAGTCAGGGCTCGAAAGCCATGCGCGATAGCGCCATGA
>AF_2010_repII_A1DRAFT_10000171_pt1 | contig 12356 bp, 11 predicted proteins | sample AmaForreplicIIA1_FD_9195 | JGI IMG/M metagenome (IMG submission 9195)
GATCGAAGCTGACCAGCCAGCTAACTGCCCGGTAATTACCTGCCCATAGGCACCCCCGATTCTAAGAACCAGAAGCGAAGCAAAGAAGTTAGCCGCCATGCCTCATCAGCATGGCGGCTTATGTTTCGCCCCGAGATCATCGGCGCCTCATTTCAACCAGCAGTCGGCTTGCAACGATTCTGCAATCTTCGGATAGCAGAAGGATCGAGACAGAAAAGCAATAGTTCTCCGTGACCTCTGCGTCCTCTGTGGTTAATTACGTTTCATGCGTTTCCGGACTTACAAAAATACCGATCTGACTGTCAGCGAAGTTGGCTTCGGCTTGTGGACAATTTCTACCGGCTGGTGGGGGAATTTTACCGAGGGCGAAGCGGTCGCGCTCATGCACAAAGCGTTCGATCTTGGTATTACGCTGTTTGACGCGGCAGATACTTACGGGAATGGACTGAGCGAGGAATTGATTGCGAAGGCGTTCCCAAATCAGCGGGATCAAATCGTGATTGCGACAAAAGTTGGTTACGATTTTGTCCATCACGGTGAGGCGCGTGGACGCGGGCAGCGCGAAATTCCGCAGGATTTTTCGCCGGATGCAATCACACGCGCGACGGACGCGGCGCTGAAACGACTGAAGACGGACCGGATCGATCTGCTGCAGTTGCACAACATCCGGATGGAGCAGGTCTATGATGACGCGCTCTGGAAGACGCTCGAGAAATTGAAGAGCGAGGGAAAAGTTCGGTACTACGGCATTGCGCTTGGGCCGGCGATCGGCTGGCTGTACGAGGGCGTGAATTGCATTCGCCAGCGCGATCTCACGAGCGTCCAACACATTTACAACATGCTCGAGCAACATCCCGGGCACGCCTTTCACGAAGCGGCTGCGGAAACAGGCAAGGACACGATGTTTCTCCTTCGCGTGACGCATTCGTCCGGGATGCTCGAGGGCAAGTACACTGCTGAAACCAAATTTCCGCCGACCGATCATCGCAGCCATCGACCGCGGAGCTGGCTGCTGAACGGGGTCAAGAAAGTCGAGCAATTACGATTTCTCGAAAATTCTAGGCGCATGCTCGGACAAGCAGCCCTGCAATGGTTGCTCGCAGATGATCGCGTCGCTTCGACGCTGCCGAACATTTACAACGAAGAACAGCTCGTGGAATTTGCAAAAGCGCCGAACACCGCGCAGCTGACGTCGGACGAAATGGCGAAAATCGAGGAACTCCATTCCAAAAATTTCGGTATCGAAGAAGAACCGCCGAAGTTCAAGGGAACCATGGAACTGTCGCAGGAAACCGCGGCGGCGTGAGCACACCCAATCATGTTTTAGGGAAGGCGCTCCGCCCGCCTAACGAATTAAAAGGTGATCGACGCGATCGCCGCACATTTTAATCTGTAGCCGCTTCGCTGTGCGAGGCGAGGTCTGGGCATGCAGGAATATCTGCTTTGCGCCGCCCACAGGGCGGCCGCTACAGGTTTAGCCTAACGAACATGCGGCAACCGGAGCGGTTGCCCTACAATACTGAACGCAATTCGTGACCGTTCGTGCAATTAGTGTCTCTAATCGGATTCGTCGTCTTCCTCGACCGGTTCGGCCCGTCGGATTTCGGGTTGATCCTGAGCGCGTCGCCGCGAATGGCCTGCGATCATCTGACCTTTGTATACGTCCTTGAACACCTCAGCGATCATTGGCGCGGCATGCGAACCGCCGTGCACGGTCTTTCCAACATCGCCTTCGTAAACGACTGCAAACGCATATCGCGGTTGATCAGCAGGCAAAAATCCGGCGAACCACGCCGCAGTGCGCTCTTTGTGTTTTGGTCCCCATTGCGCGGTGCCAGTTTTACCGGCGACTTCGACATTTTCGAGACTGGCCTGATGGGCGGTGCCACTGCCGCCATTCACAACATCGATCATTCCAGTGCGCACTTGCTCCAGCGTCTCTGGCGAAATATCGAGCGTTCGTTTGGCGCGCACCTGGTAGGCGGTCACGATTTGATTGTCGAACGTCTGCACCTGCTGAACCAATCGTGTTTGATAGAAGGTTCCGCCGTTTGCGACGACCCCCATTGCCTGCGCCATCTGCAATGGAGTAACCTGAATGTCGCCCTGGCCGATCGACATATTTGCGATGTCACCATTCAGGATTTTGCGACCGTGTGTCGCTTTCATGAACTCATCGTTTGGGATGCGGCCTTCTACTTCGCCGCGCAGCGGAATCCCACATTTCGCGCCGAAGCCCAGCTTCAACGCCCAGTCGATGATCGGCGCCGAGCCAGTCTTTATGCCGGCCTGATAAAACCATGTGTCGCAGGATTCCGTGAGAGCCTGCACGAAGTTTAACGCGCCGCGGTCAGTCTTCTTCCAGTTGTGGAAAGTGACGTTGCCGATTTGAAGCGCAGGTACGCATTGATATTGATCTTCCGGGTAGACGGCGTGGCTTTCCAGCGCCGCAATACCCACGGGGACTTTGAATGTTGATCCCGGTGGATAGGACGACCGATATGCACGCGGTAGAAGGGGAATGTCCGGGTCCGACTGCAAGGCTTTGAGTTGATCAGGTGAGATGGACGGAACGAATACGTTCGGGTCGTACGTCGGCCAGGACGCCAAAGCGAGAACATCACCGCTGTTCGGCTCGACGATCACCATCGCGCCGCGTTTTGCTTTTGCTGCCAACGCTTTCTCGGCCAGCTCTTGCAAGTGCAAATCAAGAGTCGTCACCACGTTGTATCCGGGCTCGGGCGGGGTAACGAGTTTCTCCGATGTTTTTTTTCCGTCTTTGTCGAAGGTCAGTTTGTATTCGCCGTTTTTTCCCGTCAGCATTTCGTTGAACGTCTGTTCGAGACCTTCACGCCCTTCCGTCTGCGGCCAGATCGTTTCGTGGTTATCGACAATGCCGTCCGGATTTCGGCCTGTTTTTCCGGTGTAACCAACAATCTGACCGGCAACTTTGCCGTTCGGATAAATCCGGACGTAAACAGGTCGCACCATCATCCCGGGCGGCAGCTTCTCCTTAATTGCGTCGTGCTCCTGCGGCGTGAGATTGGGTGCGATCTCAAACGGCATGATGCCCCTGTTGCGGTAGTGGCGAAGGATCGCTTCATCGGAAATGCGGAACCTGCGTCCTATTAATTGTCCGGCCTGATCTATTTTTTCTCTCGTGTAGTTGAGCGCCTGCGCATCGGAAAAGTTCAGCGGGCTAGGGAAAGTTATGACCAGATTGTAACTGAGCCGGTTTTGCGCCATCGGCGCTCCGTTGCGGTCCGTGATCTGTCCGCGTGGCGCCGGGATGTCGAGCATAAACGTGCGCGCCAGCTTTTGTGTCTCAAAAGTGGGGACAATTGTCTCCTCTTCCGATGAAGTGCTCGGACTCGGTCCGGGTGTTGGCGTGAGCGTCTGCGCCTGCGATATCGCCGATAGTGCGAGAGACGAGACCGCAATCCAGAGGTTGCGCACATGCTGGCAGATTCGAGTGCGAGTCATTCGAGTAATCCCGATTGGCCTTGTTATCCCGAACGAAGTCGAGCGATCTCGTGAATCTCCATTGGGTTTGTTCCCTGGAATTCCTGGATTCCGCTTCGCTACGCTCGGAACAGCGAATTTCGGCAACACTGCGGACAAATCAATGCCTCTGCAAAAACAGGTGCACTTCCTCCGCCAATCTTCGGCCAACTCCTTCAGTGCCCGCGATCTCGTCAACAGTTGCCTTGCGCAGGCGGTTCACAGAGCCGAACCGCCGCAGTAAAAGATTTTTCCGGTTCTGGCTCACCCCGGGGCAATCGTCGAGAATGCTTTCTTCGATTCGTTTTTTCATGAGCAACTGATGATATGCGTTGGCAAACCGGTGCGCTTCATCGCGGATGCGCTGAAGCAATCGCAGAGCAGGGGAATCCATTGGAAGTCGCAACGGCAGTGCACGGCTGGGTCGATAAATCTCCTCGTGTTCTTTCGCCAGACCGATAATCGGAAGGTCGTGCAATCCCAATCGCTGCAATTGGCGGCAAGCGGACGACAGCTGGCCTTTCCCTCCATCGACAATGATCAGGTCGGGTAAGCGGACATATGATTGCGCTTGTTTTTCATTTGCAGGGCAAGCGCTCCGCTTGCCAACGTCGGGTTCGGCGACCGAAGCGGTTTCCCTACAACGCGCAACCGCTTCGAGAGCATTTTCCTGCGAAAATTCCGCTGCCTCGGAATTTGCGACTCGGGCCTCAAGCAGAATTCGCGAATACCTCCGCCGCACGACCTCGGCCATGCTGGCAAAATCATCCTGTCCTTCTACAGTGCGCACACGGTACCGCCGGTAATTGTTCTTGTCCGGAATCCCATCCCGGAAACAAACCATCGAGGCCACCACGTGAGTGGTGGAGATGTTTGAAATATCGAAACATTCCATTACTCGAGGCGCATCTGAAAGGTGAAGTGCGTCCGCCAACGACTGCACGTCCGACACAGGGTCAATGGTGGTGGGTAAACTGCCGCGCGTGAATCGACGGATTGGCCGTGTCGTGCTGCGCAAGTCCGAAACCATGTTCCGAAGCTCGGCAGCTTTCTCGAAAGCCATTTTCTCTGCAGCGGTGCGCATTTCTTCCTCGAGTACAGCAATCATCTCTCGCGATTTACCGTCCAAAAATTCGCACGCTTGCGCGACGCGCTCGCGATATTGCTCCGCGCTAATCTCGCTCAAGCGTACGGGCACCTGATATGTCGAAGACTTCAATTCGCGCTCGGTCGGTGCGCCGCGGCCAAACGTGAGTACCCCAAATTTTTTGCGCATAAAGTTCAACGTTTGCCGCAACGCACCCGCATGCGCGTAGGGACCGAAATACCGGCTCCCGTCGTCCTTCTTAAATCGGGCGAGACGAAACCGCGGCCACTCTTCCGAAAGATCGACCCTCACCACGAGGAACCGTTTGTCGTCGCGGAACGAAATGTTGTACCGCGGCCGGTATTCCTTGATCAATTTGCCCTCGAGCAAAACCGATTCCGCTTCGCTGCGAACCGTGTGGGTCTCAAAATCCCATGTCGCGTCCAGCATGGCGCGCGTTTTCAAATCGGCCTGGGCCAATTTTGAAGGCAGGAAGTACGAACTCACGCGTTTGCGCAGGTCGCGCGCTTTGCCGACGTAAATCACGCGATTGAATCGGTCGCGCATCAAGTACACACCGGGCTTGTGCGGCACCTCGTGCACCTTCTTCTGCAGATCCGGTTTATCTTTTTTTGATACAGCCACGGGCTGCAAAGGTACGCGAAATTTGTGCGTCCGTCATTCTGAGCGGAGCGCAGCGGAGTCGAAGAATCCCGTGAAATTACCTGAAGGTTCCTCCGCGGGCTCCCTCGACTTCGCTTGGGATGACGGTGTGCAAAAAAAAACGCCCGCGAATTTTTCGCGGGCGCTTTCAATCTTCTAACTCTATCGCTACGGTCTCGTCGTAGTGGTGGTCGTTGTTTCCTCGTGTCTGATCACAGCCGGAGCCTGAGGCTGCGCCAATACAACTTTGCGGACTACGACTCGGTCGCCCACTGTTGAGTAGTAAACGGTCGCCGGCATGTCCGGCCGAATCGCCGACAAACTTACGACACGACCCGCCGGATCAACGACCGTCGTCTCCTTCGTGTAGTAGTAACGCACGGGCGCCGCAGCTGACTCCGTTCGGAACGTGAAGTAATCCGAGTCCGGCGTGTACGTGACAATGCTTCCCGCAGCGCTGGTGGTCGTCTGTTGGGTTGTCGATGTGCCCGTCACTGGATCTGTGGTCGTTGTTGTCGTTGTGCTCTGCGCGAGCGCTAGTTCAAGTGATGCCGCGCAAAGCAAGCTTACCGTTAATATTTTGGTTAATCTGATTTGTTTCATATTTCTCCCTCTGCTTTGATTCAATGGATGTTCGCCATCGTTTACCTTCCCGGTCCATTAACGCGGGAGTTTTTTCAGGTTTGCTCTCATATCGTAAATTCCGTCGCCGGTGGTCGTGTCGGCGATGATCAAGAAGCTTTTGCCAGAACAATGTAACACTCTGCCCATGCAGGCTTTACCCGGTTTTCGCGATTTCCTGCCCGAGAACTGCGCCAGGCGCAATTACATTTTTGCGCGATGGCGTGAGGTCGCCCGGCGCTACGGATTCGTCGAATGGGAAGGTCCGCCTCTGGAGCCGACCGAGCTGTACAAGAAAAAAAGCGGCGCGGAAATTGTTGAGCAGCTCTTTAATTTCATTGACAAAGGCGAACGCGAAGTCGCGCTGCGTCCGGAACTCACGCCCACGCTTGCTCGTGTGGTTGCGGCGCATGAACGCGAATTCAAGAAACCGCTTAAATGGTTCTCGATCGGACAATTTTTCCGATACGAAAAGCAACAGCGCGGCCGCTTGCGCGAACATTTCCAACTCAATTGCGACATCATCGGCGAGAAGCATCTCGCTGCCGACATTGAACTGGTCTCGCTTTGCGTTGATATCCTGCGTGCGTTCGGATTCACCGAAAAAGATTTCGTGGTTCGGATCAGCGACCGCGAATTTTGGACTGATTTTTTCCGTGCCAAAAACGTGCCCTCTGATAGGTGGGATGATTTACTGCAAGCGATCGATAAATCCGCGCGCGAGTCGCGTGAGAAAACGGCAGAGAAACTCGGAGACCTTGCCGATCCCGTCTTCGCAATGCTCAAAAGCGGCGGCAAAAGCGCAAGGCTGGAGCAACTCGTTGAAGGGCTGCGCGCTCGGGGTCTCGCAGATTTCGTAGCAATCGATGTGGGAATTGTTCGCGGGCTTGCCTACTACACCGGAATCGTGTTCGAAGCGTTCGATCGTGCCGGAAAGTTTCGGGCAATCGCCGGCGGCGGACGCTACGATAATCTCATTTCAAACTTGAGTGATGGCGCGGCTTCGATGCCTGCGCTTGGTTTTGCAATGGGCGATGTCGTGCTCGGGGAATTGATCGACGAAGTTCCGACAGCGCGGGAATCGATGCAAAAGACGATTGCGGACGAGAGCAGGATGAACATTTATATCGTGATCGCAAAGGAACAACGCCGTTCTGACGCGCTCGCGCAAATCCAGCAACTGCGCGACCGCGGCTACCGCGTCGATTACCCGCTCACGCCAACCAAAGTCGCCCGGCAGTTCCAAGCAGCTAAAGACTTAGGCGCGCGCTTGGCGCTTCTTTATGGAGATGAATGGCCGCAGGTGAAGATAAAGAATATGGTGACAGGTGAGCAGGACCTTGTAGCGCGTGATGGTCTGCTTCAGCACTTGCAAGCGCATTCGAGCTTGTCATCCTGAGCGGAGCGAAGCGGAGTCGAAGGAGCCCGCGGACATACTCAGGGTTTAGCAACGGGATTCCTTAACTTCGCTCGGAATGACCGAAAACATGTTTCGCACACACGACTGTAATTCACTTCGGAAAGCCGATATCGGCAGGCAAGTCACGCTTGCTGGTTGGGTAAATGTCACCCGCGATCATGGGGGCGTCATTTTCATTGATCTGCGCGACCGCCAGGGACTGACTCAGGTGGTTTTTCGCCCGGAGGAAAATGCCGAGCTTGCGAAGCAGGCACACACGCTGCGCGGCGAAGATGTTGTTGAAGTTTTGGGTACCGTCGCCGCGCGTTTACCCGGCACTGAAAATCCAAACCTCGCGACCGGCGACATCGAAATCATTCCGAGCGAGCTGCGTATTTTAAATCGCGCTGAGCCGCTGCCATTCCCACTCGATTCCGAGCCGCAGAATGAAGATCTGCGGATGACGCACCGATATTTGGATCTGCGTCGACCACGGCTTGCGCGCAATCTGCGGATTCGGCATCGGGCGGCAAAAGCAACGCGCGATTACCTCGACAGCCAGGGATTTGTGGAAGTTGAAACCCCAATTCTTTCCAAGAGCACGCCGGAAGGTGCGCGGGATTTTTTGGTGCCGAGCCGAATCGTGCCCGGGAAGTTTTACGCGTTGCCGCAGGCGCCGCAGCAATACAAACAGCTGCTCATGGTCGCAGGCGTGGAAAAATATTTTCAGATTGCGAAATGTTTTCGCGACGAAGATTTGCGCGCCGACCGGCAACCGGAATTCACGCAGATCGACATTGAAGCGTCATTCGTCACGCCTGACGACATCTTTGGCGTCACCGAAGGAATGCTCGCGGCGATCTTTAAGACCACGCGCGACATCGATATCAAAACGCCGTTCGCCCGGTTTACATATCGTGAAGCGCTCGATCGCTACGGCAGCGATAAACCTGATCGCCGCTTCGAAATGGAGCTGGTCGATCTTAGTCAGACTTTTCGTGAAAGCAGTTTCAAAGTTTTTCGCGGCGCGCTTGATGCTGGCGGCGTCGTGAAAGGGATCAACGCAAAAGGCTTTGCCGGAATTACGATCGGCCAAGCCGATGAGCTCACGGAAATTGCAAAGCTGCACGGCGCCAAGGGTCTCGCATTCATCAAGGTTGAGAACGGCGAATGGAAATCGCCCATCGTGAAGTTCTTCGGTGACGCCGAGAAAACGGCGTTGCAATCACAGCTGAACATCAAGGAGGGCGATTGTGTCTTTTTCGCCGCTGACAAATGGCAAACCGCCTGCGACGTCCTCGGGCGATTACGCCTGCGGATCGCGGAAATGCAGGATCTGCATGGTAGGGCGCGACCGTCAGGCGCGCCGGATTGGAATTTTCTCTGGGTTACAGACTTTCCGCTCTTCGAATGGAGTGCCGAGGACAACAAATGGAACGCGATGCATCATCCATTCACTCGACCGAAAGCCGAGGACATGCCGCTGTTTGAGGCGAAGAAATTTTCCGAGGTTCGCGCCGAAGCGTACGACGTCGTTTTGAACGGCGTTGAGATTGGCGGCGGCAGCATGCGAATCTATGAGCAGCCGTTGCAGGAGAAAATGTTTGAAGCGTTGGGGATCACCTCCGAAGCGCAACAGGCGCAATTCGGCCATCTGCTGCGCGCGTTCCGACTCGGCACGCCACCACACGGCGGGATCGCGTTCGGCTTCGATCGACTCGTGATGCTGCTCTGCGGCGAACAGAGTATCCGCGACGTGATGGCTTTCCCGAAAAACAACCGTGCCATGGACCTCATGTCGCAGTCGCCTTCGGAAGTCGATCCGAAGCAATTACGCGACTTGGGAATCCAACTGTCGGGAGACAAGAAGGTGTAGCGGCGGCTATGTCAGCCGCAATTTCTTCAAGTCCAAGTCACGGCGCTTGACGTGGGGTTGCAATGCCTGTGATTCTTGCTTGCCATCGCCTCGTGATTTGCTCATGATGAAGCCCCGATGATTCGAGCGAACTGTCGGGCGCGGTTTACCGCAGCCGATTTCGACTTCATCGTGCGAACGCTGGCGCGTTCGCAAACGGACCACGTTTCTCTGGTCGATCTGTTGAGCGACGTTGAGATGCGCGACTCTATTTTGGATCATCCGCGGCTGGTTGACGCCATTCTAAACAACTGCGCGCATCTTCGGATCTCGTCGCAGTTTTACTTTTACGTTCTCGCTCGCCACGTCCTGCAACAGGGCGGAATCGGGGACCGAAAACTTTGCGATTATGTTGCATCGTTGCTGGAAACATTTTCGCACGCGAGCCGGATCCAGATTTCGGACGAGACACATCATCTCGCCGAACAATACATCTCCGATATCCTGATCGCGCTAAAGCGCGCCACTCCGGAGCAGGCGTTCCTGCTTCGAGCGCATATTGGTAATTACTCGCTGTTTATCAGCGGAATTTTTCACGAGAACACACAACGGCGCAGTTTGCGTGGCGGACCCGATATCAAGTTTTACGAACAGGTCGGCCGGACGAACTATCAACTTGTTTCCTCCCACGTGGTGGCTCGTCGCTGCGAACTAAATGACGTATTCGAAGGGTTGGCGGATCGGTTTCGAGAGGTCCGGCTCGCGCTGAATCAGCTTTCCGATCAGTTGCTGAATCTGGACGAAGACGCGCCTCCCTCGCTTTCCTTGTGAACCAAACGCTCTTCAGTCAAATCCAGCGATTATTCGAGCGCACGTACGCGCAGGTCGGAATCAATCTGGAGGATTGTCTGATTGATCGAACGCGCTGTGCGCAGTTGTCGATGCTCGCAGGGAACTCGGCCCGGGAACTGAGCGAGCTCGCGCGCACATTTCTGCGGCGAGCCGGCGATCAACTTTACGTCGGCATTTATTATTCCCGCTGGCTGATTGACCAACTCGAACAACACGATCCGCGTGCCAGCCTTGGGGATCGGAACATCCGATCGCTGATCACGTTTGTTGAAGAATTGAATCATGCGTTGCACGCCGCGCTGCAGTTCAAACGCGGAGTGCGCGAGATCGCGTCGGAAGATTTTGCGCGCAATCTTGAGCTTCAGGCGCAGGTGGACACTTACCTGGTTCTTCTGCTGTTCGTCGCCTTTTTCCGAAAAACGCAACGCGTCTCCGCGACGGACCGCCGCTGGTTGCGCTTTCACCTCTTCGCGCGGCAATGTCCCGAGGCATTTCGCGACGCGAACCTGCGTGGCCGTTACCTCGAGACGAGCAAGCTTGCGGCCAGCTACACGCGTTTTCTTGACACCCTTAATGCCGCTCGTCGTCTCGATGAAATCCGCCGATTTCATTCGCTCGATTACTGCGGGAAAAAGACACGGATCCTCGAGCTGACGGACAGCGCGGCGGACTAGACAAAGTACCCATCGGTCGCGCGAGTTCGATTTCGATGCATCCAGACTCGACGATTCGTCGGATCACTCAATACACTTGTCGCTTGCCGGTACCAGGCGGAAAAATTAAGCCAGACTGACCTGAGCATGGCTGACAGACCTACATCACAGGAGATCCTAGATCAGGAAATGATCGCGCGGATTGGCCGACGCGATCAAAGCGCCTTCAGCGCCGCCTACGATCGGCTGAGCGGCCCACTTTATTCTTTGGCGATGAAAATGCTCGGAGATCCCGCAGAGGCGCAGGAAGCTTTGCAGGATGTTTTTCTCCAAATATGGTCCCGTGCTGCAACTTACGATCCGGATCAGAGCAGCGTCTTCAGTTGGACCGTGTTGTTGACTCGAAGCCGAGTCATCGATCGATTGCGGGCGCGCGGCCGGCGTTCACGAGTCGTGGTCGCCTCCACTGAAGATACATCCACGGCCACGGCCGATGCATCTATTGACGAGAGCACAGCGGATACCGTTGAGAAGAATGATGAGGCAGCGCGTGTACGATATGTATTGAATAATTTACCTTCTGAACAACGGGAGGCGATCGAATTGGCTTTTTTTGAGGATCTCAGCCATCACGAAATCGCAGCGCGGCTTGAGCAACCGCTGGGCACGGTAAAAGCCCGGATTCGTCGGGGACTGCTTAAATTGAGAGAACGACTATGATTTCGGAGGAACAACAGGATCAGGCCGCACTATACGCGCTCGGGTTGCTCGACGCGGATGAGGACGCCGCGTTCGAATCGGAGTTGAGAGCGAACTCAGAATTGCGCAACCTTGTCCGTGAACTGCGCGAGGCGTCCGGCGATCTCGCTCTCACCGCTCCATCGCTGTTGCCGCCTGCATCGTTAAAGCAGCGCATCATGGGTGAGATCGCGTTGGAAACGAAACGGGTTGTTTCAATGCCGACGAAACGCGCTTCGTTTGGCTGGATACCATGGGCCATAGCCGCGGCGTTGGCGGTGTTTTGCGGCCTGCTTGCTCTCGATCGCGTGCGGCTGGAGCGCCAACTTGCTGAAACACGTGCGGCGGACCCGTTGATGCAGACGTCGTACTACACGCTGGCGCCGTCTGCCCCGGCTCCAGCGGATGCAAAAGCGACCGTCGCATGGCAACCGGGACGTCAAAGCGGCGTGATTCGCATCAGCAACCTTCCCGCGCCGGAGCCAGGGAAGGATTATCAGTTGTGGGCAGTCGATGCAGAGCACAAGGATCCAATTAGCGCAGGTGTTGTGAGAGTAGATAAGAATGGTATTGCGCAAATTCGCTTCAGGCCGGTCGAGAAGGCGGAACATGTAAAAGCTTTTGCGATTAGCTTGGAACGGAAAGGTGGCGTCCCCAAAAAGGAGGGGCCGATTTTGCTTGTCGGGACTACCTAAAAAAGTTCGTAATCTTCTCGCCTAACGACTGATCCGGTCACTGGCAGGCATCGAGGCGAAAGCATCCAGACGAATGACCGCGGCGTATTACGGGTCATTTGAAACTACGAATTGTTATTCCCTTATTGGTCATGCTTGCCTCTGGATCAATCTTTGCAGAGGGAAGCGGCGCATTCTCCTCGCCGATATCCACAACGGCAAAGGCGGGTTTCACTCTCGGTCGCGGGAGCGATCAGATGGCTGAACATGCCATGAACGAGCGCCTTCTTGATCGACTCGGTTTGTTCGATGC
>AF_2010_repII_A1DRAFT_10000172_pt1 | contig 12341 bp, 11 predicted proteins | sample AmaForreplicIIA1_FD_9195 | JGI IMG/M metagenome (IMG submission 9195)
ACCCGTCACCAATGCTACTTGATCGCGCCACGCTGCCATATTCTCATGACTCCCTTTGCGTGCTGTGCCGCCCGGCGGACCCTACATACTAGATTTCAGTCTTGGAGAACGCCCGATGATGAACACAACCCATGCGATCGGGTGGAAGGCAAAGGACTTTGCCCTTCAGGGCATCGACGGTAGGACCTACTCGCTTGCGGACATTCGCGGGCCGAAAGGCACGCTGGTGGTTTTCATCTGTAATCACTGTCCCTACGTGAAGGCGTCCATCAACCGCATTGTGACCGAGGCCAATGCGCTACGCGAGATTGGCATCGAAACCATCGCCATCATGCCAAACGATACCGAGAGCTATCCTGAGGACTCCTTTGACAACATGAAAGCATTTGCCGCGCGGTACGGTTTCAGCTTTCCCTATGTCATTGACACGAGTCAGGAAGTGGCGCGGGCTTATGGCGCTCAATGCACACCGGACTTCTTCGGCATTAACGCAAAAGACGAGTTGCAATACCGAGGTCGGCTCGATGCCGCGCGTATGACGGCGGTCCCGAACGCTGGTCGCGACCTATTTGAAGCCATGAAACAGATCGCCGAGACGGGCCATGGGCCGCAAGAGCAGTTTCCGTCCATGGGCTGTTCGATCAAATGGAAGGATTAATACAATGAGAATTGCCATTATCGGCGCCGGTAATGTCGGTGGGACGCTTGGAACAGCGTGGGCGCAAAAAGCCGGACACGAGATTTTATTCGGCGTTAGAAATCCAACGTCTGAGCAAACGCAAGCGGTAGTGCGTAGGCTGGGCGCCAAGGCACATGCCGGTACTCCCGCAGAAGCGGTAGGTTTTGCCGAATTTATTGTACTGACCACACCATGGACTGCGGCCGAGGCGGCCATTCGCTCGATGGGCGACCTCACGGGCAAAATTCTCCTTGATGCGATCAACCCAGTCGCAATGGGAACTGACGGGCTTGATCTAGAAATCGGTCACAACAGTTCGGCCGGCGAGAAGGTACAGGCATGGGCCACAGGCGCCTCGGTATTCAAAACACTCAATACCACCGGTTTCGGCAATATGGCCGATCCTCTCTTTCACGGCGTTAAGTCGATGATGTTCGTAGCTGGCGATGACACAACGAATAAGCCGAGAGTCATCGAGCTGGTCGCCTCGCTCGGCTTTGAGGTCGTCGACGCTGGGCCGTTGCGGAATGCCCGTCTTCTCGAAGCGCATGCCATGCTGTGGATTGAGCTGGCGCTCAAGCGTGGTCTCGGCCGAGACTGGGCCTTTGCGATTGTTAGGCGAAGAAGTTTGTAAAACATATGAGTTCACCAGTTTCCACCGTGGTCACCCGTTTCGCTTACGGCATGAGCCAGTTGCCGCGCGTCGCCTGGTACCTTGGTCACGGCCTCGTCCTACGCCGGCTTTCTGAGGCGGCGCGACGGGGGAAGGCTTGCAATCGCGCGCACGACGACGGCCCCACACCGATGCGCCAGCGCCAGACCGCGACTACATCTACGCTGAAATGATCAGGCTTTTTATGCAGGACCTCGCCAATGTGGAGGCCGGCATTTATCCCGTTCCTGCCGATCACGACGGATCTCTCTTAACATTGATCCATCGCTCGCGGCTCTTCTTCGAAGATCTTCCAAACATCCATCGACGCCGCGAGCGCCGGGCATACAACGAAGTCTTGAGCACGGAAACGCGTGCAACGCGGCCCTCCTACTATTTGCAAAATTTCCATTTTCAGTCGGGCGGCTGGATGACCGATGATTCTGCTGAGAGATACGACACCCAAGTCGAGGTGCTTCTGAATGGTGCGGCCAACGCCATTCGACGCCAGGCATTGCCGCAACTCCATGAGGCTTTCGCTGGACGCGATCAGCGCAAATTGCGGCTTCTTGTTGCGGCACCGGGCGATTCCTCGATTTCGTTAAGCAGACCTGGCCGCGCCTTCAGACCATCGGATTGGACATGTCGGAAGCTTACCTCAAGCATGCACAGCGTCATTTGAAGCGCTGGACGCGGACCGGCTTCGTTGCGGGCAAGGCCGAAGCGATACCGCTACCAGATAACAGCCAGGATGCTGTCACCAACACTTTCTTGTTTCACGAATTGCCGCCAAAGGTAAGGCGCATCACAATTCGCGAATGTGCCCGGGTGCTCAAGCCGGGCGGCCGTTTGGTAATCCTAGATTCACTCCAACGCGGCGATCATCCAGATTACGACGGGCTCTTAGAGCTCTTCCCGCAGAATTATCACGAGCCGTACTACTCGAGCTACATTACTGAGGACTTTGGTGCTCTCGGCGAAGATTGCGACCTGAAGCCTGTGCGTAATGTCAAGGCTTTCGTGTCCAAGGTGATGGTGTTCGACAAACCGTTAGCGACGTAAGGCAACCGGCAAAGCCGAGCTGCGCTTTGTAGGTGTCTCTTGCAGCTATATGTCCGCTTTACCCCCAAAGCGGACATTGATTGAGCGTGTCGGGATGTCCGCTTTGTGCCAAAAGCAGACATTCACTCGATCACTTCATCGGCACGGCCGAGTACCGACGGCGGAATTGTGAGGCCCAGTGCTTTTGCCGTCTTGAGGTTGACGACCAGCTCATATCTGTCCGGCGCCTGGACAGGGAGGTCGACCGGCTTTTCGCCTTTCAGTATCCGGTCGACGTAACCCGCAGCTTGCTGGAAGGTATGTTCAGCCTCCAGGCTTGGACTGTAGGAAATTAGGGCGCCGTCGGTGGTGAAATAGCGGAATGGATAGACGGCGGGCAGCAGCCGAAGCCGCGCAACGAGTGTAATAAGTTCGTGGCGGTGGACCTGCGGCGTTGGACTGGCTGTTACGACCAAGCCACCATTCGGCGCCTGCGAGAACTCTGTGACGGCGCGCTCGAGTTCGTTCAGGTCACGGGCATCGATTGGAGTGAGCTCCACTCCAAGTGATGGCGCCACTGCCTGAATGGCACCGAGTTGACCCATTCCAACTGCAATCGACGGGTTCCGAAGCACAGCCGTGCGGGTGACGCTAGGCGCAATCTCCTTGAGTAGCGCAAGCCATTTTGGACATTGGTTGGAGGTGCCGCGATGTCTGCTTTTGACCCAAAGCGGACATGGGTGGCTCAGGAGTGCTGTCGCGCAAGCTGATTCCTAATCCCCATTTCACACTGATCTGCCCCGACCAGATCGTCGCTAGGCGCGGTAATTTCGTCCGCTGACGCCGCCGCCGTGCTGCGTCAGGCGCGTCGGGCCACGGCCGAATCAGATATCACGTCTAGCTCAAACCAAAGAACATAGGTACCGTTCGTGCCCAACCTCGCGCAGATCGAGCGTTCCGCAATCGTTTAATAAGGACGGGAATGTGGGGCGAAGTGTGATCGCAGACGACCGTCGCGCGCGTCTTATTGCGACGATGGCGGACGCCAAACTCGACGCCCTCATCGTCTATGGGAATGCCTGGCAGGGCGACTATCTCCGCTACGCCACCGACTTCGGTATCCTTGAAGGACAAGGCTTAGCGATCGTCGGCAAAGACGGGCATGTGGCGCTTTATCTGGACATCCCGTTCGAGGTCGATCGCGCCGAACTAGATTGCCCAAACCTCGAGGTCATTTACGCTCCTGACCTGATGGCCGCGGTCGACACAAAGCTCGACCGGCTACGCAACCATCGGGTCGGCGCCGCCCCGCAACGTCTGCTGCCGCGCCGAATAGCGGCGCGAACCAAAGACATCGATCTCTCGGACGCGACCACGTTTGTCGACCGTCTCCTGATGGACAAGACGAAGTCGGAAATAGCGGCGCTTCGCCGCGCGGCCGAGATTGCCGATGGCGGCTATCGCGTGTTCGTCGACGCTGCGCGGCCCGGTCGCGCAGATTACGAATTGATCGCGGAGACGGAGAGCTTCTTTCGTTCATCGGGAGTCGACGACAACTTTCAGATCATCGGCGTCGGCGGTACCGACGTCCTCGGCATGACGCCGCCGAGCGGCCGCACGCTCAAGCGCGGCGATCTGGTCACGACCGAACTGACGCCATGCGTCGACGGCTACTACGCTCAGATTTGTCGCACTCTGGTTATCGGGGAGCCTAGCCCTGCTCAGCGGGCCGCACACGCGATCTATCGCGAAGCTATGGAGGCCGGAATCGCCAAAGTGCGCGACGGTGTCACTGCCGCCGACATTGCGCGCGCGGAAAATGATGTGTTCCGCAAATATGGTCTGGGCGATTACACTACTAGCAAATACACGCGCGTCCGTGGCCATGGCATGGGCTTAATTCGCGGATAGCAAGCCGCATCTATTGGAAACCGTCACGACCCGAATCAATGCCGGCATGGCGCTGATCGTGCATCCGAACACCTACCATCCGGGGGTGGGCTATCTCGTCCTCGGCGATGGCGTATTGGTGACGCGGCCGGGTTGCGAGGTCCTAACCGGCACGCCGCGTGAACTGTTCAGCGTTCTGGCCTGACGGGAACGCAACCGTGCGCCGTGGTTTGATCAAATGGGATCCGCAGGAGCTGCCGCTCGCTACGCTCGAGGCCAGGCTCGGCCGATTGCGCGCGCAAATGGCAAATACCGGGCTCGATGGTTTCGTCATTTACACCAACAATGTGCGTCCGAGCGCCGTTCATTATCTTACGGGCTTCACGCCTTACTGGTCCGAGGGTCTGTTGTTCGTGCCCAAGAGTGGAAGGCTGTTGTTTGCGACGGCTTTATCCAATCGCGTGGCGGAGTGGATTCGGTCGACCAATCGCGTCAGCGAGGTCATCAGCACGCCGCGGCCTGGGCTACTGATCGCAGAATGCCTAACCAAAGAGGCGGCACAACGGATCGGGATACTGGAACTGGACGGCATGCCATCGGAATTATTCGATGATCTCGCCGCCGCCGCACCGACCGCCACGTGGGTGGAGGGTTCAATGCAATTCACCGCGGCCCGCAATGCGATCGATGCAGCCGAACGCGCGCTGCTGCTGCGGGCAGACGCGCTCGCGTGCGCGGGGCTCGACCAAGCCTCTACTGCCGACCAGGCCGATGCTGGCGCCCTTGCGGGATCGATTGAAAAACACATTCGGCTCGCTGGTGCCGAAGAAGTCTATGTCGCGCTCGCGCCTGATCTGGCCGCCGATCGGAGACTAAACCGGATATCGCGATCGGCGTCCTTAGCGGCTCGTTTTGCTGTCCGGGTCTCCGTTGCCTATAAGGGCAGCTGGATCAGGCGCACGCGCACTTACGCGAACAATCAGTCGGTTATTGGCGCGGACGCCTGGTTCAAAGAGCTGATTAGCGGGATGCGAGCCGGCCAATCGCTCACTAAACAAGTTTCGACGCATCTCGCGGCACTACGCGGCGCCGGACTCGAAAGCTGGATGGCAGAGAGCTGCATCGGCGGTTATCCGCTTTCACCCGTTGCATCATCACGAGCACCGGATCATGACATGCCCGCTGGACACTTTTTTGTACTGACGATCGCGCTGTCGTTTGAACAAGGCCCATGGGTCGGAGCGGCGCCGTTCATCGCCGACGAGCCATCACAAAGCGGATAGGCATGCGTCACATGCCGGGTTTGACCGGCACGAATTGCGTCGTGAACAGCGCCTTATCGTCGGGAATCTCTTTCAGCAACCCCATTTCGATATAGGACTCTTTGAGAACGGCAACCGCTTGCGGATCGAAGGTGCCGTCGGTCGAGAAATATTGCATCTGCTCATCATAAACGCGCGCCGTCACCGCCGGGCTGACGTCGATCACCTTGGCCGATATCTCGACCGATTTATCCTTGTTTTTCTTCATGAAGGCGATTGTTTCGAACCAGGCCTCGAGAAAAGCACGCACCGTTTGCGGACGCTGCGCGATCAGTTCATCGCGGGCGAAGATGACGTGAGTGATGAAATGATCGACGAACGGAGTAGCGGTGGTGATGACGCGCCATTCCTTGGCCTCTTCAAGCGCGTAACCGGTTTCGAGCGCGCCGATATAGCCGTCGATCTGATGGGTTTTGACCGCGGCGCGCGCCGGCGGCATGCCGCCGATCGGAACGACATCAATGCCGTTGCCGCCCCAGCCTTTCTTGTCGTTGATGCGTTGGCCGATCCAGGCGGTGAGCGAGCCCACGGTGGTGACGCCCAGTTTCTTGCCTTTGAGATCATCGACGCTTTTAACGTCTGAATCGTAGCCGACCATCACCGCCATGTTTCGCGGCAGACTGTACATAGCCGCCACCGCTTTAGCCGGCACTCCTTTGGCGCTAAAGGCCATGCCCGGTCCGCTGCCGATGCCGATATCGACGCTGCCCGAGGTCAGCAATTGTTGTAGTTTGGCATCGCCGGCAGACGCTGATGCCTCGATATCGAGGCCATGCTTGGCAAAGATGCCGGTTTGGATGCCTATATCGAGTGGGGTAAAAGTCCACGCGAACGGAACAACTTTGGCGACGCGAAGGCTCTCCGCGGCGACAGACGGCGTCGCGAGCGCTGCCGTCAACGCCACCGCGCGAAAGATTTCACGTGCAAAGCGCATGCTGGCGGGGAAAAGCTGGCTCATGCGTCTCCTCCATTGGCCCCTGTTCGACAGCAGGAACTTGGCACAATCATCGCAGAAGTTATCGTTAGTTGCCACGCGATAGGCAGGGCGGCGCGTTGACCGAAACAGCCCCACTCACTAGATTCTCACAATCTGCGGTTTCGCGGGAGCCCCATCGTGCATATCATCGATTCGCATTTCCATTGGTGGCCAAGGTCCATTTTTGACAAACTGTGCAAGCGCAAGAATTTTCCTAACGCTGCCGTGAACACGAACGGCGGCTACGACTATGCGCGGCGAGCTGGCAGCGGGCAGCATCTTAATTCGTGGGCTGAATGGTTCGATCTCGATAAGCAGTTCGAATACATGGACAGCCTCGGGCACCGGGTCGACGTGGTGTGCTCGATCGGGCCTTTCTCAGTAGCGTTCTCCGACATGCCGCTCGACGAGGGCCGCGACTATGCCGTGATGTGGAACGAGGAGATGGCCGGCGCGCAAAAGAAATATCCTGGCCGTCTATGGGCGAGCGCAGCGGTGCCGCTACAGGACGCTCGGGCCGCCATCGAAGTGGTCGATGATGCTGTCAACCGTTTGGGGCTGATGGGCGTCAATCTGCCGGGCAGTGTCGGCGACGATGCTCGGATCGATTCGGAAAGGCTCGAGTCATTTTATGCCCATGTGGAAAAGCTCGGCCTGCCGTTGTTCCTGCATCCGACCGACGTGATTTTCCAGGATATGCTGGACGGCTATGACGGCGCCCTGCATTTGAGTCTCGGCCGCGTTATCGAAGTTAGCGTTGCGGCGATGCGGCTAATTCTCTCTGGCATGATGGAGCGGCACCCCAAGCTCAAGATCGTGATGTCGCATACCGGTGGCAGCCTGCCGTATCAGGCCGGGCGAATGGATAAGAACTCCAAGGCGGCGAACCTGCCGCAGCCGGTGACGACCTATATGAAACGTATGTTCACCGACACGGTGTCCCCGCACTCCGCTGGTATCAAATTCGCGATCGACTATTACGGGATCGACAATGTGATGTATGGCACCGACTATCCGTGCTGGGATCCGGCGCCTTGTCTCAAATTGATCGACGCGATCGAACTATCGGCCGCCGAAAAGCAGAAGCTTTTTTACGATAATGCGCGGCGCATTCTCGGGCTTAAAGATGCGGCGCCGGCGAAACAAGAGCGCGAGCCGGCATTGGCGTGACGTCGTTGCGCTGCGGCCAAGCGGCCAAAGCTATTGCCGCGGCGCAAACCGCTCATCGATGCTCGCCCAATTGTCGTAGCCGACGAGTTTTTTATATTCCTCAAAATCCATGCCGTCATTGCGATGTGCGAATCTTCCCGTTTTCATGTCAACGAGAACGGCTTCGACGGCCTTTGCGGCATGCATGAGTGTATCGAGTCCGAGCACTGCACAATTGAAACCGAGCGCCGCCAACTCCGCCATGCTGAGGATGGGCGTATGGCCGCCCATGAGCGGATTGCAAATTTGCGGCACGTCGAAGGCCTCTCCGATGATCTCGAGCTCCTTGACGCTGCGCGGCGCCTCTATGAAAATACCGTCGGCGCCAGCACGGATATAGCGCTCGGCGCGCCGCATCGCTTCGTCCAGATCATAGACCGCCCGAGCATCCGTTCGTGCCAAGATCCAGGTCTCGGGATTAAGACGCTCCGCGCATGCGGCCCGGATCTTGGCTTCGGCCAATTCGGCCGGCACGACTTTCTTGCCGGCCACGTGGCCGCAGCGCTTGGGCCACTGCTGATCTTCGATCAGAATCGCGCTCACCCCCATGCGTTCGTAGCTTTGGACCGTGTGCACGACGTTCTTGACGTCGCCATAGCCATCGTCCCCGTCGACGAATACCGGCAGACTGCAGGCCGCCATGATGTCGCGCACGCAGGCCGAGATTTCACCGAAGCCCTTAAGACCGATATCGGGCACGCCATAGCGCGCGCCGACCGCCGGAAAACCGCCAATGAAATAAGCCTCAAAGCCGATTTTCTCGATCAACCGCGCGCTCAGCGCGTCGTGCGCGCCCGGTACAACGAGAAAGCGCTTATCCGCCACCGCCGCATTGATGATCTGGCGAAAACTTTGTGGCATTGAGCGTCTCCCGGATTGCGCATATTGTTCGGACCGGTTTCGTCCCGCGCCAACTTAAGCGCAAATCCCAAAGCAAAACCAGCGCACCGCCGCAGATGCTGACATGATCTTTGTTGCGGTCGATATTGGTGGAACATTCACCGACCTGATTGGCTTTGACGACCAGAGACAAGCTTTCGCCCAAGCCAAGACGCTGAGCACGCCAGCTGAGCTGACAGCTGGCGTAATCAATTGCATCCGCGAGAGCGGGTTCGACGCGAGCAAGATCGACGAGCTCATTCACGGCTCGACGATCGCTATCAACACCTTGATCGAGCGCAATGGTGCGCGCACCGGACTGGTGGTGACGCAAGGCACGCGCGACGTCTACATCATCGGCCGCGGCAATCGCCCGGAATCCTACAATCTTTTCTTTCATCGCCACCGGCCTTTGGTAAGTCGCCGATTAACCCTGGAAGTGATCGAACGCGTCCTGGCCGGCGGTAAAGTCGAAACGCCGCTCGACAAACGCAGCGTCTCCGGCGCCTGCAAAATGCTCAAGGACGAAGGTGTCGACGCGGTCGCCATCTGCTTTTTGCACGCTTATGCCAATCCCGATCACGAACGAATCGCCGGCGCAATGATCAGGAAGGCCCTACCGGACGCCTATGTCTCGCTGTCGCACGAAATCCTGCGCGAATACCGGGAATTCGAGCGGCTCTCGACCACCGTCGTCAACGCCTATCTCGGACCGAAGGTTGGCGGCTACGTGAAAAGCCTCAAAACGAGTCTCGGCCGCATCGGATTTACCGGAGATCTGTCGATCATGCGTTCCAACGGTGGCGTGATGACTCCGGAAATCGCGACCGAACGCCCGGTGGCGATGATGGAATCCGGTCCGGTCGGCGGCATCATTGCCTCAGCCCAGGTCGGCATCGCGCTTGGATTTCCCAACGTCATCTCGTTTGACATGGGCGGAACAACCGCGAAAGCGAGCCTGGTGCGCGCCGGCGAGCCGACACTGGCGCCAGGCTATTACGTCGGCGGCTACAGCAGCGGCCATCCTGTCATGCAGCCGATGATCGACGTGGTCGAAGTCGGCGCCGGCGGCGGCAGTATCGCTTGGCGCGACGATGTCGGTGCGCTTAAGGTCGGACCACAGAGCGCGGGCGCCGATCCCGGCCCGATTTGCTATCGCGGCGGTGGCACAGAGCCAACCATCACCGATGCCAATGTGGTCCTTGGCCGGCTCGATCCCAACAATTTCCTCGGCGGCACCATGAAGCTCGACGCACCTGGCGCAGCGCGGGGCATCAAGGAGAAGATCGCCGATCCGCTCGAGCTCGACACGATCGCTGCTGCGCAGGCCATCGTCGAAATCGCGAACTCGAAAATGTCGCTGGCCGTGCGCGAAGTCTCCGTCGCCAAGGGTTACGATCCGCGCGACTTCGCCCTGGTCGCCTCGGGCGGAGCCGGACCACTGCACGTCTGCGCGATCGCCCGCGAACTTCATATACCAACGGTGATCGTGCCATTGTTCCCGTCGCACTTCTCCGCGCTTGGCATGTTGCTTGCCGACGAACGCCACGATTTCATTCGCACCATATATTCCGACCTCGCGCGCACCGATCTCGGCAAGCTCGTAGCCGTGCACGACGAGATGGTGGCCGAGGCCAAGGCGGCGCTGCGCCATGGCACGGTGGCGGAATATCAGATCCAGCTCGACCTGCGTTACGTTGGTCAGGAGTTCACCCTGTCGGTGCCGGTGCAACTGGCGGACCTAAGACGCGGTGACCGGCAGGCCATCCGGAGCGCTTTTGATCGACTGTATGAGCAGCGCTATGCGCATCATTCGCCGGAGGAACCGGTCGAGCTCGTCAATCTACGGCTCAGCGCCATCGGCAAGCGGCCAAAGCTTCGATTTCCGAGCCTCGCAGCAGACGGGGCGGCGACGGTCGCGGGCGAGCGCGAGGTTTATTTCAGTTCCACCGCGACGCCACTGGCAGCGCGTTTTTATCGGCGCAAAGACCTTGGCGCCGGCGCGCAGATCGCCGGCCCGGCGCTGATCCAGGAGCACGGCACGACAACAGTGCTGTTTGAGCGCGATCGCTGCGAAGTGGCGCCCTCGGGCGAACTGATTGTCTCGATTGGAGGCGCTTCGTGAAGCTCGACACCGTCACGCTCGAGGTGATCCGCAACGCACTGCCGGCCGTCGCCAACGAAATGGCCGCCGATTTGCAGCGTACCTCTTACAACATGATGATCTACGAGGTGCGCGACTATTGCACCGCACTCCTCAACCCCAAAGGTGAATTGATTTCCCAGAATGTCGGGGGCGTTTCGCACTTCGTCGCCGATCTTGGCGTGCTCGTCGTCGACGGCATGAAGCGTTACGGCGCCGGCGGTTTCAAACCTGGCGACGTGATCATCACTAATCATCAAGCGGTGGCAGGTCAGCACCTCAACAACGTGGTGATCTACACGCCGTACTTCTATCGCGGCGAACTCTTGATGTTCATGATGGTGCGCGCGCATTGGATTGACGTCGGCGGCACGTCGACCGGTTTTGGCGCAGGTCCGCAGGTGGCGGATCCCTGGCTCGAAGGGTTGCAGCTCGACCAGCTCAAAATCTACGAGGAAGGCAAACTCAACGAAACGCTCTACCGCGTCATAAAGGACAATATCCGCTTTCCGGAATCCTCGCTCGGCGACATGAAATCTCAGATGGCGGCTTGTCGCCTTGCAGCGTGGCGCATGGACGAGCTGTTCGAGCGATACGGCCGTGAGACCATGCTCGCGGCGATCGCGCAAATCTTCGATGAGACCGAACAGAAATGCCGCAACGTGGTCGCGCGGCTGCCCGACGGACTGTATGAGGCGTCGGCTTCAATCGACGACGACGGGGTGCTCAAGGACGTTCCTGTGCCGATCCATGTCAAGGTCTCGATCAAGGCCGGCAGCATGACGATCGATCTGTCCGGCTGCGCGTCGGAGCGCAAGGCCGGGATCAATTCACGGACGCTTGCCGGAGCGCGGGTGGCCTATAAGGCGCTCACCGGCCCGCTCGATCCGGTCAACGAGGGCTCATTTCGCGCGCTGGACGTGATCGTGCCTGAGGGCAACGTCATGATGGCGCGCTATCCGGCGCCAATGTCGAGCTGGAGCGTCATCGTGCCGACTGTCGTCGACACGATTGTCACCGCGCTCGGCCGCGCCATGCCCGACAAAGTGCCCGCAGGTCATCACGCACTGCTCGGCGGCGCGGTGGTGTTTTTCGGCGTGCATCCCCAATCCAAGCGCCGGTTCGTGGTACAAAGCATTGAAGGCGGCGGCTGGGGCGGCCGGCCGGCCGAAGACGGCGAATCCGGCACCGTTTCTGTCTGTCAAGGCGACGTCCGCAATGCCTCGATCGAGGGCATCGAGCTCAAATGTCCGGTTCTGATCGAGAGCCGGGCCTTGCGGCCTGATTCCTGCGGCGCGGGAAGGTTTCGAGGCGGCCTCGGCATCGATCTGCGGGTGCGCAATCTGGTCGAAGGCAAATGGAATTTCGAGCACGCGCGGCGCGAACATTGCCCGCCCTGGGGTATCTGGGGCGGCACCGCGGGCGAGGCCGGCGGCTATCTGCTGCGCCGCCCGGGTGAAACGACCTTCACCGTCATGACGGGCGCGCATGTCCCAGTGCCGATCGGCGCCGCCGCGATCGTGCGCACGGGCGGCGGCGGCGGCTGGGGG
>AF_2010_repII_A1DRAFT_10000173_pt1 | contig 12332 bp, 11 predicted proteins | sample AmaForreplicIIA1_FD_9195 | JGI IMG/M metagenome (IMG submission 9195)
GCGAGATCGTCGAGATTGAGTCTGGTTTCTCCCGCCACATTCTGCGTTTGAAACTTTCGCGGCATGGGTTCCTGTTTCGCTGCGGGCATAGCCTCACCTGGCACGGGCTCAACCTCTTGCGAAACCGGCACCGCTTCAGGAGCATGCTCTTTTGTGCGAACCAGATCTCCCTTGCGCATGGTAGAAATTGAATTCCACACTAGCGCAGACGCTGTCCGAGCCTCCGTCCACAGGATCTTGAGTTCCCCCATGCGCCGTGGAGGAAGATTTCCCTCAACTCGGAAGACTTCCATCAAGTCACCTGCTTTCACGCCGTCTTCCCAGCCTTTATCGATGTACACGATGTGACGTTGGGCCACGAGCGTCATCACTCGATCCGGTTGATAGTCCACAATCATGCCTCGGACTTCGCTTTCCGCCGGCTGGTCCGGTGCCATTTCCCCTGAGATTGGAAGCGAAAACTTCATAACTGGGTTCCCAGGTTCCACTGCCCCGTAAGGATCGAATTGTCTGGACCGTCGTCAGCTGATGTTCGGTCTGGACGACTTGGACGATTGCAAGACGATATATGAGGTAGCCAAGATACTGACGAGTCGCCGGATGAAACACTTTCCGAGCACGTTTATAGACCGTGAAGTAATCGCCGACCTTCGCCTCATCCGGATTTTTTAACCGAAGGTAGATGGTCTCCTTCTGTCCCACAATCATCCGATCACCAGTCGTTTGGTTGTCCCCTGTAACAACATTCACAATGCCCTCCACCGGTGTCGACTGTTGGATGGAACCAGATGAAAAGGCGAGAGCCTTTAGGCCGTACCGAATGCTCTGAATCTTATCGCGATCGTCGGCCGAGGCCGATGGCACGATCGGACCAAGCAGAGCCCATACCAAAAGAAAAAGCGGGAGTTTCAAGGGTGTTTTGAGCATGGTCTTTGTCCTTTTGTGAGACAAGTGGTGCTTGAAAAACCATAGCAAATTGTCTTGTAATGTCAAGAATATTGCGGTCTTGGCAGCGTTGACTGGTAGTGTGACCGAATGATAGGGTGAGCTTCATCATCGCCCCTAGCCGATAAAAATATGAAGACTGGTCAACCTCAGGATTTAGGTGCTGCATCGCGACCTGCTCGTCGAATCGAAACCCAAATCCATCGTCGGAAGAAGGCCCAAGCCTCCTCTCCCATGCTCCCCGAATGGGATCAACCAGACTCCACCCCGCCGCTCCATCTCCGCATGGAAGCGCGCCGGATGGATCGTTCGCAAACTATTAACGTCTCGACCAAGAATCGGCACTAAACTTCTGCGTGCTCGATTTGAGTGTGCCGGTTCCTGCTGAAATCAAGATTCGCGAACCTGATGCACTAAAGATCATCTTATACTTTTTCCCCCTTTCGAGTACGATAAGAATGATATCAATAGGTTCTAGGACTTTCGGGTCGTCGCCATAGGTCCTTTGTTCGCTTGCTATCCTTGCAAGCAGGAGTCTAAGATTCTCGCTCTCTTTTGAACCTTCGAGGTGTTGAAAGGCACATCGATGAGCGGTGTCGAGTTGCTCCTGGAGTACCTGGCCAGATACTTTCCTATCCTGTTGTTTATTTTCATTGCCTTGGCATTCGGCGTCGTCACTCTGCTCATCAGCTATCTGGTCCAGCCGAAGTATCCGGAACCGGAGAAGCTCTCCACATATGAATGCGGGTCAGAACCGTTTTCAGACGCTCGAATGCCCTTCCCGGTCCGATACTATATCTTCGCCATGTTGTTCGTGATCTTCGATATCGAGGTCATCTTCCTGTATCCCTGGGCCGTCGTGTTCGACAAGATCGGCTTAATCGGCCTAATTGAAATGATGATCTTCATCGCCCTGTTTTTGGTGGCCTACGTCTACGCCTGGCGCAAGGGGGCTTTGGAATGGGATTGATCCAGCTCGGCCGGCACGACAAAGACGGCAATCCAGACGTGATCACCACAACCGTGGAGAAGGCTGTCAACTGGGCTCGCAAGGGCTCGCTCTGGCCAATGACGTTCGGACTGGCCTGCTGTGCAATCGAGATGATTGCTGCGGTGTCCTCACGGTATGACATGGATCGGTATGGAGCGGGTGTCTTTCGTGCCTCGCCACGGCAATCGGACCTCATGATTGTAGCCGGTACCGTGTGCCGGCGAATGGCACCGGTGATTCGTAAAATCTACGACCAGATGCCGGAACCCAAATATGTGATCGCGATGGGGTCCTGCGCCACATCGGGAAACATCTATGACAGTTACAGTGTTGTGCAGGGTGTGGATCGGTTTGTTCCGGTCGACATTTATGTCCCCGGCTGCCCCCCAACCCCAGAGGCCCTGTTTGATGGAATTCTCAAGTTACAAGAGCGCATCATGCAAAGGCGTGTATTTGTGAAGCAGCCGGCTCAAATCAAAACAAGCCTCAAGGGATAAGCTGAACCCGATGACGTTGCAGCATCTAACCAATCGGATCCAAGAAAACTTTTCCACGGGCTTTATCAAAGCGGTTGAATGGCGAGGGGATCTCGCCGTGCTGATCACACGGGACAAACTCCATGACGTTGCACAATTCCTTCATGACGATCCGGCTATGGATTTCGATTACATCGTCCACGTCAGCTCTGTCGACTGGCCGGACGACGAGGACCGGTTCGAAGTGGTGTATGAGTTCTACTCCATCAAGAAACGGCACCGCATCCGGCTGAAGACGCGGGTGCCGGAATCCGACTGCGTGGTGGATTCCCTTACGGATCTGTGGAAGGGAGCGGATTTCATGGAACGCGAAGTGTACGATATGATGGGCATCCGATTCCGGAACCACCCGGACCTCCGAAGAATCCTGATGCCGGATGATTACACGGAAGGCTATCCTCTGCGTAAAGACTTCCCTCTCCGTGGCAAGGGTTGGCGGGATACTTTCGAGTTTCTCGACGAAACCGTGCGCTAATTTTGAATAGGCAGAGATGGCATTCGAAGACCAAAGAACAACGGTCTATAAGGTTGATCCGGCCCATCCGGAGAGCGACACCCTCCCGACCCTGCGGACGGAGGAGCTGTTGCTGAACATGGGCCCTCAACACCCGAGCACACATGGAGTCCTGAAGGTCATCCTCGAATTGGAAGGGGAGCGTCTCGTGAAGTCGACACCCGTGATGGGATTCCTCCACCGCGGCGTTGAGAAGTTGGCGGAAGAGGGGACGTATCATCAATTTATCCCTCATACCGACCGGTTGGACTACGTCTGCGCGATGTACAACAATTTCGCGTACTGTCGGGCCGTCGAAAAGCTTATGAACATTACCGTGCCTGAGCGGGCAGAGTACCTTCGAACCATCGTCGCGGAAGTCCAGCGGATCATCGGCCATCAATTCTGGCTCGGCACGCAAGCGCTCGACATCGGCGCCATGACCGTATTCTTCTACTGCTTCCGGGACCGAGAAATTCTGCTGGATTGGTTTGACGAACTCTGCGGTGCGCGCCTCACGACCAGTTGGTACCGCATCGGCGGGATCGAACGGGATTTCACGCCATCACTATTGGAAAAGTTGAAAAAGTTCCTCGACTATTTTCCACCGAAAATCGACGAATACGTCATCTTTCTCGAGAAGAACCGAATCTGGCTTGCCCGGACCAAAGGTGTGGCGGTCATTTCCGCTGAGGATGCGGTAAATTTCGGCTTGAGCGGCCCAACGCTGCGAGGCTCCGGCGTGGACTATGACCTGCGCAAGTACGAACCCTATGCCGCTTATCCCAAGTGTGAGTTCAGTGTCCCCATCGGAAAAAATGGCGACACCTATGATCGGTACTGGATCCGCGTCATGGAGCTCTATGAAAGCGTGAAGATCATCCGGCAATGTTTAGAACAGATGCGGGAGGGCCCTATTATGGCCGATGTTCCCAGCGTGACGTTACCGCCCAAAGAGCGGGTCTTCACGAATCTAGAATCCATGATTCAGCAGTTCAAGCTCTTTTCCCAGGGATTTGACGCACCTCCGGGAGAAATTTATTGCGGGACCGAAGCTCACAAGGGTGAACTGGGGTTTTACATCGTGAGCACAGGGGGTGGGAAACCCTACCGCTTGAAGATCCGAGCGCCTTCATTCATTCATATGGGTGCGTTTGACCATATGTCGAGAGGGTACATGATCGCTGACGCGGTCACGATTTTCGGTACGTACGACATCGTGATGGGGGAGTGCGACCGATAGAATAACACGAGAAGGTAGAAACTATGGGTTTGAAACCAGCCACTAATCCTGACGTTGAAGCAGCCACAATCGAACTCTCGATTGACGGAAAAGCCGTCACCGCGAAGGACGGCGTCTCGCTCTACGATGTCATTTCGAGCACGGGCAAGATCATTGCGGCCATGTGCTACCACTACACGTTCGATCCCTTCGGTTCATGCGGGATGTGCCTTGTGATGCAAGAGGGAAAGAAGGCGCCGGTACGGTCCTGCACGGCCAAGGCCACTGCCGGAATGATTATTCGTACGGAGGGCGACGATCTCTTCCAGGCCAGAAAGAAAGCCGTCGAGAAGCATCTCTCCGTCCACCCGTTGGATTGCCCGGTCTGTGACGCTGATGGTCACTGTGAGCTTCAAGACATGGCATTTCAACACGGCGTCACGAATCTGGCAAATGCAAAGCAGAAATTCATTCCTGAAGATACCAGGAGCCTCGTTCTCGACTTCAACATGAATCGCTGCATTGCGTGCGCTGAGTGCATCAACGTCTGCAAAGACGTGTTGATGATCGACGCGTTGCAGTTCATGAAGAAAGGCGGATTTAACCAAGTCGTGGCGAAGGGCGACCTGCCGTTGTCCTGCGAGTTCTGCGGAGATTGTCTTGCCGTCTGCCCGGTGGGTGCGATCACGAACAAGTTTTCAAAGTATCTTTACAAGCCCTGGCAAATGAAGAAAACCACCACCACCTGCAACTATTGCGGGGACGGGTGCCAGATGTACGTCGAAACGAAAGACACCGAGGTCATTCGCATCACCTCACCGTTGTCGTGGAAGAATAAATGGGGTGATCGTGCCGACACGGCGAAAGGCCATGGCGGACTTTGCGTCCGAGGAAGGTTCGGATTCGAGTATCTCGATAGCCCCTCACGCTTGAAGCAACCGCTGGTCCGTAAGGGGAACCAACTCGTCGAAACTCCGTGGCTAGAAACGATGCACCACGTGGTCGAGCGATTCTCAGAGATTTGCAAGCGTCAAGGGCCTGAGGCGATCGCTGGCTTGATTACCGCTCGGTGCACAAACGAGGAATTGTATCTCTTCCAGAAACTCATGCGGGCGGGCTTCCGAACGAACAACCTTGACAGCAGTGCCCGCTACGGCCACTTGAATTTCGTGCATGCTTCCCGACATGCGCTGGGAATCGGGCGCTCGCCGAACGACTGGGAAGATTTAACCAAGGCGAAGGCAGTCCTGCTGATTGGCTCGAACATTACGGAAACCAACCCGCTCACGGCTGTGCGAATTAAAGAGGCCATCCGCGTCTACAAGGCCCAGGTTGTCACAATTGATTCTGCGATCACGAACATGGGCAAGCTCGCCTCGCACCCCTTCGTGATCAAGGCACGAACTGAAAGGCTGGTCATCGACGGCCTCGTCAAAGCCGCCATTGATCTGGATCTGGTCGACGAAGAGGTCACCAAGAAACATCCGCAGGCGTTTGCGGCATTGAAAGCCGCTGTCGCTCACGTGTCTTTGGAACAGATTGCAGCACAAACCGGTATGTCGGTCCAAGGATTCAAAGACGCGGCTTCCGTGTTTGCCGAGGCTCCGCGGTCCATTATCCTATGTGGGGAAGGTATTGTCCGCCAAGCCGACGGCCATCAGAACATCCTAAAATTGATTGATCTCGCTTGGATCACTGGGAAACTGGGGCGCCCTGGCTGCGGCGTCAACACATTGACCGAAGAACCCAACGAACAAGGCGCGGTCGATATGGGTGTTGCACCAGAGTTTCTCCCAGGCCAGGCCCGATTTGATGACCAGGCTGCGCGCGATCGATTTGCCAAGGCGTGGGACGTCACCCTTCCGGCTGCTGAAAGCGGCGCCCATCTTATGGAAATTCTCAATCGCTGCAGAAGCGGGCAGATCCGAGCCCTCTATGTGATCGGTGAGAATCCGCTGGCAACCATGCCGGCCTCGATGGAGGTCCGGGCAGCATTGGATCGGCTGGAACTCTTAATTGTCCAGGATCCGTTCTTCACGGAGACTGCCAAGCTCGCCCATGTCGTTCTGCCAGCCTGTACATATGCCGAAAAAGACGGTACCTTTACCAACCTGGAGGGGCGTGTCTTGCGCGTTCGCCAGGCGATGGATCCTCTTGGGGACAGTCTTCCCGATTGGCATATCATGACCGCGCTCGCCAACGGGCTCGGGTGCCAGTGGGAGTATGAATCTGCGAATGACATTCAAGCCGAGATCATGAAATTGCTGCCCGGTTACTACAACCTCGGGCAGCCTCGGAAGATCACCCCCAACGCCGATCACTATCTCTCCAACGGCTATACCACCATGGTTGCAAACCGCTACCACAGCGGTGCCGCTCGACACGCTGGCGCAGAGCAGCGGCCGTTTGCGTTGCTGATGGGGCAGCTCTTGTACCACTCAGGCAAGATGTCGACAGAGGCACCGGGGCTCATCAAGATCGCCCCGAACACGGGCCGCCTACGGATGAGTCCGCAAGATATGGAACGGCTCGGTCTCGTCGATGGAGCCAAGGTCCGCGTAACCTCTGATCGCGGGTCGCTCCAGCTGGGTGTGCAACCTGATCAGTCGGTGGCGCCTCACACGTGTTTTTTCCCTGAGCACTTCAATGAACCGCCGGTGAAGGATCTGATGTCGGTTCAGCTCGATCCCGTCACGAACGTTCCTTCGTTCAAATTCACACGCGTCACGATCGAGAAGGCATAAGGAAACGGGAGAAGCTCATGAGTGTCGCCACTGTAACTAAAAAAATCCTGCAGGCCGCGTTGTTCTATGAAATCTGGGACGCGATGAAAGTGACGTTCAAACATATGTTCCACAAGCCCATCACGTTCCAGTATCCTCGCGAACAACGGACGATTCCCGACACACACCGTGGGGCACTCGGGCTTTTGCGATATGATGATGGCCGTGAACGCTGTGTCGGCTGCGATCTCTGTGAGGCCGCCTGTCCATCACGGTGCATTAAGGTCATCAGTGCGGAAGACAGTGCCCGTCCGCTGCAACGATACGCCAGCGAATTCTATATCGACATAACCAAATGCGTCTTCTGCGGCTATTGCGTCGAAGCCTGTCCCGTAAACGCCCTAGCCATGACGAAGATGTACGAATATTCCACGCACGACAAGCGAACCCTCCTGTTTGACAAGGTACGACTGTACGACATTGGTGAACGCCATCTTGAGGATGCCAAAAAGTATCTCTACGCGCACAACCAGGAAAAGAATGTGGAAGAGAGCCGCGAGTATCGGTATTACTTCCCACAATCCGTCCTCAAAGCAACCCAACCGTCCCCCAAACACTTGAGCTGAACCCTCGATGACCGTTGTCTTCTTTACCTACTTTGCGCTCGTGAGTATTGCCGCAGGGGTCNTAACGGTGTCGCTGCGCAACCCCGTGCATTGCGGCTTGGCTCTNCTNGCCCTCTTGCTCCACGTTTCTGGGCTCTTTGTCCTCTTGAACGCCGAATTTCTCTGGGCGGTGCAAGTTGTCGTCTATGCTGGGGCGATCCTCGTCCTGTATCTCTTCGTCCTGATGCTGTTGAATCTCAAGACCGAAGAACGGTACTTCCATTCGACATTCATGTACTTCTTGGCCCCCGCAGTGATCGGGTCACTCTATGTGCTCTTTCTCCTATTTCATTCTCCCTTCGGAGGTTCGAAGGGCGACGCATCGGCAGCGGCAATCTTGCAAGAAGGGAATACGCACGCAGTTGGAATCAAGATGTTCAGTGATTATCTCCTGCAGTTCGAAATCGTGGGGGTTTTTCTCTTGGGCGCAATCATCGGCGCGATCGTGCTTGCAAAGACACCGAAGTCATTAGACTTGGAACGAAAACGATGAACAGTAAGCCATCAGCTCACGGGGTGAGTCCTGGGGCTGATCGCTGTGTGCTGGCGATTGAACGCTAGGGTGGTTCGATGGTCCCGTTAAACGCCTATGTGGCCGTGAGCGCCGTGCTGTTTCTCACAGGATTATTGGGCGTCTTGATCAGGCGCAATTTCATCATCGTATTGATGGCGGTCGAGATCATGTTGAATGCCGCGAACATCAATCTCGTCGCCTTTTCGTATTACATGGAGTCGATGGCTGGGCAGCTCGTAGCGCTCTTTATCATTGCGATTGCCGCCGGAGAAGCAGCAGTCGGGCTCGCCATTATTATTGTCGTCTTTCGAGGAAAGATCTCGACGAATGTCGACGAAATGAACCTCTTGAAGTGGTAATGCTGTGCCCTTGACCGATTGGCTCATTCTTCTGATTCCCGTCTTCCCACTGTTAGCAGTGATCATTAATGGCCTTTGGGGAACCAGGTATTCCCATGAATGGGCCTCCTGGTTGGCGTGCGGCTCGGTCGGTGCCTCTTTCCTCTCCGCGATCGCGGTTTTCGCCGATGTCCTCAGGACAGGGACATCCCACGAGGTCATCGCCTACCAATGGATCTTTGGCGGGGATCTCACGATCAATCTCGCCTACCTAGTTGATCCGCTCACTTGCATCATGCTGCTGGTCGTGACGGGCGTGGGGTTCCTCATTCACGTGTATTCGGTCGGCTATATGCATGGTGAAACCGGATTTACGCGGTTCTTCACCTATATGAATCTGTTCATGGTCTCCATGTTGCTCCTCGTGATGGGGAACAACTACGCCGTCCTGTTTATCGGCTGGGAAGGCGTCGGCCTCTGCTCCTACCTCTTGATTGGCTACTACTACGATCGAGTTTCGGCAGCCAAAGCGGCCACGAAAGCTTTCGTCATGAACCGCATCGGCGACGCAGGCTTTCTACTGGCGATTTTTCTGGTTTTCATCAATTTCAAGACGCTCGATTACACCAAGGTCTTCCCCCAAGTCAGCCAACTGTCCCCAGAGATAGTCACGACGATCGCGCTCTGCCTGTTCGTCGGCGCGATCGGAAAATCCGCGCAGCTTCCTCTCTACACCTGGCTGCCGGATGCCATGGAGGGTCCGACCCCGGTCAGCGCGTTGATCCATGCCGCAACCATGGTCACAGCCGGCGTCTATATGGTCGTCAGGAACCACGCGATTTACGATCTTTCGCCAACCTCCATGGCGGTGGTCGGCATGATCGGAGGATCGACAGCTCTCTTCGCCGCCACCATCGGCTTGGTCCAGACTGACATCAAGCGGGTCCTGGCCTATTCGACTGTCAGCCAACTCGGCTATATGTTTCTCGGCTGCGGAATCGGCGCCTATACCGCGGCGATCTTCCATCTCATGACGCATGCCTTCTTCAAGGCATTGCTGTTCCTGTCCGCCGGGTCCGTGATCCACGCGCTCTCAGGAGAGCAGGACATTCGTAAGATGGGNGGACTGAAACATAAGATTCCCTGGACCCACTGGCTGTTCNTCATCGGCACTGTAGCCATCGCNGGCATACCNCCGCTCGCAGGCTTCTGGAGCAAAGACGAGATCATGGCCCACGCGTTCACGCACCATCAGTACCTGCTCTACGGGATGGCTGCGACCGGCGCGCTCTTGACGGCCTTCTATATGTTTAGACTGACGTATCTCACCTTCTACGGCCCATCGCGGATGGACCATCATACGGAGGAACATGTGCATGAGTCGCCGATGGTCATGATCGGGCCATTAGCTATCTTAGGAGGCTTGTCCCTCGTGGGCGGTTTCGTGGGATTTCCGCCTGAGCACGGGTGGTTCCAGCGTTTCCTTGCACCAGTCGCCGGCATGGGAGCGGAGCATGCGGCGGCGATTGGACTTGTTCTCATGCTGATGGGCATCGCCACAGGCATCGCGGTGCTTGGGTGGGGGATCGCCCATTACTTTTACAGCGTGAGCCCCGCGACTCCAGAACGGTGGGCGGTCAAATTCTCGGCGGTGTACACGACCATTCTCAATAAATATTACGTCGATGAATTATACGATTTGCTCTTTGTCGAACTGACCAAGAAGGTTGGCTGGCTGCTCGACTGGTTTGACCGAATCGTGATCGACGGAATCGTCCGAGCGGTCGGCCAACTTGCAGAGCTGGGAGCAGCCGGCTCGACGTGGTTCGAGAAGCACGTGATATACGGCGGCATTAATATCGTCGGTTACGGCAACCATCTCGCTGCCAGACAATGGCGGCATTTGCAGAGCGGGATGGTCCAGCACTACGCGGCGATGATAGTGGCGGGGCTTTTCTTGCTCGCCCTGGTGATCCAACTGGCGCTGCAACTCTAGAGTCAGGCGATGTTGGAAGAACTGGTATCAGCTTTCCCCATTCTCTCGTGCATTCTCTTTTTGCCGGTTGCCGGAGCTGCCGTGCTGTGGCTCTTCGACGATGAGGACCTGATCCGTACCTCGGCGCTGACGATCACACTGGTTGAGTTCGCCCTATCCCTCTTCGTCCTGGTTCGCTTCGTTCCTGACTCGGCCGCGATGCAATTCTCCGAGCACGTACGATGGGTCCCAGCCCTCGGAATCAGCTATCACCTGGCGGTCGATGGCATCAGCGTTCTGTTTGTCGGACTGACGGCCTTCCTCACGATTCTCATCGTCATCTATTCTTGGGACACCGTCCGGCACCAGGTCAAGCTGTACATGATGGCCCTCCTGGCGCTTGAAACGACGACGATGGGTGTCTTTATCTCCGTCGACCTGATCCTCTTTTTCGTGTTTTGGGAGTTGATGCTCATCCCGAGCTACTTCCTCATCAAGCTCTGGGGTGGAGGGGCGGAGCGGCACTATGCAGCGCTGAAATACGTCCTCTATACCCTGTTCGGGAGCGTCTTCATGCTGGTCGGAATTGCTCTTCTAGACATCAACTACCACCAATGGGCGACGCTGCATCACCTAGAGCCGGCCTATTCGTTCGACCTGCTTGAACTGTTGACCGTGCCAATCCCTCTCCAACAGCAAGTTCTGATCTTCTGGTTCATGTTTCTCGGCTTTGCTTTCAAAGCTCCGGTGTTTCCATTCCACACCTGGTTACCGGATGCGTTATTCGAGGGCCCGATCGGGATGGCCGTCGTGTTGTCCGGGTTGAAATTGGGCACGTTCGGCTTCATGCGGTTCAGCATTCCTCTGCTCCCTGAGGCTTCGAAGAGCCAGATGGTCGTCTCCGTTGTTATGGCGCTGGGTCTGGCTGCCATTCTGTACGGCGCGATTATGGCGCTGGTTCAACCTGATTTTCGCCGCTTGTTGGCCTACAGCAGCATCAGCCACCTGGGCTTCATCGTGATCGGCCTTTTCGCACTCAATTACCAGGGTCTCCAAGGCAGTCTGCTCACAATGATTAATCTCGGATTCAGTACGGCGGGGCTGTTCTTTATCGCAGGGTTTCTGTATTCGAGACACCAGACGACTCAATTGGCGTCTTACGGCGGCATGGCCAAGCAGGTCCCGTTGCTGGCGACGTTTTTCTTGTTCATCGGCCTTGCATCGATCGGCTTACCCGGCACCAATGGATTCGTGGGAGAATTTTTGATCCTCCTCGGAACTTTCAAGGCCCATTGGATCTATGGCTCCGTCGCAGTGCTTGGGGTCATTTTCGGGGCAGCCTATTTCTTGTGGTACTACGAGCGGGCGATGATGGGACCGCTCAGTAAAACCGTCAGAACGTCGATTGGCGATCTTCATTTTCGAGAAATTGTGATCGCCTTGTCGTTGTCCATCATGATTCTGTGGATCGGGCTTTATCCCGCTCCATTCCTGAAGATGATGAACGGATCAATACAGGCCTTGGTCGATCGGTTGGATCGGGGAACGGTCGCCTCCATGAGTAGGGGGCCCGCCGTCAGGGTGGACTGAATCATATGAGCGAATACCTTCTTCTCTATATCTTGTTCGCGCCGTTCGTGGGGGTAGCCGCACTCATCTTTATTTCGAACCGACAACTGATGCTCGTCCGCGGGGTCGCGTCAGCATCCGCCGGACTCTGTTTGCTGGCGTCGCTCTATCTCTTCTTCCTCTACGACCCTGCGAAGGGTGGTTTCCAGTTCGTCCAGAAGTTTGAATGGTCGAAGCAACTTGGCATCTCCCTCTATCTCGGCGTCGACGGTGTGGGGACACCGTTGGTCTTAGCCTCGGCAATCCTCTTGTTCGCCGGCATCTTCGTATCCTGGCACATCAAAGACCGCACCAAGGAATT
>AF_2010_repII_A1DRAFT_10000175_pt1 | contig 12321 bp, 12 predicted proteins | sample AmaForreplicIIA1_FD_9195 | JGI IMG/M metagenome (IMG submission 9195)
CCCGCCGTTGAACTTACCGGCGTCCTTCGCTATACGGGGCTTTCACAAATGAGGGGCCCGACGCGACCGGGCTTGCTCGCGCCGGACTGGGGCCGGCGCTTCTTCTTCGATTGACCAAAGAGCACGCCTGATGTCCACCACATTCGACAAAGTGGCCGAAATCATTGCTGAGACTTGCGATATTCCGCGCGAGAACATCAAGCCGGAAAGTCATGCAATCAATGATCTGGAGATTGACAGTCTCGACTTTCTCGACATCGCCTTCGCGATCGACAAAGCATTCGGGATAAAGCTGCCGCTCGAACAGTGGACGCAAGAGGTCAACGATGGCAAGGCCACGACCGATCAGTACTTCGTCTTGAAGAACCTGTGCGAGCGGATCGACGAGTTGATCGCTGCCAAAGGCGCCTGAGCGCCTCATGCGTCTCGAGTATTTCCAAATGATCGACCGCTTCGTCGCCGTCGACGTCGGCGGCCGCGTGGCGCGTGCGATCTGTACCGTGCCGTTAAAGAGCACCGTGTTCGAAGGTCATTTCCCTGGCTATCCGTTGATGCCTGGCGTGCTGCTCATCGAATGCATGGCGCAAACCACCGGCTGGCTCGTGAGCGCACTGACCGGTTTCACCGGTCTGCCGGCGCTTGCCGGGGTAAAAGAGGGCAAAATCCGTAACGCAGTCTTTCCCGGTGATGAACTTGAATTCGAAGGCAGGGTCATCCACGAGGGTTCAGGCTACGCGATCGGCGAAGCCAAAGGGTGGTGCAAGGGCGCCGCGATTTGTGACGCCACCCTGACCTACCGCATCGTTCCCTATCCGAGCCCTGAGCTTCGCGCCGGATTGTGGGATTGGGCCGAGCGCATCAACTTCCCGGCCAAGGAGTTCGCGAAGTGACCGGACGGCGCGAGGTGTGGATCACCGGCGTCGGCCTCCTCACCTGTCTGGGCGAGGGGCTGGAAACAGCCTGGGAGCATCTCGAGCGCGGCGACCCGCCGCCTTACGACGACAAAAGCTTTGCGCCCTACATCGTGCATCAGCTGCCGCCGATGAGCTTCGACAAGCAAATCCCGAAAAAGAGCGATCAGCGGCAAATGGAGATGTGGCAGCGGGTCGGAGTCTACTCGGCCGGGATGGCGCTGACGGACGCCGCCATCGCCGGCAATGCCGAACTGCTCGATCACACCGACATGATCGTCGCCGCTGGCGGCGGCGAGCGCGACATTGCGGTTGACACGGCGATCATGGCGGGCATGCGCAGAACCAATCAGCCGGGCGCCTTTCTCAATGAACGGCTAATGAGCGATCTGCGACCGACTTTGTTCTTGGCTCAGTTGCCGAACCTGCTGGCCGGAAATATTTCTCTGGTTCACGGCGTGGTCGGCTCATCGCGCACCTTCATGGGTGAGGAGTCCGCAGGCGTTGATGCCGTGCGCGTGGCGCAAGCGCGGATCGCCGCCGGACAAAGTGAGCTGACGCTGGTCGGCGGCGCCTACCATGGCACGCGCTGGGATGTGCTGCTGGCTTTCGAGCTCGGCGGGGTCGTGCTGAAGGACAAGTTTGCCCCGGTTTGGGACCGTGGGCCGGAAGGCGGCATCGCCTTCGCGACTATGGGCGCGTTTTTGGTGCTCGAGAGCAAGGAGCATGCAACCGCCCGCGGCGCGCGTCCTCGGGCGCGAATTTCGCAGGTGCTTTCCGACCGCAATGTAAGAAAGCCCGGCGACGCCGAGGCATCTTTCCGTCGGCAATGGGAAGCCATCACCGCGCAGCTCGACCGCGCGCATAGTGCGATCATTTCCGGCGCGGCCGGGCTCGAACCGGCCACATCAGCTGAACTTACGGTGCTCAAGGAAATCGGGCTGCCGGTCCGCAATACCGGCACATATATCGGGCATGGCGTCGATACCCAGTTCATGGCTAATCTGGGAATCGGCTGCGCGGCGATCGAGCACGGCAAATTGTTCGCCCCGACCGGGACAGGAGACAGCGGCACGAGCGCGGCAGGTTTGCGCCAAATCGTCGTCACCAGCATCGGCAATTGGCGCGGCGAGGGGCTGGCCCTGCTCGAGCGGGTGAACTGAGGGAGAGGCATCATGGCTTTAAGCAAACCCACGGCTAGCGCGCATCGTGACAAAGCGGGCCGGCCGGTGATCGCCGTCACCGGGATGGGCGTCGTGACCTCGCTCGGCGTCGGTAAAACCGACAATTGGGCCAAGCTGACAGCGGGAAAATCCGGCATTCGCCGCATTTCGCGTTTTGCGCTCGACAGTCTGCGCACGACCATCGCCGGCACGGTGGACGCCGTGTATAAAGATTACATGCCGCCGGCCGAGCTTTCGGAACGCGTCGCGCTGTTGGCCGGCGAGGAAGCCATCGCAGAAGCGGCGATCGGCGGCAAAGGCCATTTTCCTGGACCGTTATTTCTGGCGCTGCCGCCGCTCGAAATCGAATGGCCGTATCGGATTCAGATGGCCCAGCAAGCCGCTCCCGATGGCGACGCCGGCTATCCCGACCTGATGCGTGTGGCGCGCGGACCGCAATTCGCGCCGGTCTATGAGACCTTGAAGTACGGAATTATCGGCGAGCATCTCGCCGATCATTTCGGCACCGAAGGCTCGCCGATTTCGCTGACCACGGCATGCGCCTCCGGGGCGACCGCGATTCAGCTCGGGGTCGAGGCGATCCGGCGCGGCGAATGTCAGGCCGCGCTCGCCGTCGGCGCCGACGGTTCATTGACGCCAGAATCGCTCGTTCGTTTTTCGCTGCTCTCGGCGCTGTCGACGCAAAACGACCCGCCCGACCAGGCTTCGAAGCCTTTTTCAAAGAATCGCGATGGCTTTGTCTTGGCTGAAGGCGCGGCCGCGCTGGTGCTTGAAGACTACGATCATGCGGTCGCGCGCGGCGCCGAAGTCCTTGGTATTCTCGAAGGCTGCGGAGAAAAATCCGATTCCTTCCACCGCACCCGTTCCAGTCCGGACGGCAAACCAATCATCGCCTGTATGCGCAACGCCTTGGCTGATGCCGGGGTCGGGCCGGAAGACGTCGACTACATCAACGCACACGGCACCTCGACGCCCGAAAACGACAAAATGGAGCATCTGGGCGTTTCCACGGTCTTTGGCGAGCACATCCGCAACATTCCGATCTCGTCGAACAAGTCCATGATCGGGCACACCTTGACGGCGGCTGGCGCAGTGGAAGCGGTCTTCAGCTTGCTGACGCTCGAACATCAGCGCATCCCGCCGACGATCAACCACCAGGTTCCCGATCCCGCCATTCCGCTCGACGTCGTGCCGAATGTCGCTCGTGACGCCCGCGTCACGCGCACCATCTCCAATTCCTTCGGTTTCGGCGGCCAGAATGTATGCCTCGTGATGACGCGGGAGCCGGCGTGAGCGGAACTGCCGAAGCCGTTGTCGGAAACCCTGCCGGTCGTTCCCCGGCATCAGCTGGCGGATCGATGCGCGCGCTCGCGCTGGTTGCCGATCGCAAGATCGAGCTTCGCGATATTCCTACACCTGCGGAGCCCGGCAGCGGCGAAGTTCAGATCCGCATCAAAGCGATCGGACTCAACCACATTGATGTCTGGGGCTGGCGCGGCATGGCCTTTGCCAAGCGCACGCTGCCACTCATTGTTGGCGTCGAAGCCGCCGGCGAAATCGCCCGGGTCGGTCCCGATGTAACCTCGTGCCGGCCGGGCGATCGCGTCGTCGCCTATGGGGCGCTGACTTGCGGAACCTGCAAAGCGTGCCGCGCCGGCCGCGACAATCTCTGCGAAAACGTCGCGAGCATCATGGGTTTCCATGTCGACGGTTTTGCCCGCGAGCTCGTAAACATGCCGGCCCGGCTGGTCGTGCCGATTCCCAACAATGTCAGTTATCGCGACGCAGCTTGCGCGCCAGTTGCATTCGGCACCGTGCAGCACATGCTGTTCGACAATGCCAAGCTCGAGCCCGGCGAGACCATTCTGGTCCAGGCCGGTGGCTCCGGCATCGGCACCGCCGCGATCAAAATGGCCAACGCGATCGGCTGCACCGTGATCACCACGGTCGGCGATGAGGCAAAAGCGGAAAAAGCCAAAGCGATCGGTGCCGATCACGTCATTAATTACCGCACCGACCGCTTCGAAGGCGTGGTGCGCAAGCTGACCGGAAAAAAGGGTGTTGACGTTGCTTTCGAACATGTCGGCCCAGACACGTTCAGCGGCTCGCTGCTATGCCTCAAGCGCGGCGGTCGGCTTGTCACCTGCGGATCGACCTCGGGACAGTCGACCACCGTGAATCTGTTCCAGCTTTATCTGCAGCAATACCGCATTTTCGGATCGTTCGGCTGTTCGCTGCGCAATATCAGCGAAAGCCTTGCCAAAATGGCGTCGGGCCTTCTTCCGGTGATCGATACGGAAGTGCCGCTTGCCGAGTTCGAGCGCGGGCTCGCTCGGCTCGAGAGCCGCCAAGTGTTCGGCAAGATCATCGTCACGTTCTAATGCGAAATGACGTGGCGCCTGTAATGCCCGACCGGCCGCTCAAGAACCTGTTCGACAGGACAATCGGCGCGATCACTGTCGGTCTGCTCAACGGCATCAAACATACCGATCGTCGGCGCACCGCAAATCTTGCCGGTGCGTTCATGCGAAGGATCGGCCCGCTCTTTCCAGAGCATCGCATTGGTCGTGAACAGCTTCACGCCGCGTTTCCGGACAAATCCGCCGATGAAATCGAGCATATTCTCGCCGGGGTGTGGGACAATCTCGGCCGCATCGCGATCGAGTTCGCTCATCTCGACGAATTCAGCGTCGACGGCTTCGGCAAACAGACTGCCGATGTCATTACCTACCCACCTGAATCTCAAGCCCGCTACGATTGGATTATGAAAAGCGGCAAGGCCGCGATCGGCTTTGCTGCGCATCTGGCCAATTGGGAACTGCCGGGAATCGGCGCCAAGCTCATCGGCGTAAAATCGGCAGTTCTCTACCGAAGGCCAAACATCGGCGCTGTCAGCGATGCCATAATCAAATTGAGGGCGCCGTTGATGGGCGAACTCATTCCGACGGGCCTGGATGCGCCGGTGCGGTTGGCGCGGCTATTGGAATCTGGCACCCATGTCGGCATGCTGGCCGATCAGCATTACAGCAAGGGCGTTGAGGTCATATTTTTCGGCCGGCGTTGTCTTGCCAATCCGCTGATCGCGATGCTGGCGCGGCAGACTGAGCTGCCGATCTACGGCATGCGGGTCGTCCGCAAAGCCGATGGCAACAGTTTCTGGGGTGAAATTTCAACGCCGGTGCAACCGGTCCGCGACGCCGACGGCCGGATCGAAGTGCGAGGCACCATGCAGGCCATCACATCTGTTATCGAAGGCTGGATCCGCCAGTTTCCCGAACAATGGCTGTGGCTCCATCGGCGCTGGCGCTAGTGATTAGCGATCGACAGAGCCGCGAAAAATGGAACGGGGGCGGCCGCCGGCCACCCCCNTTAGTCAAAGCCGTCCGGCGCTTTTATTTCTCGCGAACGGCGTCTTTCAAACCGCCGACCGTGTTTTGTACTTTGCCCTTAGCCTGGTCGGCCTTGCCTTCACTTTCTGTTTTTGCGTCGCCGGCGGCCTTGCCCGCCCATTCTTTGGCTTTGCCCTTTGCCTGCTCGGCCGAGCCTTTGACACGATCCTTATCAACCATTTCACGCTCCTGAATCCTGCTACCAGGAGAACGTTTCGGCGATGGGGATGTTTCCTGCGATCGCGGCGAAGGACGGCGATGAGGGTGCGTCACAAATTCTCCATTGCCACGTTGCCAATTGGCAACGAAGTCCTTTTTCCAACAGTTTTGGCGCGGGCGGTTCCGTGGGGCATCGGCCACAGCAGGCACCGGAGATTGAATGGCCCGACGGCACGCTTGGCGCTGGAATAGATTCTACGTCGTTCGGTGTTATTATCGTTTGTAATCTTGGGATGGGTGCCGCCGATCAGGCGGCGAAAAATCAACGGGGGATGCGCCATGGCCAATAGCCACGCGAAATTGATGTATCCGGGATTAGCCGGATTCTACGAGAACATGCTGCCGATCGCCGAAACACTCGTGCGTATTGTGGTCGGCGTCATGTTTCTGATGCATGTTTCGGGAAAACTCACAGCCGGCCCCGGCGCGGTCGCTGCGAATATGTTGGCGAAGAACGGTCTCGAGCCCTCGATGCTGTGGGCGTACGTGATCATTTTCCTCGAATTGGTCGGCGGCATTTGTCTGATCATCGGCCTGTTCACGCGCTTTTTTGCTGCCGCCTTGGCCATCGAAATGTTGGTGGCCCTGTTGGTCGTGCATCTGCCGANGGGTTATGCGGCTTCTGGTGGCGGTTACGAATATGTGCTGTTGATCGGAGCGGCATGCTTCCTCATCGCCATCCGCGGTGGCGGCCCCTATTCGGTCGACCGGATGATCGGCAAGGAGCTCTGATTTCGTCGTTGGGGCGGCGGCGATAGGCCGCCGCCTCTCGGCTCATCACGGCAAAAACAAAATGCTGCGTGAATCGCGACCTGCACCTTGTCGAGCGGGTCAGCGCAGCGGCCCAGTCTGACTAGAGCTTGGCAATTCCTGCCTGGTCGATAATTTGTTTGAACGTTGTGATTTCTTTGGTCACGCGCGACCACGCAGCGTCTGCGCCTTTGGGGCGCACCAAGAATCCCGCCTGAAACAGTTTGTCCTTCATCTCCGGTGTGAGCAGGACTTTCAACGTCGCGCTTTCGAGCCATTTGACCTCGGCGGGCGGCGTTTTGGCCGGCGCGAGCAAGACCATATCGGTTCCGATGTTGAAGCCGTCGTAACCAACCTCGGCCATGGTTGGCACGGCGGGTAGTTCCGGCCAGCGGCTGTCGCCACAGATCGCGAGGCAGCGGAACGTGCCGGCCTTGATGTGCGGTAACGCCGCACCGAGCGAGCCCACGCTCATTTCGACCGTTCCAGTCAGCAGCGCCTGGACGGCATCGCCGCCGCCCTTGAAAACGACATCCGCGAGCTTCGGCAAATTCTCGCGCATCTTGAACAATTCGAGCAACAATTGTGGCGTGGTGCCGATCGGTGGCGTCGCGCAGTTGTATTTTTCCGGATTGGTGCGCGCCAGCGCAACCATATCCTTGACGTTTTTGGCAGGCGATTCAGCCCTGACCACGAACGAATTGGGTGTCGTTGCAAGCTCGCTGACCGCCACGAAATCCTTGTACGGATCGTATGGCAGTTGACTATAGAGCCCGTAATTGACCGAAAAGGCGTTGGTGGCGAGCAGGATCGTGTAGCCATCTGGGTTGGAGCGGGCGACGTATTCCATGCCGATATTGCCACCAGCGCCGCCGCGGTTTTCGACGATAAAAGTTTTGCCGGTCGATTGGTCGAGTGCCGCCGTTACGATGCGGGCGATAATGTCCGAGGGGCCACCCGGCGTATTGGCGACAACAAATTTCACCGGGCGGTCCGGATAGGCGGCCCTGGCTGCACGTTGTCCGACCAGCGCCGGCGCAACTATACCGGCAACGACTGCTCCCGCTCCTTTGACGATGCGCCGTCGGGTGGGCGGCGTGAGTTTGATATTTTTCATTGTGATCCGCTCTCCTTGTCCGGCACACCGTATTTTTTCAGCCTGTCGCGCTCGTATTATTGCCCGGTCTTGATTCGCGTCCACAGCCGGTTGATCAGCCGCTGCGTCTTTTGATCGTGCGCAATGATCGTATAGAGCTTCGCCATGGTCGCGGCATCTGGGTATACGGTTCGGTCCTCCAGAATGGACTTGTCGATCAGATCGCTCCGCACATCGCCGTTGGCGTAGGATACGTAATTGGTATTCTTCGCCGCAATGTCGGGACGGATCAGATAGTTAATCAGCGTATGCGCCTCCTCGGGATTGGGCGCATCCTTTGGTATAGTCAAGTTGTCGAACCACAGTTGCGCGCCTTCCTTCGGAATCGAATACGCGATCTCGATCCCGCCTTTGGCCTCGGCGGCGCGCTTTTGCGCCTGCTTGATGTCGCCGGAAAAACCGACGACCAGACAAATCTCTCCCGTGGCCAATGCATTGAGATATTCCGACGAATGGAACTTGCGCACGTAAGGCCTGATCTTGAGTAGAAGATCGGTGACCTTGTTTAGATCACCGGGGTCGCTGGTATTCGGATCAAGATTCAGATAGTGCAGCCCGGCCGACATGATGTCGTCAGACGAATCGAGAAGGTGAATTCCGCAGCTTTTGAATTTCGCGATCTTTTCCGGATTGAAAATATAATCCCAGGAATCGATCGTTCCGTCCGGCCCCAAAACCCGTTTTACGGCTTTGACGTTGTAGCCAATGCCGGTCGTACCCCACATGTAATTGACCGCGTACTGATTGCCGGGGTCGTAAATGGCAAGCTGTTTCGCAATTTCCGGCCAAGCAAATTTCAGGTTAGGAAGTTTTGATTTGTCGAGCTGGCGAAAAATGCCGGCCTTGATCTGGCGCGCGAGAAAATAGGCGCTCGGAACCACGACGTCATATCCAGACTGTCCGGCCAGAAGCTTGGCTTCCAGCGTATCGTTGGAATCGAACGTATCGAAGCGAACGGCTATGCCTGTTTCCTTGGTGAACGCGTCCAGCACCGCCGGGTCCTGATAATCGGACCAGTTGTAATAATTGACCACGCGTTGCTTCTGCGCGCCCGCGAAGCCGGGTAATAAAACAGCCGCAAGGGCGAAACCGAGACAAACCGCGCTGCGCACTGCGCGAGCAGGCAAAACACAGTGTGCGGATTGGCGCCGGATTCCCGACCCGGCGAGCAGAAGTGAGGGTCGTTCGGGTGTGGTCACGTCTCGGTCGGCAGGCCTGCGGCTTTCCAGGCCAGGATACCGCCCGCAAGATGCGAACCATAGGGAAAACCCTGCTCTTGCGCTGCGAGCGAAGCGGTCACCGACCGGCGTCCGGAACGGCAGGCAAACACGACGTCGCGGCCGGCAGGATCGGGAATGGCGGCAGGATCGAAGCTGGACAGTGGAACCAGAACGGCATCGGGAAAACGCTCGACCGCGGTCTCGTTCGGCTCACGCACATCGACGAGGATAAAGCGGCCGTCCTGGAGACCGTGAGCGACCTCCTGCGGTGTCAGATCCCGCACCTGCGGATTTTGCTCCTGCATTCCTACTCTCCCCGCATTCGCGCCGATCTAAATCTACGCAGTCTCGCCGCAGCCGTGAAGGACCAGGGTGCTAGACCGTAACCTGTGTTCCGACCTCGACGACGCGATCGGTCGGTATCTGAAAGTAGTCGGTTGCGTCATTGGCCGAACGCGCCAAGGTGATGAACAGGCGATCCTGCCAGCGCGGCATTCCCGAATGCGTGGCCGGCCGCAGCGAGCGCCGCGACAAAAAGAACGAAGTCGACATGATGTCGAATTGCCAGCCGAGTTTGCGCGCGATCGCAAGCGAGCGCGGAATGTTCGGCGTCTCCATATATCCGAAGCGCAGCAGCACCCGTAAAAACGTCGATCCGACTGGCTCTATGCGCACGCGCTTGTCGCTATCGACGCGCGGCGTGTGCGTGGTCTCGACGCTGAGAATGACATTTTTCTCGTGCAGCACCTTATAGTGCTTGAGACTGTGCAGCAGCGCCGTAGGCGCGCTTTTTGGATCGCTGGTGAGGAACACGGCGGTCCCTGGCACGCGCTGCGGCGGCTTCTTTTCCAGGATGCGGACGAGATCGTCGAGCGGAGTTTCCAGCCGCCGCGTCTTGGCGAACAGAATCCGTGTGCCGCGGCGCCAAGTATACATCACCAGCATCACCAAGCCGCCGATCGCCAGCGGCACCCAGCCGCCCTCGACGACCTTCAAGAGGTTCGCCATCAGGAAGGTCAGGTCGATGAAGAGAAACGGCACCATTAGCGCCGCAGCGGCGAACGGCGACCAGCGCCACATCCGCCAGATCACGATAAACGCCATCATGCCGGTCACAACCATGGTGCCGGTAACGGCGATGCCATAGGCCGAAGCCATGGCCGTCGATGAGCGGAATAATGCCACCAGCAGCAGCACGCCGATCAGGAGGAGCCCGTTGACGCGCGGCATATAAATTTGGCCAGCCAGTTGCGCGGAGGTGTGGCGCACTTCGAGCCGCGGCAACAGGCCAAGCTGAATCGCTTGGCTGGTGAGCGAATAGGCCCCGGTAATCACGGCTTGGCTCGCGATCACGGTCGCTATTGTCGCCATCACCACCATCGGGATTAGCGCCCACTGCGGATAGAGCAGGAAGAACGGATTTTCGAGCGCCTTGGGATTATCGAAGACGAGCGCGCCCTGCCCCAGATAATTCAAAGCCAGCGACGGCAAGACCACAAAAAGCCAGGCGATCTGGATCGGACCACGGCCGAAATGACCAAGATCGGCGTAGAGCGCTTCAGCGCCGGTGACGGCAAGAAATACGGCGCCGAGCGTGTACAGGCCGATGATGCCGTGATGCAAAAGAAAATCGATCCCGTACAAAGGATTGAGCGCCCACAACACGCCGGGGTCGGCGGCGACCCAGAACACGCCGGGGATAGCGATGACCACGAACCACACCACCATGATCGGGCCGAACAGCGCAGCGACCTTGGCGGTACCGCGCGACTGCCCGGCAAACAGTATGACCAAGATCACCACCGTGAGCGGCACGATGTATTCGTGGAAGGCCGGGGTAGCGACGTCGATACCCTCGACCGCCGAGAGCACGGACAGTGCCGGTGTGATCACCGCGTCCCCGTAGAATAGGCCAGCACTGGCAATGCCCAGGAGCGCCACGACGCCCATGACTTTGCCGACGTGACCGACCGCGCGCGACGCCAGCGCCATCAAGGTCAGCGTCCCGCCTTCCCCGTTATTATCGGCGCGCAGCAGGATCACCACGTATTTCAACGTGACGACGACGATAAGAGCCCAGAGGATCAACGACAGGACTCCGATGACAGCGGCGCGTGTGATATCCGCATGATCCGGCCCCGATACCGCCTCGAGCGCGACGCGCATGGCGTAGAGCGGGCTCGTGCCGATGTCGCCATAGACGACGCCGATGCTGCCAACTGCGAGGCCCCAGAGCCCGGCACGCGTTCGCGTGGGATGGCTGCCGTTCGCCGGCATTTCGCTTCCGGGCGCAGAAGCGCTCAGACTATTCGCCATGGATTATGAACGGGACGCCTTGGTCCCTGCTCCGGATATGCCGTCCGCCCCCGGGGGCAGCCGCGGGCCTATACACCCATCGCACCCGGATGTCATGCCGCCGAACAGCCAACCTTCGTACTACCTCACGCCAAGCCAAGTTGCGCACCGGAGATAGGAGCGAAGCCCGGCAACGGCCACGAGCCAAAAGGCCGCGAGGTGACGGATCACGCCCAGAATGCGTTAAAACAGCGAACCGTCGGCGCCGCGCTTTTCGGGCGGGCCCCCGTGACCGCCGGCTAAAAAGACAGCAAGATAGTGGGCGACAAACGGGCTGGCAGCGACCAAGTCCAGGGAGACACGAGAATGCGTGAAATCGGTCATTTTGTCGGCGGCAAAATCGTCAAGGGAACGTCGGATCGATCCGGCGACGTGTTCAATCCCAATACCGGCGAGATCCAAGCCAAGGTGGCGCTCGCCAGTAAAAGCGAGGTGGAGAAGGCGGTCGCCAATGCGGAGGCTGCCTTCCTGGCTTGGGCCGCGACCAATCCCCAGCGCCGCGCCCGGGTCATGTTCAAGTTCTTGGAGCTGATCCAGAGCGAGTACGATGATCTGGCCCGCCTGCTCTCGTCCGAGCACGGCAAGACCTTCGCGGATTCCAAGGGCGACATCCAACGCGGCCTCGAAGTCGTGGAGTTCGCCTGCGGCATTCCACACCTGATGAAGGGTGAATTCACTGAGGGCGCCGGACCCGGGATTGATCTTTTCTCCATGCGCCAACCGCTCGGCGTCGTCGCCGGCATCACCCCGTTTAATTTCCCGGCGATGATCCCGCTGTGGAAATGCGCTCCGGCGATCGCCTGCGGCAACACGTTCATTCTTAAGCCGTCCGAGCGCGACCCTTCGGTGCCGCTGCGGATCGCCGAACTGTTCCTCAAAGCTGGGCTGCCGGACGGCGTGCTCAATGTCGTCAACGGCGACAAGGAAGCGGTCGACACGCTGCTCACGGATTCGCGCGTAAGGGCGATCGGCTTTGTCGGTTCATCCGCGATCGCCGAGTATATTTTTGCGACCGGCACCGCGCATGGCAAACGCGTCCAATGCTTCGGCGGCGCCAAGAACCACATGATCGTGATGCCCGATGCCGACATGGACCAGGCCGTCGATGCCTTGATCGGCGCCGGCTACGGCTCGGCC
>AF_2010_repII_A1DRAFT_10000176_pt1 | contig 12313 bp, 9 predicted proteins | sample AmaForreplicIIA1_FD_9195 | JGI IMG/M metagenome (IMG submission 9195)
TTCGGGAAGCGATCAAAAACGCGATAGACATAATCGCACCGGCCGACGAGAAGCAAGGCGTACGGGAGAAGAAGACGGATATAAGCAATCAATACATCTTCGCCCGCCTCAACGGAAAGGTGATTCGCGAAGTTGTCCGGCTGGACGTCGGGCGAGCCGGCAAGGACGCGGAAACGGCCGGAAAAGCGCGTCAGCCCAAGAAGCGCGGCAAATCCTCGGTGCAACCGGGTACAGCAGCATTGTACCGCTTTCGTGCAATCTACCGCATCTGGCCGGATTTTAAGATTTCGCCCTGTATTACCAAGTCGCTCGCTACAGTAAAAGCAGATGCGGCGCAAACTTCGTTCTGCGCGCACGGCAGTGATATTACATGGGCCGTCATGGATTCGGGCATCGACGTGAATCATCCGCACTTTGCCCTTCACAGAAACATCGATCCTTCTTCTGCTCTCCACTCGGATTTTACCGATACGCCCAATGTTCCTAAGGACGGTAACGCTGCATTGATCGATCGCTTTGGACATGGCACGCATGTGGCGGGAATCGTGGCCGGACAACAAGTGACCGATGGCACGAAAGCGCAGGGGCAAAAAATGCGCGCAGTCACTCGGTCGGTTAAAGGGTACGAAGAGGGGGATTCGCCCACAGTAGAGACCCATGAAGTGGTGCTCAATTCCATTTGCGGCATGGCGCCTCGTTGTCGTCTGGTTAGTCTGAAGGTGCTCGACGACGAAGGTAACGGCGAAGTCAGCAATTTGATTGCAGCAATCGCGCACATCCAGGAAAAGAATGGCCACGGCCGTCTGAATCTGATCCACGGAGTTAACATCAGCCTGGGATACGATTTCGATCCGGAGTGGTTTGCCTGTGGACAGAGTCCCCTGTGCGTTGAAATCAATCGCCTGGTGCGATCGGGCGTGGTGGTGGTAGTGGCAGCAGGCAACACTGGCTATGGCGCGCTGGCGGCGCAACAGCGGACGACGAATGCCGGGATGCAAGTCACAATCAACGATCCAGGCAACGCGGAACTAGCCATCACGGTCGGGTCCACGCATCGCGAGATGCCGCATGTGTATGGCGTTTCGTACTTTTCCTCAAAGGGCCCGACTGGCGATGGACGAACGAAGCCAGACGTTGTTGCTCCGGGTGAGAAAATTCTCTCTGCTGCCACTGGAAAGCTGTTAATGGATCGAGCAGAGGGCAAACAATGCGAATACGTCGAGGACAGCGGGACCAGCATGGCGGCGCCGCATGTGAGCGGCGTAATTGCTGCGTTCCTTTCGGTACGAAGGGAATTCATTGGCGAACCGGAACGAGTAAAGGAGATTTTTCTTGGGGCGGCTACCGATTTAAAGCGGGAGCGCTCTTTTCAAGGCGCGGGATTGATCGATCTCATGCGCGCCATTCAGTCTGTGTGAATACGTGATACAAGAGAATTATGAATGATATCGCAGGCATTTCTTATGCGGCCGCGCACTTCGACAAGGACGGTACGGCTTTAGACAAACAAGAGGTCACGCTGCCAGAAGGCACGACGGACGTGATCGTTGCGTCGCACGGGTGGAATAATACAGAAGAACAAGCAGAACAGCTTTATACGGGATTGTTCACCAGCTTTGCAGTAGTCGCTTCGGATCTACTTCAGAATAAGAAGATCGCAATTGTCGGGATCATCTGGCCGTCTAAGAAATTTACTGATGTCGTTGACGCTGCAGTTGCGGAACAAGCGCGTGGCGGTGGAGCGGGATTCGGACCCGCTTCCACTGCGGCGGACGAAACCATCAAAGCCAAGCTCGACGTCATTGCCACAATGTTCGACAAAAAAGCGGCGAAAAAGATCACCGCTGCGAAAAACCAGATCGACAAGCTGGAGAGTGATCTCGCTGCACGTCGAAGATTTGTAGACGAACTGCGGAGCTTGCTCGATGAGAGCGCCGCAAACGAGGAAGACAATTCTGCGCTCTTCTTCAAACTCGATGGATCGGTGATGCTGGAAAAATTAAAAATGCCTAGTCCGCTCGTCTCTTCTGGCGGAGGAGCCGGAGGCGGCGCCGCGTCGCTTGGCGCTAATCGAACGACTACGCCAGCGGGCGGCGCAGCCGGGCTGGGTGATATTTTTTCTGGAATCAAATCCGGCGCGATTCGGTTCCTGAATTATTTGGCTTACTACGAAATGAAAAAGCGCGCTGGAACGGTAGGTCAGAAGGGCGTGGGACCAATGCTTGATCCGTTGGCCAATAACGTGCAACGGATCCACCTGGTAGGCCACAGCTTTGGCTGTCGTGTTATGACGGCCGCCGCGGCGACATCTACGACAGATAAATTACAAAGCATGTCGCTTTTGCAGGCGGCTTTTTCGCACAACGGGTTCTCGAAATCGATGAATGGATTCTTTCGCAGCGTTGTGGACAACCACCGCATCAAAGGTCCTATCGTCATTACATACACACCAAATGATCGCGCAGTAGGCATCGCTTATCCGGTTGCTTCACGATTGGCTGGGACGGTCGCATCTGCTTTTGGCGACGCGAACGACAAATTTGGCGGCCTCGGCCGAAACGGCGCACAAAAAATGGAGCAAGGCGAAGTTGCGCAGGGTGTGAATCAGCTGCTGGCCGTGGGCGGCAGCTACAGCTGGCAGTCCGGCTGTTTCCACAACCTGGAAAGCAGCAAATACATCATAGATCCGCACGGCGGTGACGCGCACGGCTTCGTCACGGGCAAAGAAGTTGCCTGGGCCATCAGCCGCGCGATGGCCTAGCCGGCTCGGCGCGAGGAGCGCCTTCGTAGATAAGCTACCACATGACTGTGCTTGAGGTCTTACAATCGACGACGGGTTACTTCCAGAAGCGCAATATCGAAAGTCCACGTTTGAACGCGGAGCATCTGTTGGCGCATGTGCTCGGCCGGAAGCGGATAGATTTATATCTGGAGTTCGAACGGTGCTTGTCGGAATCGGAACTTACACCGTTGCGCGGATTGGTTAAACGCCGCGGCTCAGGCGAACCACTTCAACATCTGCTCGGAACGGTCGAGTTTTGCGGGCGCACTTTTTGCTGCGACAAGCGCGCCCTAGTGCCGCGGCCTGAAACCGAGCAACTCGTTGAGCTGTTGGTCTCACATTTCAAATCCGAGATTCTACATGCCCGCATGGTCGATGTTGGAACCGGTAGCGGCGTAATCGCGCTCACTCTCGCTGAGGAATTTTCAAAAGCCGAGATTGTCGGGGCGGATATTTCCGAAGATGCTCTCCTGCTCGCCCGCGAAAATGCCGAGCGACTCGGCTTGACTGATCGGGTCCGTTTCCTGCGAAGCGACTTGCTTGAAAATGTGCAACCAGACTTCGATCTAATCGTCGCGAATCTTCCGTACGTTTCGACCGAAGACCGGCAGACTCTTTCCCGCGAAGTATTGCACGATCCCGAAGTCGCGCTTTTCGCAGGTGCGCGTGGGGACGAGCTGGTCGCACAATTGATTGCGCAGGCGCCCTCGTGGCTTCGGCCCGGCGGAATGCTGGCGATGGAGATCGGGATCGGCCAAAGCGAGACGCTTGCCGCAGCGCTGGCGGAGAAAAATTATCGCGACATTTCGACGGAAAAGGATTACTCGGGTGTGATACGTTTCTTGTTCGCGAGGTATGGATAAAATTCTGGTCCACGGCGGCCGCCGGCTTTCCGGTTCCATTAAGGTCAGCGGCTCAAAAAATTCCTCGCTGCCGATTCTCGCCGCGACGTTGCTGACTCGGGAGCCGTGTGTCGTCCACGGCGTCCCTGATCTGAGCGACACGAATTACATGCTCCAAATTCTCGCTCACCTCGGTGCGCAGGTGGAACGCGCGAGCGGCACCGTGACTGTGACTGCCGAGAAGATCCACTGTGTCGCGCCCTACGACGTCGTGCGGAAGATGCGCGCGTCCGTTTGTGTTTTGGGACCGTTGCTGGGTCGGTGCAAGGAAGCCAGCGTTGCTTTGCCCGGCGGCTGCGTCATTGGCGATCGTCCGATTGATTTGCATTTAAAAGGCTTCGAAGCCTTCGGCTCAGCGGTTCGTGTTGAAGGCGGCGATATCAAAGTTTTTGCGCCCAAATTGACGGGCGCGCAGATCGACATGCAAGGGAAGTTCGGTCCGACTGTGCTCGGTACGGATAATGTGATGATGGCAGCTGTTTTGGCGAATGGTGTGACTGTCATCGAAGGAGCAGCATGCGAACCTGAGGTCGTGGATCTGGCAAATTTTCTGAACAAAATGGGCGCAAAAATCGAGGGTGCTGGGACGAACCGGATTGCCATCGAAGGAATGCGTGAGTTACATGGCGCGGAACACCGCGTTATCCCCGACCGAATTGAAGCAGGCACGTTTCTGGTAGCCGGCGCAATCGCCGGAGATGGAGTGACGGTGAAACGCGTCGAACCCGAACACGTGCGTGCGGTCACTGATGCGCTCGCAGAGTGCGGTTACGCTGTCGATATCGCGGGAGATTCCATTTCCGTCCTGCCCAATGGCGATGCCAGCGCTTTGGAAATCGTTACGGAACCGTATCCTGGTTTCCCGACCGACATGCAGGCGCAAATGTGCGCATTACTTTCGACGAACAGAGGAACGAGTTCAGTTACTGAAAATATTTTTCCGCAGCGTTATATGCACGTGGCTGAGCTAAAACGCATGGGAGCCGAGGTCCACTTGGAAGGCGCCACTGCCGTGATTCAAGGGGTGGATCGACTCTTGGGCGCGCCGGTGATGGCAAGTGATCTTCGCGCGTCTGCTGCGCTGGTGCTGGCGGGACTGAAAGCAGGTGGGGTTACAGAAGTCAGCCGTGTGTATCACATCGACCGCGGCTACGAACATCTTGACGAGAAACTGCAGGAACTCGGCGCGCACATCGAGCGGGTGAAATCAGGGTAGCTTTTACTGGCGGGCGGCCACTCCTTGAGCGAAAGGTTGCAAATGGATCCACAACCGCCGCCGACTCCATCCACTTCCTCTGATGTTCGAACGTGGTGCGTTATGTGCCACGCCAGCGCATTGCTCGGATTGTTCTTTCATTTTCTGGGTCACATTTTCGGTCCGCTTGTCGTCTGGCTGATAAAACGAGGCGACTCGCCGGAGATCGACGCGCATGGAAAGGAATCGCTGAATTTCCAAATCTCGATGCTGATTTACGATGTAATTGCTTTCATTCTCTTCATCGTCTTCATAGGCATTCCGATTTTGATCGCGCTCTGGATCCTGAATACCGTCCTCGTTATTATCGCGTCTATTAGAGCGAGCGAGGGGAAATTCTTTCGTTATCCAATGACGATCCGGCTGATTAAGTAACGCGGTGCCTCATCCCGAGCGAAGTCGAGAATGGAGCGGCTGGGAATCTCGACATGGACGGAAAGCCCGGAGGCTGATCGAGCAGGAAGTGAGCGAATCGAATCCCGTTGCTTGACCGGACGGTAATTTCGCGGGATTCTTCGACTCCGCTTCGCTTTGCTTAGAATGACTGGTTAGCTAAGACCGCTGCGGTTCTGCCAATCGTCGTAACGTTTTCAGATTTGTTACATCCTCGGCGAGGTCTTTCCCTTTTGGCGTTTCCAACACTTTGGGGATTTTCTTGAATCGCGGACTTCGCATGATGAAGCGGAAAGCGTCCAGACCGATGCGGCCTTTGCCGATATGCTCGTGTCGATCTACTCGCGAACCCCGGCCTGTCTTCGAATCGTTTACGTGAATCGCAACGAGACGACGGCGACCCATGATGCGATCGAATTTACGAAATATTTTCCTCACTCCTGCTTCGCTGCTGATCTCGTAACCCGCGGCGAACAGATGCGCGGTGTCGAGGCACACGCGCAATCGCTCTGGCTCGCGCACGTTTGCGATGATGTGCGCGAGATGCTCGAATCTATGACCGATGCACGAACCCTGGCCGGCAGTAATCTCGAGCGCGATTTTGGTTCTCACTTTTGGGATTTTCCGAAATACCTCGTCGACTGAATCGATAATCTTTTCCAAGCCTGCTTCTTCGCCCGCGCCGAGGTGCGCACCCGGATGTAATACCAAAAACGGGAGTTCAAGTTGATCTGCGCGGACGAGTTCTTCAGCAAGGGCACGGATGGACTTCGTGTGAAATAGCGGATTGGTTGCTGCGAGGTTGATCAGATAATTGGCGTGGCCGAACACCGACAACATTTCACCGCGTTGGACATGATTGAGAAAAGCGCGGATTTCCTCGCGGGTCAGCGGTCTGGCAAACCACTGTATATTGTTTTTCACAAAGATTTGCATCGCGGTGCAGCGGATCGATCGCGCGCGCTCGATGGCCATGCTCACGCCGCCACGGATGGACATGTGCGCCCCAAGGAGAATTTGTGAATTGCGATTGCCGATTGGTGATGTCGTCGAACCCCGCGCCATTGGTCAATCGAAAGTCGCGAATCGCGAATCTAAAATCTCTTGGGATGCCAATCGGGTTTTTTGAGGCTCCCTTCGCCGGCGTATTCGAAAAGTTTATACATCGGCATGAGGACTATGCCCGGTCCCTTCATATCCAGTCGCAGGTTGAAGTCGAGTTTGTCATCCAGAAAATGAATGTCGCCGTTGCCGAGCATGCTGAAGAGAGAGCCAGCGGCCTCGAAATCCTCGGTGTGAATGATGCCGTTCCCGACAGTGAATTCGGCGTTTGCTTTACGGGCGATGCTGTATCCGCTGCCAGGTACGATGTGGTTCAAAATTCCTGACAGCGGCCCAAAAATCGGTATGGCGAAAACGTCCCCATTGCTTACTTCAACTTTCCCTTTGCCCCGCATCGTCCGCCAATCATTGCCGAGCCCGTTGAACTCATACGTGCCGCGTAACAGCCCCTGCGCAGTTTTGTAGTTGAAGTACAAGTCAGTCAGCCGCGGGAAATTGATCTCGCTTATGGATAGAGTTGCGCGGTAACGGGGATCGTTTCGTGCCAGCGAGATGTCAGCATTTCCGTGCAACGTGCCATCAAGGAGATCCGTACGAACATCGTCAATTTGCAAGCGGTCGTTCGTGAAGAGCAATCGCGCTGAGATACGATCGAACGGCAGCGTTTTGCCAAGAAAGACATAGTCCATTCCGCTTGAGCCATCGACCTTGATCTCCAGCCGGGTGTTTTTGCCGCCGCGAAACTGGTAAACGCCGTTGGCGACGACATTCGGCGGCCGCCGAAACTTGTAAGGGGCCACCGTTTTCGACATCTTCGGGTCGATCCAGAAAATTACTTCAGCCGGATACAATGAGCTGCGGATGTTCGAGATCCGCACCTCATGTTTTTTGAAATCGTACGTGAAACTGCCGGAACCGGTGCCTTCATTCCGCGTGACCTGAATATCTTCCCAAGCGACCGCGCCATCGGCGAAGTGAATCCGAGAGTTAGCGCCATTCATCCATGTTCCGCGAAACCGAGTACGGCCTAAACTGATTGTCCCGTCACCCTGCCAATTCCCGGGATCCCGATCTGTACCGCGAATTGTCATCCGAATTACAGGCGAACGTTGCCACTGCCATTCGCCCAGAAACCCATTTGTCTGGGCCGGAACGAGCGGGCGCACTGCCTCTGGCGATATGGTGCTCTCAAGATTTATCCGAAAATCGCTGGGGGCGTCGAAGAGATCCGCCCTGAGTTGGCCGGTCTGATGACGGACGCGCAGTTCCCGAACCAAAGTGCGCTCGCCATCCCAAGAAAAATCCGCGCTGAGTTCAGAAAACGGCACCCTCTTATACATGAAATCCCCAAAAGCAGCATGTCCGATTATTTTCGGTTGGGATTGCTCGGAGCGCAGATTTATCGAGCCGGTGATTTCGAGCAGAGGCGGCGAATGAAATTCTACGTCTGCCATCGATTTACCAACGCCGAAAGCATCGAGGAGTCCTTTCAAATCCAGGGTGCTGTGAATCTGGAATTTGGCGGTGTTGGTTTCTCGATTCCAATCGCCGCGACCGGCGAAGGCGCCTTTCCCGTCGTTCCATTCACAGTGCGCGATATCCAATCGCTGGTTGTTCCATTCAGCTGCGGCGGACAAATTGTTAATTTCGTAGCTACCTCGCTTTAATCGTTCGCCGCGCAGGGTCGCCTCGACTCTCGCTTTTTCGACCTCTGCGATGTCTCCGCTGAATTTCAATTGCAAAGAAGGAGGCCCTGCGGGGAAACTGAACTTTTGCAGTTCAGTCACTACACGCTGGGCAAACGACAATCGCTCTTGCCATTCTTCCGGTGTGATTGATGCCGACGGCTGGTAATCGGCGCGCTTGATTAAGTGTCCTCTCGCTGACAGTCGGATCCCACAAAAAGTTCCTTCTGCCTGGCTGACGTAAATCTGTTCCGGCGGAAAATAAATGTGCGCAAGGAGGTTAGTCAGTTGCGCACGGCTGGCTTTTCCTTCGGCGGTCTTGATTGGAAATGTGATCTGCGCATCGCGCACATCCAGCGCGTTGAGAAATGGTTCATGATGGATGAGCGCTGCGTAATTAATATCGAGAGAGACTTCGCTGATCATGGCTAACGTGTTTTCGCGGTTTCGGTAATCGAAGATCCTTACATTTCTCGCGACGAGACCGCGGAACGGGTCCAGCGTTAACCGTCCGATCTGAGCTTCGACGCCGCGTTTGTGTAGCTCTTCCACGACGCGGTACCGCCATTCACGACCAAATCCCCGCCGCGCGAGATAATAACCGCCACCAATGGTTGCAACGAAGGCGGCGAGAATTGTCAGACGTATTGCGAATGCAATAATGCGATGGGCGCGGCGCAATCGTGGCGTTTGCGCGGAATGATGAACCTGAGGTTGTTCCAAAGCGACAGACATGCGTAATCAGGCGTTAAACCATTGAAGCGCCGGAGGGATAGACCAATGTTACGGCCTAACGGTTCAGCCGCTTCAACGTGATTTCAACCTCCGACCTGCCCGCCCTCAATGCCACGTTTAATCTCGTGAGCACCATTTTAATTTCCACTGGCTGGTATTTCATCCGGCGCGGCGCCTGGCGCCGTCACATGGTGTGCATGATCATAGCCCTCATCTCGTCTGTCTTTTTTTTGATTGGCTACATCACTTACCATGCGCGCGTTGGCGAGATATCTTCCGGATACACCGGTTGGCTCGCGGGCATTTACTTTCCGATCCTGGCCTCGCACGTTCTCCTGGCCTTCGTGACGCTGCCGTTGGTCGTTTTGACGCTTGTTCCAGTTCTTCGTCGCCGATGGGACCGGCACAAGCGAATCGCGCGTTGGACGATCCCAATCTGGCTCTACGTGTCGGTCACCGGAGTTCTGGTTTACTTAATGCTCTACAAATGGTTCCCTCCGCCGGCCCATTGATACGCGACCGACAAATCACTCCGACGTCAAAATCTTGCGTTCGACAGCGATTTGATGTTTGATCAGAGCAATATGCCGCCGCGCATGAAGGAGACTTTATGGTGATCATTGCCACGTTTAATGAGCCAGCGAAAGCGCGTCAGCTTAAACGGCGTTTTCAGGGTTCAGGGATCAAGGCTGACGTTCACAATGAGGCACCCGTGCAGCAGTTCGGCTTCATGTCCAAGCCGCAGGCGAACGCCAAAGTCACGGTGGAGGACAACGACTTCGAAAAAGCGCAGGGCCTGATGATCGAATGGGAATCAACTGATCCAGACATCTCCGCCGCGTTGATTCGCTGCCCACAATGCAACTCTTCGAATATCGAGTACCCGCAGATGACGCGGAAATTTTTGACGCCCGCACTCGTCGGCTTGCTATGCGCGCTGAAAATTATTCCGAAGGAATTTTACTGTCAGGATTGCCACTTTACCTGGACAAACCAGGAAGAGCCTTCAATCGGACGCCTTTGGCATCGGTTCTTTCCTGGTGGGGAGACCAGTTAGGTCCTGGCGAAAAGCGGGTCACAGAAGCGGAAAACCCAGTTCGGGATGCAGAAAACGCTCAACGCTCAACGCTCAACTCTCAACAGTCAATGGACTGCTTTTAGGTTGGAAGTTGGGCGTTGGACGTTGGACGTTGGAGATTTCCCTGTTCGTTCATGAAATGGCTTTTCGTTCTACTGCTGGCGCTGGCGATCTTCGGCGGGGCCGCCTGGTTCGGTTACAACACCTTCGTCAAAGAAGAAATCGAAGTGAAAAAGGAGCAGCGCGGGGAAGTCACTCCGCCGCCCGTGGTGGACGTCAGCCTGCCGGATTTTGAGGCCGCGGTTAAACTTCGTCAGGATGGAAAACTAACCGAAGCGCGTGATGCGCTTGTCGCTGTCATCCAAAAATATCCCGCCGGGAAACACCTCGATGAAGCCCGGGATATCCTCGGGGAAGTGAACACCGAAATTTTGCTGTCACGCCATCCATCCCCGGAAAAGACTGAATACATTGTGAAACCCGGGGACGTGCTGGCGAAGATTGCGCGCAAGCTGAAGACGACCCCGGAGATGATCATGCGCATGAACAATATGAGCGGCACGATGCTGCGGATTAACGACAAGCTGCTTATCTCGCATCCCGATTTCTCGATCGTGATCCAGCGCAAACCGAACCTGGTTGTGCTGTTGAACCACGGGGCGTTTTTCAAGCGATATCACGTGAAAGAAGCAAAGCTCCCGCAGAAACAACCGGCTAAAATTAACGCGAAGGGTGCCGAAACGATGGCTTGGAAAGGTGGCAAACGCGTTGGCCTCGGCAGCAAGGAGTACCTGGCCAGCACAAAGTGGATCAGGCTGGCGGGAGCGCCTGCTTATACTCTGTATGCAGTGCCGGATGCAACGCATCCCAATCTTGACCAACCGCCCCCACCGACCGGTCTCGGGCTCGCAGCAGTGGATCTCGAGGAGCTGAGTACGCTTGTCAATAAAACCACCTCTGTCACGATTACTGACTGAGAGAAAAAGTTAAGAGCCTTACAATGTTACAACGCAGCCCAATTTGATCTGATTTCGCGAGCACTATCTTGTAACCTTCTTAACCTTGTAACCGTTTTAACCTGATCATGGACTGGCAACCGCTCGATTTTGAAAAGCCGATCTTTGAATTGGAACGGCGGCTGCAGGATTTAAGGAGTCATTCCACAAAGCACGACGTCGATCTCGGCTCGGCGGTAAAAGAACTGGAGGTAAAGCTTCGGGAAACGCGCCGTCATGTTTACGACAATTTGACGGCCTGGCAGCGGGTCCAAATCGCCCGGCACAACCAAAGGCCGTTCGCGCTCGATTACATTCAACGCTGCTTTACGAACTGGGTTGAATTGCACGGCGACCGCCGCTTCGCCGACGATCGCGCAATGCCATGCGGAATGGCCATGCTCGGCACGCAGCGTTGCGTCGTTATCACCCACCAAAAGGGGCGTAACACCAAGGAGAACGTGATGCGAAATTTCGGGTGTGCGCATCCGGAAGGCTATCGTAAGGCGCTGCGCTTGATGCGTCTCGGAGAAAAATTCGGGATGCCGGTGATTTCTTTGATCGACACGCCAGGTGCTTTTCCAGGTATCGGATCGGAGGAGCGTCACATTTCTGAGGCAATCGCCGTGAACCTTCGTGAGATGATGAAGCTGCGCGTCCCCGTCATTGCCGCGGTGATCGGCGAGGGTGGCTCGGGAGGCGCGCTCGGCATCGGGGTCGCAGATCACGTATTGATTTTCGAGAACGCCTACTACTCAGTGATCAGCCCGGAAGCATGTTCCGCGATTCTGTGGAGAGACAGGCGGCATGCGGCTGAAGCTGCTGAGGCGCTCAAATTAACGGCGCAGAACCTTTTGAAACTCGAGGTGGTTGACGAAATCATCCCCGAGCCCGAGGGCGGCGCGCACCGCGATTATGATTCTGCCGCTGCGAATGTTGGCGAATCGCTGCGCCGGAGTTTGGAGCGACTTTCTCAGATTCCGGTCGCGGAATTATTGGAGAAGCGATATCAGAAATTTCGGCGTTTGGGTGTGTTTTCGGAAGGGAAAACGGTTGCGATCCCGGCTCGCGTTTGATGTCATGTTCGGGACGTGGGGCAAATCAGTAGGGGCCTGCTGGCTCGGCGTTTTTGCCGCTGTCACGTTCGCGCGCGCGAACGTCGGCGCGTCCCAGTTCCGTTTTGATCGGGACACGTTCGCTTTCGCCAATCAAACGGTGTTCGAGTATCACGAGGGACACGCTTCTCTGCGAAAAGCCTCAGCGAAGAAGAAAGACGCATATAATCGACACTGCTTTGTGATGTCTCGAACGGCCATGCAATTCAAAAAATTTGCGCGGTTCGAGTCGCGAAACAAACCCTTGGATGACGCGTCGCTGGCGGCTCGCGTCCGCGATGTGACACGCCAGGCGGCTTGGGCTGAGCCGT
>AF_2010_repII_A1DRAFT_10000177_pt1 | contig 12308 bp, 18 predicted proteins | sample AmaForreplicIIA1_FD_9195 | JGI IMG/M metagenome (IMG submission 9195)
GTACTACTCCTGCTCCTACTACTACTACTACTACTCCTCCTGCTAAGCCAGGTCCATTAACTAAATTAGGTACTAAGGATGATTTTCTAACTACTCAAGATAAGAATACGATGCATTTTGCTCAGCAGCAATTACCTACTTTAAAAGATTTGAGAGAGGAAGCCGTACAATTAGAGAAATCGGGATACTTTGGTCCAATTCGTTCTAGAATGACTCAATGGGCTGCTAGATTAGGTACAACTGGTGATTATCAGGCAGATGGAGTTAATGCTGATGCTGTAGCTGAAGAAATGAAAGCTGCTGGTGAACAAAGTAAGCAAAGTGGAGATTATGCGGTTGGGCAATTTTTAATGAATTTGGGATTAGCTACATCTGGTGCTACTAGGGTACATTTCTTGAGTAGAGGTGGATCCCAAGCACTTAATTATTTCAAAGATTTAATGAATAGTAATACTTCATTAGATATGTTCTTAGGACGATTGGACTCTCTTCAAAAGAAACTAACAGAATACGCTAAAGGTCCAGAAAGACCAAAAACAAAAACACAAATTGAACAAGATAAAATTGATGCTATGAAGAAGGCTCTTGAAGCGATTAAGAAAGGACAAAAATAATGCCTCAGGATCCTACTCAATCAGAAATTGGTTCAAAGGAATTATTTAGGCAATTAAGACAGGCTAATCCTGATTTTAATGATGATTCAGATGAAGTGATGATGCGATTTTTAAATGAAGTTGATCCTGATGCAGCGAAAACTGTCCAAGCTACTGATAGACGATTGGGTGATATTCAAGCAGCAAAAGCACAAAAACGCGCGGAGGAAGGATCTAGTTTCGCTAATCAAGTTCTAAGTAATCCATTCGGAGGTGTAGGAAATTTGTGGAAAGAGCATCCTATTGCTGCTAATATTGGTAGATCTGTAACTGGTACTTTTCCTGCTATTGGTGCAATTGCTGGTTCACCTGCTGGCGGACTTCCGGGATCTGCATTAGGTGCCGGAGTTGGTAGAGGTGCGCAGGATTTAATAAATGAAGCTCTAGGACTTCAGCATACAACACCATTAGGAAAAGCAACTAATATAGGTATGGATACCGGTTTAACAGCCGTTACACCGGGTCTAGTGACAGCAGCTATGACTCCGCGCGAAACTTTACGTGACTTATTTGGTAGTACTGGTGAATATGGTGTTTTTCCTCGATTACTGAAATATGTTAAGCCTCCTATTTTCGATAAATTATTCGAAAATCCTAACTTGACGATGGAAGAAGCACGCGCACTATATCCACAGCAATCATTCGAATCACCTAATATGCCTAAAGGTGTAGGCAGATATCGAATGATGACAAATACACCATATGAACCTGAAGTACCAATGAAACAAGGCGTACCTGAAGATGCGGATTTTTATGAGGTAGGAGGGAAATTAGAGAAGCGCGTTCCAGTAAGAACCGGTAGTGTTGTTGAACCTGAAGGATTATCAGGATCGCGTGAGCTAGCTAAAACTAATACTGGAGTTCCATCAATTAGACCAGAGCAGCGTCCTATGACAGAACCAATTAGAATTAGTACTAAACCAACATATCCTATTCAACCTCCTGCTAGAGTAGGATCTGCACCGTATTATGGTGGTCCTAGTGGTGGATCTGGACAAGTTACACAAGAACCTCTAACACTGGAAACTGCTAATAAACTAAATCCTATTCAACCTAGTAAGTCAGTTATTACAGTTGAAGGTCAACCTGTTGCTGGAACTAGAATTAGAGTAGGAACTAGTGAATCTGGAACTAATTATCCTTGGGAGACTAGTAGAGTAGCTAAGCAACCGAGAATTGATAAAATTCTAAAAGCAATTGAAGAAGCTAAGAAGAAGAAGGAATAGATTTTTCTTTATCAGGAGGTTTTTCGATAGGTTTACTTTTGCATACAAGGCATATACCAGCGTCATGAACACGCTGTTCTTTACAATAAGGACACCATTTGAGGTGAAAATATGGACTCATTTTTCTTTTCCATGAAAATGGGCGATTAATTTTTTTGCTGTATCCTCTGGCATACGATAAATGATCTGATTTCCGAGATTTTCAACTTTTATTAAATTAGTTGAATCAAACTCCATCATAATTTCATCTAATTCAGTTGCTTTAAAATCCATAATGTATTTCTTTAATAACATTGTTCTGCTTATTTGATAATTAGGTCGAGTAATTATCTCTTTTAGAATTATACCTTTCTTTTCAGCTGTATCGGATTTCCCCTTCTTACCGAGAGTCGTCTTTCTAATATTTCCAAGTAACTTTTCACAAACCGTAATCGCTTCGTTGACATGCGATTCAGATATAATGAGCGTCTTACCTTCTGCAAGAGATAGTAGCATTGCGATTTTAAGTACTGAATCTCCAAATCTCTGGACTGTGCCTGTTTCATCCTTATTCTCCGCTAATTTAATATTTATATAAAAATCATCATACCAATCATCGTATATTTTTCCCGCCGGTGTCAGATATAGTGTTTCATCCTGTTTCACCTTCTTGATTGAAAATTCATTCGATTCCTCACGCGCGCCCATCGCTTGAAATGTTCCATTCACCTGGGACAATTCTTTTAAATATTTAACTAATTCATCTCGATTTGGTGGATTTTTAAGAGGCACCATTAGCGAATTTAATCGCTGTACTTCTGTTTCAGCTATTACGAACATTCGACCTATGAATCCTCCTTTAATGTCCTTATGCCCAACGAAGTCCTCGAAATGAGCTTCATTCGTTGCAACTAACATTGTTAAAGTCGGATCCTTCAAATTAAACGATTCCATCTTCAAGAGTGATCGATATTCTCCTTCATTATATTGTCGATCATAAAGGTCAGTTAATATTGTCATTGCGAATGGATCAGAAACAATAGAAGAACTAAATTCACTAGCAAATATAGCACCTACACTCTTACTAATAACCTTTCCGCCGGGTAAGGTATACGCGGTTCCAAGTTCTTTAAGAATACCCTGAATGCTACTCCTGCCAGAAATGATGCGAGTATTATTAACTCGCTTAACGAGGTCTTTTGCAAGAGCAACAGGCGGACCTTTCTTAAGTCCACTATCCGCGTGAAGCATCACGTAGATATTGGGATAGAGTTTATACGCGCCAGCCCGATCCATCCAGATTTGGTCTTTTACTATCGCTGAAATTATCGCTAATCCGCTCCAATACCAGAAGGATCTAGGTGATTCGAGTTCACTATGTTGTTGAACTAAGGTGTTCAGCCAATTCATCGTTGGTCTTAATCAAGTTCTTAATTAAAATTAATAAATCAGTATTCTCATAAGATATGTACTGATTCATAATAAAATCACATAATAAACTTAACTCCTTTACTGAAAGAGAATATACCCATTCTTTATTATCATTAAACTCCAGAGGCATCGTTTATCACCTGTTCCATTTTATCACCTTGAATGATGCGCATATTCTCGCGTCTAGTTCTTCTATCCGATATCCAAAGGAGCATGATGACACACAAATCTAATTCGGTGTCTTCAATAGATTCATTCATTGCAGATTTTCCCGAGTTCTCAAGATTAGCTAATCGATACATCTTTTCGCCTAATCTACCTACAAAACCAGCATCAAAACAATTAGTAAATAATTGAGATAACATGCCAGCGAAATGATAATTTCCACATGTATTAGTATTTGAAGCGTAATCGTGAGATTTTTTCTCATGTAAATCGGCCATTTCCTCTAGAAGAGAATAGAAAAGTGGATTTCCATGAATTCTAATCTTCTTTTCCATATTAAATTTAACTCCTCCTGATTCACCATATTCAATCATAATACAATCCATCCATCTTCTGATCGTGTTGGCATTGATATTATTTCAGGTATATCGATTCTATCATCATACACGGCCATTTTAAACTTAGATAAATTCTGGTAATCTTTGCCAATTTCCAATTCACACGGGACAATAAGAGAACGCCGCGGTAAGGAACACCGAGAGAAATCGATAGGCCGCTCCATTTCATCCTTAATGATATTTCCCCACGATTCAGCCTTATCTTCGGGAACCATGCATAAAAGCGCATCATGAGCCTCTAGAACTATTTTAATATTTGAAAGACGTCGTTTAATTCTTAACGCGGCAGCCTTAGTGTTATCCGAAATAGCTCTTTGTGCCATATAACTAAACGCCATACGATTAAGCTCATCTCCCCATCGCTCATAGAATGTTCGTTTACCTCCTGTTTCACTTTTAACTCCCCACGGTTTTGGAGCAATTAAAATTCTAGATTTCTCTAAACAACGAACTATTCCCGAGTGGAAGTTATTTCTGATTTTTGGTTGTTTTTTATGGAAAATTTCAAGCGCACGCCCCGCTTCTGCTTCAGTAATGCGATAGTCAATTTTGAATTTTCGTGCTTGAGTATTAATTTCCGTCGCGGCTCTAGCTTTACCTGCTCCAAGATGACCAGCGTGTCGAAGAGTTTTGCCTGCAAATCTGATAGGACTTTCATATCCAAGTCGTCGTTTGCTGTAGTCATCTTCAGTTCCCCCAAAGAACCATGATGCTGTTAGAGCATGGTAATCATGTATATCTATGTCAATTAATGCTTGATCATCTTCAGCATAAAGAAATACAGCGCGCGCCTCAGCTTGAGATGAATCAGCTTGAATAAAAACATATCCATCATCTACTTCATATGCTGAGCGAATATCAGCTCCTACATCACCATGCTTCGTCATGGTTTGGAATGCTGTTCCCATTGATTTATGTTTTAAGTGATTTTTTTCATCTCGGTATTCGAGTGATGGTCTAATAGGAGGATCCTGCTGTCCTGTGCTAGTTCTACCAGTGTCCGTACACAAGAAATAAGTTGTTCGCATTCTTCCGTCGTAATCGGGTATTGCAAGGATATAGTTACCGATAGTTTTTTTGACTCGACGCTGTAACAGGATGTTATCGATGACTTTGGCATGTTGCTCATTAACTCTAGAAGACTTAAGAAGTTCAGTTAATTCTTCTTCACCCGTTCCCGATCGAAATGGTAACTTGAGTACGTCATATAGTAAGATACTAACTTGTTTAGGACTATTTGCGTTAACATGATCCCCAACCAAATTAAAGAGATCAAATCGAAGCTGTTCATACCATTCGACATATTTCTTAAGAAGCTCTTCACGTTTCGCATCATTTACTTTGAAACCAACTGATTCAATATGTAGATAAAGAGGATGAAGCTGCATGATGAAATTTTCATAGTAATCACGTATCTTTAGTTCATCTATGTCTTTATCCATCTCCTCGTCTATCTCAACTGTTACACATGCATCGCGCGCGTTGTAAATGAATAAATCATCGATCGATTGTTTAGCTGGATTGAAATCATGCCCTTCATCCTTGTAATATGGTTCTTCCGTGTATATAGATGTATTGAAAGCCAATGATTTCGGTAATTCAGGATTAATAGCGAAAGCCTTAAGCATTGTATCTGAGTAGAGCCTATCCACAGGTAAACCGAGTTTAGTAATTTTATCTTCGTCATATTTGAAATTCTGTCCTATTTTCTTGAATTTTGAATTCAGTAGTAATTCAGAGAGAATTAGCCAGATTTGGGTTAAATCGGAATCAGGAATTGTACTAATTCCGTTAGTGTTCCACAATGGAACCGACATGCCTTCATATCGATCGAATGCTATACCGATACAAGTTGGAACACAATGAAGAGCCTCGATATCTATTGCTAATCGGACCTTGTCTGATTTGCGAGAAATGAAATCAGCTAACTCGTAAGAGTTTCGACAAACTCGTAGAGTTCTTGAGGGTCTGATAATTTCAGGGAAATGAGATTGTCGAAATGCTCGCCGAATATCGAAGGCAATAATCTGACGATTGTAATATCCTTTGAATTCAGCACCGCTATAACCTGATAATCCGCGCGGATTGTATGTGGGGACAAATTTATTTCCCATGCCGAGCAGGATTGAACCTCGATATGATTCGATACTGTACTTTCCAGTGAGTGCCCATAAACTACCGGCTCCGACAGCAAGGATGCAATTGGGCTTAATTTGATTGAGTTCATTTTGTAAATCTCCTAATTGAGTATCGATATCTATATTCGCGCGTTTCGCTCTGACATGAAATGGTATCTTCTTACCTTTTGGTGAATCGGGTACATGGAATTTACTTACTGAGGTAATCCAGCAATTAGTTTTATGTACACCGGATTCCTTTAAGAGACGATCTAAATCATAAGTATCCGTTGCTATTTGACCAAATTGGTCATCTTTCCATGATGGAGATTCAAGTAATATCGCTAACTTAGCTCCTATTGGTCCTTTAGCTGGAATGTATCTTGTTTCCATAATCATCATCTAATGAATTTAGGTTAGGAGTAATATCCATAACTTCAATTCGGTATGCGCGCACGCCCTGTTCTTTATGATGCTGCGTATAGAATCGAACGCGCATTCCTACTTTCAAATCAGTGAAATTCAATGTATTTTGACTAAGTGCCGTCCAGTGAAAGAAGATCCGCGTAAACTGTAGTTGAGGTGATAGAATGAATCCCCATCCATTGGGATGTAATTTAACTATCTTTCCTTCAGTTTTCGTAGCTTGATAAGTGTGTTCCCGAATCTCCATTATATTTTTCCTTGAAAAAAAGCGGAGGACTCTCATTATACGGCCCCTTTTGAATGGGCTACGTTGAGAGTCCTCCTATCACCTAACTAGGACTGGAATACTAGTTAGATGAATCTTCGTCTTCTTCTACTACTTCTACATCATCATCTTCTTCATTATCTTCGTTTTCTGTTTCCTCTTCTTCTCCTTCTTCAATAATAGTTTCCTCGTCATCTTCGACTTCAACAAACGTAGGACGTTCAATTTCATTAGTCATTGTACTTCCTTACGAACTGGAAACAGTGTACGTACTCTATTCAATCCATCAGAAAGAACAAAATACATTTCTTGTTTTAGTTTACGTACTGCTGTTGAATCAGTTTCCTTGTAATCACACATATTACTGATTCGATCAGTCATGCTCAAAAATTCATTTGCGACTTTATTCATTGTAATGAATTGAGCATCTAACTCATCAGCAATATTCATAGTCTCACGCATAGTTTCCTTTCCTTTTTCTTTTACTCTGATAGAAAAAAGGATAGGCTAGGAAGTAGAGTGGATTAGCGTGGCCTCACTAATTCCCGCTATTTAGACTAATAATGATCACCGTATTACTCCCAGTAATACTGCGGTCTCTTATTCGTCCTATTTGACGGACTCCCTAGCCTAATTTGTTACTTAATCGGAGTTTGTGCTTTTACTTCCTGTTTAGGAGCGCGATACTTGTGATTTACTCGATTCACCATGCGCCCCTGATACGTATCGTTTTCAACGAATACGTCGAGTTCCTTACCTACAGCATTAGCGAGATCAAATCTCTTTCCTATTACTGCCTCAACTCCGAATGCTGCGAGAAACCCTACAGAATAGCCAATAGCCTTACTGTTGAAATTCCAATCAACTGGAACTCCTTGAAACTGTGTGGATCCAGTATCGCCATTGAAGAGAATAGTTCCCTCCACTGGAAAGTTTGTAGAGTTACCATCCTTAGATAGTGCTTCTCCAATACTTTCAATGCGCATTCGATACCATGCGGGATCCACTACTTTACCACGCAGAAGATCGCGCGGTGCATATTCAATGAACGGCATTTAGGACCAACTTTCTTTAGTTTGTGGTGTTGTTTGTGTTTGTTCTTGTTGGAGTGAATTTTTTAGTTCTTGCATGGCAGGTTCGATGTACGATTTGTACAAAGGTTGATCACCGAATACGATCTTTTTCGGCAATGCGAGACTAGTCCGCGCGAAATCATCACCAGTATGTTCAGTTAATAGTGAATAGCTTCCCTCCCCAGAGGCATCAAATCCTCTGTCTATATTGAAATGATATACTTCCTCACAATACGCTGGAATTTTTGCAGCTACTTTCTTAGCAGCCGTAACAATCTGTCGTGAAATGTGCGTGGTGTTATTCGTCGTATTTCTGTACTCTGCCTGAATGACATGAGCGATCAGAATTACGTGAACCTTGTGATATTGATGAATGTCTTTTAACATAGAAATCATATCGAGGATAGCTGCTGATTCAGCATTATAATCCTCTAATTCATTTACTTCAATACCACTAATTTGTTTACCTGCTGTCATTCCTGATTTACGTGTCGTACCACCTTTCAATCGCTTAGCTTGTGACATGATACTATCACCGCATGATGTAATTGAATCCGCGATAATGGTTCGATACGGACAATTTATCTGAAGCTGCTTTAATTTCCTCTCCGCGGCTGACCAGTCTGAATAATCCTCGTATGATAGCGAATTACGTGAAATTCCCCACGCGCGCATCGGGAGTAAGAGACTGCGCATCTTCTTATCCCACGATAACCAAAATTGAGGTGCAGGATACGATAGGGCACATGTAGACTTTCTAGTGCCCGGTTCTCCTTTAAACATTGAAAATAAGGCGTCAATGTTAATTTCATCTTCCATAGTAGGCATATTTTTTAATTCCTTTCCCAATCTCTCATTCGACTATTAGTTACCTTAATTTGACCTAAATCACTAAGCTGCTCCTCGCGGGCCTGTATCTCTAATTTTTCGATTAACTTCTTTTTGTTTCTTTCTCTGTATTCGTTTAAGTTCATTAACCAACTCACGAATTTCAGATACTTGAATTTCAAGGTTCTTAATGTAGTCATTTAAGTGACCTAGTGGCCATGCTTCAGCGATATCTAATAGAGCTAACTTAGATTGATTACTCATCTCATTTCCTCATTCTGAGGATCCCATCTCTCCCCTACCGTAAAGAGACGACGAATTTCATCTTCTCTCAAATTAGGAGGAGCTTCACATACTTCTATGAAATTACATTTACCATACTTATTTTCACAGTGAGTATAGTTCGGTGGCCAGTATTCATTTTCACTGTAAAGAAGCATTAGCTTCGCATAATATGGTAGAATTACCTCACGCCATTCAGCTAAGCGAGCAGCGTTGTAATTTACCGTCGGTCTAGTAAATTTTTCATTTGGCTTTAGCGTAGTTTGGAAACCAATCTTATTGATAATCACCTTATTGGTTCCAAGTAATACACACTGTCCCATGAATTGATTATTCAGCGATACGGTATCTCTCCTTTGTTTCATTGTTTTGTGATCGACTGAATAAATTCCTTGATTCGTATCAATTAGAACATCTATTTTAGCTTTCCAACCGATACGAATCTCATCATCTACATAGACCTCTTTTCTCTCGACATATTCAACTTTTAATGGAACCCAAAAGTCATTCTTGTAATGATCGAAATACTGTTCCATTGTATTGAAAACTAATTGAAGTTCTTCTGGACTACTGTTATTCGCGTTTTCATCTGAAAAAACCTTACCTGAATTCATCCCGATTTGGACTGCATCAGTTCGCGATTTTCCATCAATCACCGCCTTGTAATAACGTTCAAGGATAGTGTGTACAATCGATCCCATTTCCAGCGAATTCGATTTACCTCCGATGGAAATGAAATTGTAATTGAAACGAAAGTCAGTGAGTCGCGCGCAACTCATTAATGTCGATAGAATCGTAGCATCTAAAACTACGTTTTTCCGGTCAGTCGGAGGCATCTCTAACCTTTGGTCTCTGAGGGCGAATGCCAAACCTCATAATCTAATCACTACCTGTTGGAAGTACGCGAACACGCTTCACATGTTTTTGTGTGGCTGATTTATTCTTACCACCCTTCGAATTCGGTCCTTTAAGAGTTGGCATACCGAGTTTATTTGATGGTGATTTTGGTGTGAGATAATAATCTCCCGGTTCGAAATCGTGCCCGCGATCGAATGATACGATTTCTCGCTGAACTGATTGTGGTGTAGCGAATCGAATTGCCTTATCACCGTTAATGATATACGATGATGACAATCCAATGATCGCGGCATCAGCACGATGTTCGCGTTTAATAGCACGCGCCATCGCACAATTCGTCGGATCTAATGATTTTGAACTAACGATATCTGCTTTACAGACTGACACATCAACTGCTTCAGCAGCATCAACTACGAATTTCACATCTGGATAGTGCTTATGAATTGATCGTGGTACGCCGTACTTGTGCTTACGAATTTTCACTGTCTTTGCTTTTTTGGCCATTACATCACCTCATCAAGAATATCTATCAGTTTCCGCTGATGCCGACTAGCAAGATCGATGAGAATTTGCGAATCGATGCTAATCATATTTGCGCTCGCTCCACTCGATACGAGCGCAGCTATTTCTCTGATTAGCTCTCCATATGCTCGCATCAGCTTAAGTATTAGATCGAGCATCTTAATTGAATCGGGCATCTTTAGCTCTCCTTAGCCTATTATTAGCTTCGCGCGCTTCATTTAATGCGACGCGCGTATCTTCATCTAGTTTATTCCACTCCTTTTTAGAAAGAATACTTAGCTTAAGATTTTTATCGAAAACTAGAAATGTACTACAATAAACACATATCGATAAATCTCCTTCCTTTGGCATTTCTTGACCATGTACAGCGTCTAATTTCGCTTTGCAATGTGGACATATACATTCCGGTACATCCATGTTACTTAAATGATGGAAATCCACTCGCGCCCGCATCATTAGCTGTAATTGCGTAAACTAGATCTGGCATATACAGCTTAAGATTCGTAGCATCAGGTGGAACATCCATACCACCTCCATCTATTTTCCATCCGTAGGTGGTTTGGGGGAATTTCCAGTTTGACATTGTGAGTCCTGTAGGTTGCTGTCCTTGCTCAGGGAAATAACCAAGTGAGTTGAGGTTTCCTCCGGCGATTGAGAGAGAATCAAGCGTAACTTTCTTACAAGATCTGTTAAACGCAACACAATTTCCTCCTCCTCCAGTAATACCAGCTGGATCGATATCAGTGAAATTGACATTACGAATTGTAACATTCTCCATCTCAACTGACGCCGCTGAATCATCTGATCCTAAAAACGATATACACGCGCCAGCGTAACGCGCGTTCACTCGCTCAATTAGAACATTCTGAATAGTTGACCACGGCGCAGTTCCCTCTTGATTGCGCACAGTGAGCACGATTAAATAGCCTTGCTGACCTTCACTAATTCCAGCGTATTCGAGTAAGCAATCTTGCATAGTGAAATTCGTGATTGCTTTTAATTCGAATGCATTCTTGATTTGAGTGTGACCAAACCATTCACGCTTCTTAGTCAGATGACAGTTAGTGACCTTAACATTCTTAGGCATTCGCGTTTCAGAAGAAGCATCCGCGCCGCCGAACATAATAGTCTCACCAGCCGCGCATAGGAAACACTTATCAATTGTTAGAGTATCAGTTCCATCCCATCCTCCTATCGCCTGTGTATCACGATCGGGAAGGAATATATCATCTACATAGGAATTGACTATCTTAATTACTTGACCATTAGTGAGAATACCTCGATGCGCGCCATTAGTGGGCTGACCTAATACAGCGACATGATCGATGTTTACCTGCTTACCATAGATATCGATCATGTCGCCGTTGTAGTTGTCATTCTTTACGGCGAACCCTTGTAATGTAACGTAACCTGATGTATCTTGATTATTGATGGTAATTGTAGCATCTGAATTACCATTCAAGATAGTTGGCATCATTGAATTCGCATCACCAGTGTAATTCGTTTTAATCGTAACTGGTTTGTTGATAGTTAAATTTTCTGAATAGACGCCATTACCTAGAACTAATACCGAGCCGGCTGGATTGGAATCGATAGCTGATTGTATGCTCGTACCTACAGGAACAGGAATCTCTGTACTAGGATTACTACCGGCGAGATCATTTCGAACTTCTGTAGCTAGTTGAATGATCTCGTTTAATTTCTGGACATTGACGTCATTGCTCATGGTTTTCTTTCCTTTCTTTGTTCTCTTTTTCTTTTCTTCCATCTCATCACCTTAAAATGGAATCAGTTCTTTTCCACTAACTAATTGTCTACAGCGAATACAGAAAAATAAATCTTCTTCCTCATATTCAGGTAAGGGATTACCACCTAGAACTGAATCATGCGACCAAATATTCCCTCCACAATTTGGGCATGATCCTTTTAGTTCATTCGTGTCATCAGGCATTTCCTTCCGCTCCCATTGTATCAAGATATGTAATCTCTTCTTCAGTTCCAATCATTTCATCATGGCGATAAATTTTGTGATTGAAGAGTATCGCATATCCCACTGTTTTTCTATTACCGATAAACTTAGTTCCA
>AF_2010_repII_A1DRAFT_10000178_pt1 | contig 12304 bp, 11 predicted proteins | sample AmaForreplicIIA1_FD_9195 | JGI IMG/M metagenome (IMG submission 9195)
TTAAAGTCTATTGGGCATAGGGCGTCTCGAACAAGTTTAGATCCGTGCGGCTTTAAAACTGACGCAAGGATCGATCAAATAATGGCTGTCTTGAAATAATCAATGACCTTAGCAGCTACATAAACTCGGTTCGAAGATTTGGCCTTTCAGGACTGAGTGTTTTAGCCTCAGTTAAATACGCCTTTGAGTTATTCACTCGTCACCATGATAATGAAGTATAATCATGGTTATTTTTTTTGTCGCATACGTCAGTAGGTCTGGTTCTGCCTGTTGGAGTTTTGGCTTGAGTTAACAATTAATCTAGTAGAATAGGAAATAGCGCCATTTAGATAGTATAGATTAAATTCTACAGAGTTGGTACCAACTCACCATAAAGAGAGTAGACTCCGTGCAATGACGAAGCTTGAGCTGAGAAACGTTACGAAACAATTCAAAATACACAATGGAACGACCTCCGTTACGGCTTTGGAGGATGTAAATCTCTCCATTGAAGAGGGGCAGTTCATCTGCCTTGTTGGACCATCAGGATGTGGAAAGACCACGCTGCTTAACATACTGGCTGGGCTTGACAGTCCGACATACGGTGAAGTAATACTAAATGGTCAGGCCGTTACAGAGACAGGACCAGACAGAATTATGGTATTTCAAGAGAACGCGTTGTTCCCTTGGCTTAAAGTTATTGATAACGTCGAATTTGGTTTGAAAATCGCTGGAGTTGAAAAGGGAAAAAGGCAAGAAATTGCGATGCATTTCTTGGACATGATGCAATTGAACAAATTCGCAGAAGCGTCCACGTATCAGCTGTCGGGAGGAATGAAGCAGCGCGTTGCAATTGCTCGGGCACTGGTTACGGACCCGGACGTCTTGCTAATGGATGAACCATTTGCAGCCCTTGATTCACAAACAAGAGACCTACTTATCGTTGAATTACAATTGATCTGGGCACGAACCAGGAAAACCATTGTCTTCGTTACACACAATATTGCGGAGTCAGTCTGCCTTGGAGATAAAGTCGTTGTGTTTACCACTAGGCCGGGCAAAGTCAAAAAGGAAATCCCTGTAGCTTACAGACGACCGAGGCTGAGCGAAGATAACAGCTTGTACGGGTATCGGAGACAGGTTCTTGACGAACTCGCCACGGAAATGATCCCAGCACGTAGAGTCGACGGTCCCTGAGGATCTAGAATTGGTCTTACTACCGAAATATTATGCTCCACTCTCGGTTGAGTCTAGTAAAAGTCGGAATCCTGTAGATACAACGTTTATTCTGATGGCCGTCGATCACAGGGCATGTTAAAGAAGGATGATCTCTGTTTTCATCTCAGATCAGGCCTAGTCGGTACGTCTTTGCAAAAGACATCGAATCCTAGATTTCGAATGGCCGCGGTTTTGGTAATAATCCATTATTCCCACAAAATACCACACGTTATCATGATTAAGAGAAACCAGAAACTCAGAGCTCACAGAGGTGAGATCGCATTTCCCGGCGGAGTGTTTTCAAATCAAGACAGGTCATTGAACGACACTGCGATTAGAGAGACAAGAGAGGAACTTGGTCTTGAATTTAAAGAGAGAAGCATAATAGGACGCTTACACTCGGTTCGTACACTCACTTCGAATTATTGTATCGTTCCTTTCGTTACCGTTCAAGATAGAATTTTAGAGCCCCAAATATTGATTGACGAAGTTGAAAAATTAATTGACGCGCCCCTTATTGATTTGCTTCTTACTGTCCAGATTGATCTGGAGCATCGAAATGCCAGTCATGATGTGCTTTACAGATTCACCCACGGAAACGAAATTATCTGGGGTGCCACTGCGCGAGTCTTGAAGCAGTTGTATGACTGTTTGCCTTTGGATCAAATAAAGCGCTGACTGCCTCCGAGCTCCTTTTGAGGACGGCGAACAGACCAACCTCGCGCCCCTGGCCAAGGATTCGCTAGCCTGATGGTTTATCTATGGTATGACTTCACAAAAAAGCCATGAGGATTTTCATTCTATGCTCAACTAACCCGCGGCGATATGCAATCAGCTTTATTCCTCGTAATTTCAGAACCATCTGTTAGATAGGGCGTCGGAAAGCGCATGGTTTACGTATGGGTAATAACTATACTGCCAGCAATCTTATCGCTTTGCTGCTTCAAGTTCGGTTGCCATTATGTTGTGGTTTGAACAATAGTCCGCAACTTTAGTAACTTATTTCTTCTCTCCCCATCGTGCCTCATTATAAACCTTTTGTCATGAAATGGACAAAGACGATCGGTCGAGGAAAGAGCCCTAAATGAGCAATGGTGTACTCGGAGCTTTTTTAAGCGTTTCGTTCTAAAATCAAGAGGGAACGACATTCTATCAGAACTTCTGTACCGGATGTTCTGGTCTCTCTGCCGGAGGTTTGCAAACATTTGTCCACATCCTCCAGCACAGAGAAGGTTACTGTATCCAGATTGTACCCGGAATGTATCCAGATTGTACGCAAACCACATACGACCCTAGGAGTTTAAAATTCCTATCATGCGTTTTCTTGGCTGATATGCGTAAATACTTACGAAGACTAGCAATATCTAGTGAGAAAAAGGTATTGACAGAGGAGGATAAAACTAAATCGCAGACTCCGTCGAAAAAGCCGGTAACGAATAAGAATAAGATTCAATTTCGCTTGCCAGAGAAGGACTTTTGGATCTATGAATATGCAACAAAATCCTTGTTTGAAAATGGCTATATTAGAAACCAGAAAATAAGCGAGGCCGCGAAACTTTTACTGGACCTTTATGCTTCTGACCTTTTGAAGGAGCAGGAGGGCCCGATAACCAGAAGATTGGGTACGATCACACCTGTCACACATTATGAAAAGTTGGTAAAGGAACTGGAATCCGAGAAGAAGCTTAGAATAGGCTTTGAGCAGGCAAACAAAGCCTATTGCGACTTCATAGTAGCTCATGATAGAGCTTTCCATAAACCCTACGGTCCTTTAAAGCAAGGAGAACCTGTAATTCTTGAAAACAATAAGGATGGCTCTTTAGAAGAAAACGTTGACTACTCGCAAAAATATTATGATAAGAAGCGTCCGACCGATGAACAGATCCCCCAAAATAGCCAACCCCAAACGGAATCACTTAACCAACAGAGAACAGAGATAACTAATGGACTGCCTAATTTTGGTCAGCTTGACGCGCTAGGCGTAGTCGTAAAAAAATCCGATAGGGTATGGCTAATTGGTAGGAAATCCAGACCACCTTAATTTCGGTGGCAGAATCACTAACTGAATTTATTGAACAGCGCATGAAATACTGCCAACTCCGAATCTGGATAAGATTTCACTGATAGACCTATCAGCCAGTACAACAAGATCTGCCCCTTCTCCAACGCAGAGTTCATCCAACCGAGTCGTTCACTGGCTCTTTAAGGATTAGCCATAACTAGGGGGATAAACCGTAAGCGCTTTATGACTTCCGCCGTGGCGGCTTGATAAACCAGATTACAAATTGTCGATAAACCTGCACATGCGAGCTAACCAATTCGACATAGCAGAGTTTGACAGATAGGGATTGTGCGATGGCGGGTTACATTTAGGTGGTTACGTTTACGAGAAGAACATGCAGTCTCTGTACCAGTACGGCCAAAATAAGTCTTCTATAGCAACATATACTATTTTCGCAATAAAAGGCCTAAATCTTCCAGTTAATGAATAAGTCTAAATCTTTAATAATTCTACTGGCAACACCAACACTGACTCTAGTGGTCCCTGTAGTCTCTGGTGTTTTTTTGTTACAACAACAGTTAGGCTGAGCTAAATAGTTGTGGTTTACCCTGTTTTAAGCCATCAAGGTACAAAGGCTTAACCAGGTCCGCCACGTCAACCCAGCACCTAGCTATCTTATCCATAGAATATAGAGAATTCAGAACCGCGATGGTAGATTCAGAATTCGTAAATTTTACCTGAGCTATCAACTCTTTCGCCGCGTCCATAATTTCCCTAAATTCGTTATACATTGTAACTATCCCCAATGATTCTGATCTATTCTTTTTGGTGAAGGCAGCTACAGATTTTTCCTGCATTTTCGCTATGTAACTACCTGCCTCGGCCATCTTGTCAGGGATCTTGGTACGAGATATTGAAGGAAGAGTCGAGGCAAATTCACATATATAATCGCCGGCACTCTCCAAGTGATTAGCTGCTATTCTATAATCCAAAATATCGATGTTACTCAGGTTTAGCTTGCGGGCCAATTTCTGATCTACCATTGCACTTCGTATCAGCCGAACAAGCAAAAAGTACTGTCTGTCTACCTCGTCATCCCGGCTAGAGATTAACTTCTTTATACCGTATACTTTGGACTTTAGACCATTTAAAGCGTCTCGGTACATTCCCGCCACAATCGAGTCCATTCGGCGCAGAATCTTCTCCGCGTCAAGAGTGCTAGCATCGAGTAAAAACTGTGCGACAATATTTGAATTATCCTCGTCAACTATCTCAAGACCCACGAGTTTACGCATTGTTACCTTGATCTGTTCTCGATGCTCAAAGAGGATCTGGTCCTTACCTTTGAGTCGTATGTCGCTGTATCCCAGAAGATAAGCGCCATAGATCTGGTTGATTAGCGCATCTACGGGCGATGATGGATTATAAGGTAAACTGACCTCGCTTGATTGGGAGTCGTTTGCGTCTGACGGAAATAAGGAGATCGAATTGTCTTGGTTGGTTTCAATAAATAGGGTATTTCCTTTGTTCAGACGGCTGGCTCTAATCCATTCGCTAGGGAGCGATATTAGCATGCTACTGCCGATCTTTTGCAATCTTCTTGCATATCTCAAAGGTTTAGATTTATACTAATTTATACTACTTAAACATTATTTTTATATTTTTTGTGATCTATAAATCCTGCGTGTGCGCCATTATTGCGAAGCCGTTGGCTATATCACGGGCCTTCTCCCCCGGTCATATTACTGGAATGGTCAGAACACAGGATTCTGTCAATCGACAAGACGTTCTACATCGAGGATCCGAGGGTGCTGGATTTTCTATTGATTTGGGTGTCACCACGACAGTTTCTCTCTACGACGATTTTGCCAGCAGTTATCAAATTTTGATCAACGGGAGAAGCGTTGAAAGCGCAGGTGTGTCTCGATTTGTAGTCGAAGAGTATCTAAGATTTATTCGAAGACCTTATCATATTAGGATCGAGCACAAGACCGATATCCCTATTGGGTTTGGACTCGGTTCTAGCGGAGCGGCAGCACTTAGCCTTTCATTCGCCCTTAACCGGGCTTTGAAGGCAGGATTAGGTCCAGAGCAGGCCGCTCAGATTGCGCACTCGGCGGATGTTGCATGCGGAACGGGATTAGGAACTGTAATTGCAGAGTATTCAGGGGGTTTCGAAATTCGGTCGTTTTCCGGTGCACCTGGGATCGGAAGAATCAGTAAGACCGAACTAAATGGCTATCGGGCCATCATTTTATGTATGGCGCCAATTTATACAAAATCGATCCTATCTAATGACTCTAGGTTCGATCCCGCTTCCAGCGGCGCCTTGTTAGAAGGTCTAAAGATGGGGAACATATCAGACTTTCTGGCCAGCTCTAACCTCTTTGCATCTAGTATTGGTTTAACGGAAGGAGTTTGTAAGGAACCTATGGAAGCTTGGAAATCTAATGGTTTTNTNTCGAGCGTGGCTCTGTTCGGGGCGACGATTTTCACTCTGGTTCCGGAAGAGCTAGCATCAAAAGCAGAGCAAAGCATAGGCAATTTTAAAGGTCAACTTATAACATGCGGGATAGATAATATCGGCGCAAGAGTGTTGCAATGTGCCTATGAATAAAAAGATCCCTTCGAGTCATCCGCGTTTAAAATCGCTTCTGGTCAGGGAGAAACTTGTTAGTGGATTCTTGAGGGGGATAGTCGCCATGGAAGGTCTTATTGCTCACGGAAGGGGTGAGGCTTTCGACTACCTGTTGGGGGAGCAAACTACGGAATCTGCTCTTCTTGCAATAAAGACAGCATCTTCGTCGCTATTACTGGCGAGGCGGCCGGTGATTTCGGTCAACGGAAATGTTGCTTCACTATGTGCAAAAGAGATTGTAGAGCTAAGCAGGATTACAAATGCAATTCTAGAAGTAAATCTTTTCTATAGAGATGACAAGCGGGAACGACTGATCGAAAAAGAGCTAATTAGAAATGGTGCTAGAAAGGTCTACGGCGTTGGTTCTTGTGCATCTGCACAAATAGCCGAGCTGCATAGCGAGAGGAGAAGGGTAGATCCAAATGGGATCTACGCAGCTGATGTTGTCATTGTTCCCCTTGAAGATGGGGACAGGGCAGAAGCTTTAGTCAAGATGAGGAAAAAGGTAATTGCAATAGATCTGAATCCTTTATCTAGAACCGCTAAGGCAGCCAAAATTACGATAGTCGATAACATTACGAGAACATTGCCCGCAATGGTTTCGTTCACTAAACAATTAAAACGATTGAAAGATGAGGAGACACTCCGCAGGGTTGTCAACGAATTTGATAATAAAAAGAACCTATCTATTTCGTTGGGAATTATTCGAAATGGTAGAAATGCACCACGGTGATGCGAACCGTAGTGATAGCACTAACAAATCTATCAGAAAAAACAATGTAAGTGATATCCTTAACTTAAAGAAAAAAGTAGAAAAAGTTGCCGCGCTCACAGCTTACGATTATTCTACATCGTTGATATGTGACAAGGCTGGTATTGATATTCTACTAGTAGGCGATAGCGCTGCTATGGTTGTGCTAGGTTACGAGAGTACTATTCAGGTCGGAATGGACGAGATGCTTGTATTCTGTAAAGCAGTGTCTATGGGAACTAAACGAGCTATGGTCGTAGCGGACATGCCTTTTGGTTCCTACCAACAGGGCCCGAGCTCCGCAATCGAAAATGCTATAAAATTCATGAAAGTAGGCTGTGATGCTGTTAAACTTGAGGGAGGAATAGAATTAGTCGATACGATAAAAGCTCTCGTTTCCCTAAGGATCCCTGTCATGGGACACATAGGCCTAAAACCGCAGACCAGCTCTTTGTGGGATGGATACAAAGTGCAGGGTAAAACGACAAGCTCTTCCCTTAAGCTGATTGAAGAAGCTAGGGAGCTGGAAGTAGCAGGAGTATTCAGCATAGTTCTCGAGATGGTAACTAGCGAAGTTGCAGAGATAATCTCAAAGGACCTTTCCGCAGTAGTTATAGGTATAGGTTCAGGTCTAGGATGCGACGGTCAAGTGTTGGTGTTACACGACATGCTAGGATTATATCAAGACATTAAGCCAAAATTCGTCAAACGGTATGCAGATTTGTCTGGTTCCATTTTTCACGCAGTGCTACAATACGCGTCAGATGTCAAAAACAGAAGATTTCCTGAGGATCAGAATGCTTTTCACATGAGCCATGATGAATATAACGAATTTCACAAAATTGTAGAAAAAGGGGGTGAGGAGTAAAATGGATGTACTTGGTAAAATAAAGAGGGCACACCCATCCAAGGACATAGTAGCTTCAGAGGGAAAAGAGATTTTTGGAAAAAAAATCGTACTATGTATTACAGGAAGCGTCGCAGCGTACAAGGCGATTGAATTATCACGCATGCTAATGCGACACGGAGCGGATGTTCACGTGGTAATGTCTAAGTCAGCTCACATGGCGACCAGCCCCGATATCATGAATTGGGCTACAGGCAATGACGTGGTGACGAAGTTAACGGGAAATTTGGAGCATGTGGTGTTGGCCGATGTTAATACGTCAGATCTCATTCTAGTTTACCCCTGCACTGCGAACACTATCGGTAAGATGGCGAATGGTATCGACGACACGACGGTAGCCTCTGTGCTAAGTGTGGCTCTTGGTACGACTTTGCCAATTCTGGTTGCACCCGCGATGCATGGACCTATGTACACGAATCAGATCATTAGGCAAAATATCGAACGGTTAAAAGGAATAGGTGTAAAATTCTTAGGACCTTGTCTGACTGAGGGCAAAGCAAAGATAATAGAACCTGGATTGGTTCTTCAGTCAGTTATACAAGAGCTTACCAAAAACCGCTCTTCGTTGTCGCTTGCCGGTAAAAACATCCTAATAACTAACGGCAGTACAGCTGAACATATTGACCCCATTAGAGTGATCACAAACCTCAGCTCAGGCAAAATGGGAAATGCGATTGCAAATGAGGCGGAGCGCGCAGGCGGAAATGTTACTATTGTATGCGGCCATCAATCCGAACACAGATCGGAATTTTCGAAGACAAGTGAAGTTATCAGAGCGTACACCAACAGGGAGATGGAGGGGGCCGTGATATCGCAAGTATCATCGAAGAGTTATGACGTGGCTATATTCTGTGCTGCAATAGCTGACTTTGAGCCTCAAGAGATGTCTCGAAGAAAAATAGATACTAAGAACGGCAAACTTGTCCTGCCTCTATTACCTGCGGCAAAAGTAATCGACCAAATAAAACTTGCGAGCAAGAACAAGAAATTATTTTTAGTGGCATTCAAGGCCGAACATAATGTTTCGTACACATACCTCATCGAGAAAGCCTTTCGAAAGTTGCGGGAATGCAGCGGCGATTTAGTAGTAGCAAACGATCTTGGTCGAAAGGGGTGTGGTGCTGGTTCTGACCAAACCGAAGTTTTCTTGATAGACAAACAAAGGAAAGTTATTCATTTACCGTTACAAGATAAACGAATAGTAGCTCGAAAAATACTCCACACAATTATGAAATCAGTCGCAGCCAAAAAATATTCCTCTAAGAAATAACAAACCTCGGTAATGTCTATTCTCTGCAAACGCTCTAGTGAATAAATACACACTTCCAAATAAATAACAAGGATTAATATCCTTCATTATTCTAGAACCAAAAGATCTTTGGTGAAAGTGTTTAGGTTTTGTGCATGTCCCTCCCCGACAATAATACTATCCTCAATCCTGACCCCAAACTTTCCGTGTAGATATACCCCAGGTTCTACGGTGATTGCCATGTTTTTTCGTAGGACCTGTTGGTTTGGTGTCTTCAACCAGGGGGGTTCGTGAACTTCAAGACCTATTCCATGTCCTGTCGAGTGCATAAATTGACTCCCGTACCCAGAAGAGCTGACAAGGTTTCTGCATGCCCGATCGACCTGTTCGCAAGAGGAATTTTCTATAGCGCAGTCGATGCCTGCTTGCTGAGCGTGTTTGATTATGTTATATACCTCTCTCATCTCAGTTGTTGCTCTTCCTAATGAGAAGGTTCTGGTCGCGTCAGCAACATAAGAGGCATATCTGAAGGTCAAATCCACCACGATCATGTCGCCGTTCGCGAATTGACGGCCAGTAACCTGTGCATGAGGCAAAGCTCCATTTGGACCGCTAGCAATTATTAGGGGATTTATGGTGAATTTGTAGCATGCAATGTTTGCCCCCATTTGCGCGGCTTCAAATATTAATTTGGCTTGTAAGGAGCGTTCCTCGAGTCCAATCTTGATCTCCTCTACGCATATTTCAAATAGGGCATCCAGCGACTTGGCTGCATTAGATAATGCATAAACTTCGCTCTCATCCTTGACCATCCTGCTTTCAAAGTAAGTGTCCGGATCGACTATGAAATTACAATTTGAATTCTCCTTTTGGATTGCTTGGACCGTTAAATAATCCGCATTGTCGCCGCATATCGCTTTTCCCTTGGCCTCATTTAAGAAGGTGTAAATCAGACTAGATCCTCTGTTTGAGGCTACCAATTCGCAATCTATGGACTCCAATTGAGCTCTTAGAACTTCTAGCTTTGGAACAATCAAAGTAGCCTTGTCATTATTGCAAAATGCAATTCCTTCCCCCCAGAAATTCGTAAGATAGAATACATTTTCTGGTTGAAACGCAGCAACTGCATCGAATCCCTTTGAGCGTGCGATTTGTAGAATCTTTGATCTACGATCTTTCATTCAGGATATTATCGGGTCAATACTCTTATGATGGTATTGTAATCGTATGCTGGCAAGTTAGCATTTTTCGCCGCTGAATTTATATAGCGCATGATCAGGCGACAAGCAACGTGACTATCCAAAAGAGGGTTCTAAGGATGCCATCTTGGCATACTACACGGTTCAATGTAGTTATAAATATCGGGAAGTGATTCGCTGATTTGTATAAAATGGAATACCTCGTTATGCTTCCTGGGCCCACTAATGTGCCAGATCGGGTGATGAACGCAATGTTGACCCATATGATCAATCATAGAAGCGATGACTTTCGAGATCTGTACAGGGCCATTGTACAAAAGACCCAACGCGTTTTTCAAACCGAAAACGACATCGTTTTGTTGACGACGTCAGGGACAGGTGCTGTAGAAGCATCCGTCATCAATATCATAAGAAAAAATGATAAGGTCCTTATTCCTGTTAACGGCGAGTTTGGAACTCGTCTAGCCGACTTGATAGATAGCTGGGGAGGGCACGCGATAAGAGTCACCGCACCGTTCGGTCAGAATCCACAATATTCGGAAATCGAGGAGGCATTCGACCGAAACCAGGATATTAAGGCTGTATATGCAGTTTACAATGAAACATCGACTGGAACAACTCTAAGATTTATGGATAAGTTAAGCGAATTGTGTTCAAGAAGGGATGCCTTTTTCATAGTAGATGCAGTGTCGATTCTCGGTGGCGACGAGTTACCTGTTGATAAGTGGAATGTTGATATTTGTATAACAGCTTCACAGAAAGCCTTGGCAGCCCCGCCCGGGGTAGCTCCACTATCGATCAGCCCGCGGACCAAAAAACACATGCAAGAGAATCCTCCGCCGACGCAATACCTTAACATGAAGAGGTACTTCAAGTATTACGAAGAAAATTTAGAAACCCCATTCACCCCATCTTTGCCCCTTTTCTATGCCTTTAGTGAAGCCCTTGACTTAGTCTTAGAAGAAGGATTGAATAAGAGGATTGTTCGCCACAAAGCCTGTGCGGATGCCTTTTATTCAGGTCTAGATGCGATGGGACTAGCTGCCTTTGCACAAGAGGATGCTAGGAGTAACGTAGTAATTTCAGTCAACTATCTGCCGGGAATGGACGATGTGAAGTTTAGAGCGTTACTTTCGCAGCAATTTAGGATCCTTGTTGCCGGCGGCTTCGGCCATCTTAAAGGTAAAGTTTTCCGTATCGGGTCCATGGGCGAGGTTAACAAATATCACGTGTTGAGAACCTTGTCTTCCATCGGGTCCGCTATGAACATTATGGGATTAAAGGTAAGCTCAGATGTGCCTGCTATTGCGCTAAGTAGGCTCAAAGTTATTGCATAAGCTTTCGTACTCGTTAGTATCTCCTAATGAAGCTTAATATAAGGTAGATCGATGTCAAATTTCATGACCTTAGATAAGGGCTCTCTTGTTTTAATAAATTATACTGCTAAAATTAAAGATACCAACAAGATCTTTGAAACCACTATCGAAGAAGAGGCTAAAAAATCGGATCTATACGACCCGACACGAAAATACGGCCCTAAACTTGTATCAGTCGGTGAAGGCTGGGTTTTGAAGGGTCTAGACGAGGCTTTAGAAAAAGCGAGCAGCGGCGATAAATTCGATGTAGAGATCACACCAGATAAAGCATTTGGTGAAAGAAACCCAAGTAAGGTAAGGATGGTCGCTCTGAGAAAATTGGGAGACCGAGCCGATGATGTCAAAATCGGGGATGAGGTTGAAATGGATCAACGCCCCGGGATCGTCAGGTTTGTAGGCTCCGGAAGAGTCCAGATAGACTTCAATCACCGATTGGCTGGGAGGACACTTGCGTACCAAGTGGAGATAATAAGGAAACTACAAGAAAGCGGGGAGAAGGTGCTTTCGTTGATAAAAAGAAGGATGCCACTCGATGATGACAAGATAAAATTCTTTCTTGACGGATCAAACTTAACTATCGAATTGCCAGAAGAGAGTTTTCTAGTCGAAGGGCTTCAGGTCATCAAACGTGGAGCAGCCAACGACATATTCAAATATGTGGAGAGGATTTCGAACATTAAATTCGTAGAAAATTATGTTGCGGCCGAAATGGGGCAGGCTAGCAAGGACACAGGAAAGCACGAACAAGAAGTTCAAAAAAAGGAAATTCTCTCAAATCATCCCGAAAAGTAAGGACTAGTAGTCTAACCTTCTGCTGTGTAGTCTTAAATAATTCTTACTGACCTGGCGAGTTCAAAAGCAGACCGCTTGTTGAGCTTAACCTTACTCAGAATGGTATATCTGTCGGGCCTCAATGATTGTGCGGCTAGCAAAGAGATTACTACAGCTTTTTCATCAAGTCTTATCTCTTTGGCTTTTGTTGGCG
>AF_2010_repII_A1DRAFT_10000179_pt1 | contig 12304 bp, 11 predicted proteins | sample AmaForreplicIIA1_FD_9195 | JGI IMG/M metagenome (IMG submission 9195)
GAGCCACGGCGGCCGACGATCAGTCACGTCTGACCGGCGGCGGCCGCGACCTCGGCGGCGAAATCGGTTTCCTGCTTCTCGATGCCCTCACCGAGTGCGTAGCGGACAAAACCGGTGACTTTGATCGGTCCACCCACCTTGCCTTCAGCTTCCTTCAGCGCCTGCGCCACACTCTTCTTGTCATCGAAAATAAATGGCTGCTCCAGCAAACAAACTTCCTTGTAGAACGTCTTGAGTCCCGACTCGACGATCTTATCGATTACGTTAGCCGGTTTGCCCTGCTGCTTGAACTTGTCGGCAAGCACATTCTTCTCACGCTCCACAACTGCCGGATCGAGCGCTGCGGCATCGAGCGCCAGGGGGTTGGCGGATGCAACGTGCATCGCGACTTGGCGACCAATCGTCGCCAGTTCGTCGGCCTTGCCACTCGATTCGAGCGCCACGATCACCCCGATCTTGCCCAGGCCATCGGTAACCGCGTTGTGTACGTAGGAACCGATCACTCCCTTCCCGACGGACAAGGAGCCGGCTCGGCGCAACGTCATGTTCTCGCCGATCTTCGCGATCGTGTCGGAAATCGACTCCGACACCGTTATGCTTCCAGCGTTCGCGGCCTTGAGCTTCTCGACTTCGGTTCCGACCGAAAGCGCGACGTCGGCGATCATCTTGACTAGACCCTGGAACAGGTCATTGCGTGCAACGAAGTCGGTCTCCGAGTTGAGCTCGACCACGACGCCTTTCGTGCCTTTCACCTGAACGCCAATCAGACCTTCGGCCGCAAGGCGACCGGCCTTTTTAGCCGCCTTGGACAGACCTTTCTTGCGCAGCCAATCCTGGGCTTCCGTCATGTCGCCATTGGTCTCGGTCAGGGCGGCCTTGCAATCCATCATGCCGGCGCCGGTCGACTCGCGCAGCTCCTTGACCATCTGGGCGCTGATATTTGCCATCGTGTGTATTCCTTGATCCGCGATGGCCGGACCTGTTCCGGCCATCGACGTCTTAAAATCAGAAACCGCCGCAGTGCGGGCGTCCCGATATTGGTTCGGGCAGCACGCCCGCGGCTCACTCCGCCGTCAATTCCTTGGCCTTGGTGATCCAGCCGTCGACGCGGCCGGGAAGCCCGACCTCTTCGCCAACATTGTGGGCGGCCTTCGCGTTGAATTCGGCGATCTGCGAATAGTGGAAAATGCCGAGATCGTTGAGCTGCTTTTCGATCGCCGGAGAAATGCCGGGCAGTTTCTTTAGATCGTCAGCAACGCCGCGTGGCCCGGGCAATTGCTCGAAGCCGAGGTCGCCGGCTGCCGGCGCTGTTGGCACGGGCTCGGCAACGATCGGCTTCTCGGCCGCACCAATGTCCACGCCCATTTCACCCTGCGCGCGGGAAATTCCGTCAATGGCGGCCTTGGCAATAAGATCGCAGTACAGCGACACCGCGCGACTGGCGTCGTCATTGCCCGGCACGACAAAAGTGATGCCAGCCGGATCGCAATTGGTGTCAACGACGGCGGCGACCGGAATATTAAGCCGCTGCGCCTCTTTGATGGCGATGTCTTCCTTGTTGGTGTCGATAACGAACAAGAGGTCGGGTACGCCACCCATGTCCTTGATGCCACCGAGCGAACGATCGAGCTTGTCCCGCTCGCGCTGCATGGTGAGACGCTCTTTCTTGGTGTAGCCCGCCGCTTCACCGGAATTGAGCATCTCGTCGAGCTTGCGCAGTCGCGCGATCGAAGCCGAGATCGTTTTCCAGTTGGTCAGAGTACCGCCCAGCCAACGCGAATTGACGTAATACTGCGCGCTGCGTTTGGCGGCATCTGCAATCGCGTCCTGCGCCTGGCGTTTGGTGCCGACGAACAGAATGCGGCCGCCTTTTGCGACGGTGTCGCTGACAGCCTGCAGAGCCCGATGCAGCATCGGCACGGTCTGCGCGAGGTCGACAATATGGATGTTGTTACGGGTGCCGAAGATGTACGAGCCCATCTTCGGGTTCCAGCGGTGGGCCTGATGGCCAAAGTGCACGCCAGCTTCCAAAAGCTGACGCATCGAAAAGGCAGGAAGCGTCATAGTCTTCTCCGGTTGATCCGCCGCGGACGGTCGTGAGCCCATTTGGGCCACCGGACGGCCTTTTTGACCCATTGTCGGGGCCTAAAGCCTGCGTCCGCGTGAGTGATGTCGGGGCTTATATAGGTGCGATTTCAGGAATGCAAGGCGTGACAAAAGGTTAGCTAGGCACCGGCCGCCCGTTTCCGCGCTAGACGACGTGCAGCGCGTGGCGAACCGTCTGAACCCCGATTTCAAAGAACAATTCCGGGCCGTCTTTGGCGCGGCCTTCCTTCTGCTCGCATGGTGGAAGCCCGATCTGCTCAGTCAACCTGACGAGTTCGGCGATCGTACGGACACCCATCTTTCCCATGATGCGGCTGCGGTGCACCTTGATGGTCTTTTCAACGGTCCCGAGATCCCAAGCGATCTGCTTGTTCAAACGGCCCGAAATCACGTGCCGAAGCACCTCAGCTTCACGCGGGGTCAATTGAGCCAGTCGCTGCTTGATACAGGCCAGCTCCGCCCGCTTTTGCATCGACTTCTTTTGCCGCTCGACTGCAGTCTCAATCGCCGCGAGCAGTGCTGCGCAATTGACCGGCTTGATCAGGAAGTCGATCGCACCCGCCTTCATCGCGTCAACGATGGTTGGCGCATCCGTCGTGCCGGAAACAAAGATAATCGATCGGTCGCCCTCGCTGTCGCAAAGCGCGGCCTGCAGCTCGCGTCCGTCGATGCCCGGCATCCGCAGATCGACAATAACGCAGCCCGGAACGTCGTGGTCATGGCCGGCAAGAAACTGCTGCGCTGAGGAAAAACTTTGCGTCGTGTAACCGGCGGCTCCAATGAGTCGCGTGAGCGACTTGAGTACGCCCGGATCGTCATCGACAATGAACACGGTGAATTCTGCCGGCGCCGCCATTTCTTCTGGCAAGCAAGGCGCAACAGGCGTTACGCAATCAGGTTCGGAATAATTTGACGGCTTGATAGTGATATTCATGTCTCCCCGCAATGACATTGATCCCAACGCGTCTTTTTTGTTGTTCTTGGGTAGAGACTAGAACGGGCGCGTCAATTGGCTCCATTGGACAGAGGTAGTTGCAGCCTATACCAAGGTTTCGCGCGCCAGACCCTGGCCTAATGCGCATTTTTGCCCTGCAACCTGGCTGACGAGCCCGGCCTGCGGCCAGCGTAAGGGGGGCTTAGTGTTCAGGCGCTGCGGGTCAGTGCCTCGTTGAGGCACGATATCAAGTTACGGTCGTCGAACGGTTTGGCCAAAAAGCCAACCGCGCCTGCCGCAAGTGCCTGCGCACGAGCCCTCATTTCGGGGAAAGCCGTAATGAATATGACAGGCAGACTATGCCCCTGCGCGATCAACCGATCCTGCAATTCTATTCCGGTCATGCCCGGCATTTGCACGTCGGTAATCAGGCAGTCGGCGTCCGAAACTTGTTCCGATTTCAGGAACGCTTCGGCTGAGTCAAAAGAGGCTGTTCCATAACCAAGCGATCGAACGAAGCTCGTCGTGGCGCGGCGGAACGAGTCATCATCATCGACAATTGCTATCACGGGCATCTTCGGCAAGTTGGCGTCCTTCGATGATGAAAGAAATAAGACGTCGAGCCGCGCTATGCACGATTCCGATGGTAACGTTCAACTATCGGAAAGAGACGAGAAATTACACCAAGGTATAGTTTCCCTAAGTTTTTGTGCGACGAATCCCCAAAAGGTCCGCCATCTTCACGAGGTCGGCCAACGACTTCGCCCCCATCTTCCGCGTGACCTTACCCCGGTGCACTTTGACCGTGATCTCGGTAACGCCGATCTCCGCCGCGACCTGCTTGTTCAGTAGACCGCCTGTCACCCAGGCCATCACTTCTTGTTCGCGTGGCGTGAGTGTGTCGAATTTCGCTCGTAATTCGGAAATCGCTTTCTCGTTTGCGTAATTGGCGCGTGAACGATCGAGCGCGATCTTTATGGCATCCAGCAGATCCTGGTCGCGGAACGGCTTCGTGAGGAACTCGACCGCGCCCGCTTTCATCGCCTTAACGGACATCGGAATATCGCCGTGGCCCGTTATAAAGATAATGGGAATCTGAATCTGCGCTTTTGTAAGTTCCGCCTGAAAATCCAGGCCGCTTACGCCAGGCAACCGGACGTCCAGGATAAGGCAGCAAGCAGCATCTGGCCGTTTCGCCGCAAAGAATTCTGCGGTCGACGCGAAAGCCTCGACCTTCAGCCCTATTGAGCGGACCAGGTTGCTCACTGCCCCACGCAATGAGGCGTCGTCATCGACGACAAAAACGACCGGCTGCGTATCGGGACGCTCGTTTTTGGCCTGATTGCGCGTGCCTTGGGGCGGTGTCATAGAACACCGGGCAGGACAATGTGGAATACGGAACCGTACGGGACTCCCGGCGATACTGACAAGGTTCCGCCATGGGCTTCGACAATCGAACGGCATATTGCGAGGCCCATGCCCATACCGTTGGTCTTGGTCGTGAAAAACGCATCGAAGATGCGTTCGGCGTGTTCTGGATCAATTCCTGTGCCCGAATCCTGTATCAAAAGTGCCACCCCCGCTGAATCGAAGGGTTTGGACCATACCCGCAAAATCCGTGCTCGATCGTCAATATTGCGCATGGATTCGGCAGCATTTGTCACGATGTTCAACAAGACCTGCTGAAGCTGTCCCCGATGCGCGGGGATCATGGGAAGTTGACCGAGCTCGAGTTGGACGTCGATCTTTCCTGCCTCGAGCTCATCACTTGCCATTGCAATCGTTTCACGAATGAGTTCGTTTGCATCGAGTGGCGCGCCCACCGGCTCGCTTTTTCCAAACATCGCGCGCACCGACTGGATCACTTCGCTGGCCCTGTGGCCGTCAGCGGAAATGTGCTTGAGGGTGTCCCGGACCTCGGCAAGGTCTGGCATTGGTCTGTCCAGCCAGCGAAGACCGGCATTTGCGTTCGTGACGATTGCGCCGAGTGGCTGTCTGATCTCATGCGCAATCGCGGCAGACATTGCCGCCAGTGTCGTTCGTCGGGACACTTGCGCAAGTTCCTGCCGAGCTTCCAGCAACTTGTTCTCGGCATCCCTGAGTTCGGTGACGTCTCGCGCCACCCCATAAATGCAACCTTTGTGCTGAGCCGCTTTCCAGGACAGCCATCGATAAGATCCGTCTTTGTGACGCAGCCTGGTGAGAAAACGTTGCGTTATGTGACCTGCAGCGAGTTGTTTGGTTTCGGCACGCGCATTCTCGCGGTCGTCTGGATGCAGCATCCATAATAACGTCTTGCCGATCAGATCCGCCTCCGGCCACCCAAGCGCCGTCGTCCACGCTGGGTTCACGCTAAGAAACCTGCCATCGGCATCCGCGATTACCAGAAGATCTTGTGAGACATTCCAGATCTGCAGGCGCTCGTACGTTTCCGCCTGCACCCGCTGCTCGAGCGTTTCGTTGAGCTCGCGCAGGGCGGCTTCGGAACGCTTCCGCTCGGTTATGTCTTCCGCGACGACGTTTATGCCGATGATGCGACCATCTGCGTCTCTCAACGGGTGCCAGTTGGTGATCCAGACGTGATCGGCGTTGCTTTTGTCGGCCTTCTGTCCGCGCACCTCGACACCGGTAACGGGCTCGCCGGTGCTTAAAATGACCTGCACGAGTTGCTCGACTTGCGCCGCCACCGCCGGGACAGTTTCGCGAACCGAACGACCAATATGATCTGCTACCGAAATACCGCAGATCTCGGTCAGGCGCTGATTGATCTGCACGTACCGACAATCGAGCGAAAGAAACGCGAGCCCTACGGGCGCCGTGTCATAGATTAGTTGAAGCTCAGGCAGCCGGTCATACAGGGGTGTATCGTGCAGTTGCTGTTGCGCGACTCTGCCGGCCGGCGCAGCGCGTCGAGAGCCGATCTGCTTCAGCTTTTCCAGTTTGTGCATCTTTACTCAGCCAACAAAGCTTGAAGCCCAACGTACATGACAATTGAGGTCATTGGAATAAATGCGCGGATCACTGCTGTTTAAAGCGCATTTTGCAGACATTTAATAGATTCGCGGCGATACCTTCGTATATGCGTCCTTCCCTTTTCGATAGCGGCCGTTAACCAGCGTACAGTGGCCTTACAAGCCGTCACCAACCTAGGCTCGCTGCAACAAAAAGCAGAACTCGTTGCAGGGAGTTTCTATGTTTCGGCCTCTGCTTATTGCCAGCCTCGCAACTGTCGCCTTTGTCGGCGGGTTTGCCCTTTTGGCAGCCCCCGGCGCTGAGGTCAGGGCGAACACTCCCGCAACGAAAAACGATCGACCCGAAATTCAACTCGCCACGCAAGAATGCGCGCAGCACGCCTGGCCTTACTACCCGGGTGACTGCATTCGTGACCAGCGCCGCTCGTCCGGCAAAGCCTCCGATGTACGCGTCGTCTTCGCGAGCCAAATGCCGAACGCGGCCTCAAACAACGGGAAATAGGCCGTATCCACCAAAGCTCCTGGAGACTTTGTCATGTTGACCACCGGCAAGATCCACGGAATGAGCCTCACCATCGCAGCGACCATGGCTGCAGTTGCGTTTTTCCAGACAGGCCAGGCTTTGGCTGACCCGCTTGGTTTTGCTTCGCCTTTCAATTTCAACCGCAGCGAAACGGTCTTTGCACCGGCCATGCGGCAGTTGCCCAAGGACGACGACGGTCTGGCAAGCGACATTCCGGCGCGGCTGCATCGCAACATCGTAGAGTATCCCACGCGTGAAGCGCCGGGCACGATCGTCATCGATACACCCAATACCTACCTCTACTACGTGCTCGGCGGCGGCAAAGCGATCCGATACGGGATCGGCGTTGGGCGCGAGGGCTTCACTTGGTCCGGCGTGAAGGCAATCGAGCGCAAGGCCGAATGGCCTGACTGGATCCCGCCAACTGAGATGCTTCAGCGGCAGCCCTACCTTCCGCGCTTCATGGCGGGTGGGCCAGGCAACCCGCTCGGTGCACGCGCCATGTACATCGGCGGCACCGTTTATCGCATCCATGGGACGAATGCTCCCACCACAATCGGCAAGCAAGTGTCGAGCGGATGCATCCGGATGCTCAACGAAGACGTCATCGACCTTTACGCGCGAGTGAATGTTGGAACAAAAGTTGTTGTTCTGCCGATGCATCCGGGTCGTGGCCCAACCGTCGCGCAAGACCAATCAGTTCCGGCAACGCGAAGCGCTGCCGCCAACGTTGCCCGGGCACACGGAGTCTACTGAGCCCATCGCAAGCCGATCAAGCGGAGGCACGTCATGAACAGCTCACTTTGGTCCGCAGGTCGCAACACGCATCTCAAGATCGTGGCCGTTGCGCTCATGGCTTCGATTGTCGTGGTCGTTGTCGGAATCAATTCGCGCGTCGAGAGCGGGGCGCCTCAACTCCTGGTCAAGGCCGGGCAGCCGACTGTCTATACCGGCAATGGCGGGCCCACGATCCGCTGACCGGAACCTGACAAAGCAATTTGATGTAATGCTGCAGGCCGTGGTGTCGAACCACGGCCTTGCCCGCGCGTTGACCAAGCAGAAGGACAATTAGGGGACGGTGCGTGAGGAGCACGCCATGGCCAATACCCTTCCGGTCCGTTACAACCCGCCCGCCACTGACGAACTGCATCCGTGGGTCTATCGAGCAATCATCGGGCTAACGATTTGGCTCGTGTTGTCCGTATGGGTCCTTTTCAGCCGCGGCGCCTACGAGAGTCTCACACTCTCGGTAATTACCCTGTTCTTCCTGATCCTCGTTGGCATTCCGGTGCTTCTTTGGCTGACGTGGCGGCGGAATACAGACCCCAAGGAACAACACGGCTTTGTCGCGCCGTTTCACGACTGGGCCTCGCAGTCGTTCCAAACTTGGACGGGCCGTGTAAGTGGCCGCGAAGCCTCAATGCAAATCCTATTGCCCATCGCTGCGGTCGCCTTCGGCATGACGATATTCGGCCTCGTATTTCTATTCTCGGTTCCACACCTCGGTTCATCGTGATCAGACCCGGAAGATCTGCGAGTAGTGCCGTTTGATCTCCTCGCCTTGCGTCTCGACTGCGGCAGGATCATCCTTCCAGACCTTGATTACCGATAAAGGCGCCCGACCTGGCCTATCCTTCACCAGCGCATGCATCGAACGCAGGGCACCCAGATTCACGAAAAGCTCCTGTCCTTCCACGCTGAACAGATAATTCTGGAAAAGCCGCGCAGCATTCGGATGCGGTCCGGCGGCAAAAATCGCCGAGGGTTGAACAATCGAGGGCGTCCCTTCGGTTGCATATACGACTTCGATCGGCCCCCCCGTTTCTTTGAGCAGCAGCACGTTGGATTCGTTGCCATCCGCCATAAGCGGGCGCTCCCCGAGCACGATCTTTTTCGGTGTGTCAGTGGCCGACTGGATCTGCAAGACCTGTTGTTGAGCCAACTTCTCGAAATAAGACCAACCTAGTTCGCGCACCATTTGATAAGTCGACGTCATGATGGTGCCGCTGTAGCTCGGATGCGCCTTGACGATCTTGCCTTTCCACTTCGCATCAAGCAGATCGGCGAAACTCTTCGGCGCGTTTTCACGTTTCACCATCTCGGTATTGTAGGCAATCACACAGAGCGAAGCGCGGACCGTCGCATAGAACCCGTCTGGATCGCGATGGTCTGGTGGAATGTATCGGGCCACGTCCTCGGGCACGCAGGGCACCAGCAACTTCTGCCTTTTCCACACGAGAAATTGCGCGGCGTCGCCTGTACTGACCGCATCGGCTATATGCAGCCCGGACGCATTTTCCTGTGCCACGCGTGAAAAGATGCGTTCGCCGCCGGCTCGCTCGACACGAACACGAATGCTCGGAAACTTTTGTTCGAAGGCCTTACCGACTTTTTCCGCCAACTGGAGGTCGGCCGACGTGTACCAAGTAAGCTGGCCTTCTTTCGTCGCCGCAGCGATCAATGCCGGTGTGATGCTTTCAGCTGGTGGCGCTGCCGCACCCAGAGGCGTCGCATAGACAAGCGGCAATGCGGTTGCGGCCTTGAGAATCTTACGGCGCGAAAAGCGACGGCTCATGAAGAAAAGTGCCTCCGTGTGCCCGCCATCTGAGCTCAGCAGCGGCCATGCTGTCCCAAGCGAGGACACAGAGACAAGCCCCGGGGGACGAGCGTTACAGCGCCTCGACCTGCACCACGCCCGGCACGGCCTTGATGGCACCTGCGATCTGCGGCGAGACTTTGAAGCGGCCCGGCAATTTCACTTCGACTTCCGTGCCGCGTTGAAGCAGGAGCACGACACTTACCTCACCATCGCCATTGGCGTGAGACGATCGCGGAGCGGTCTCTAGCCGCTTTGCCACCGCCTCAAGAGGCGCGCCATCGCGCAGAAACACGCGCAGGCCCTTTTGCAGATTGGCGGCGGCGCTGTCGAGCGGATCCGCCGACTGGATGCGCGCACGCACCTCGTCCCCCTGCACTTCCGCAAACAGGAAAAGCAACACCGCATTGCCCGGTTCAAGCAAGTCGCGGTGTTCGGCGAGCCCTTCCGAGAAGATGACAGCCTCGAAATGAGCGGTCGGATCGGACAGGCCGATGATGCCCATCTTGTTGCCGGTGCGGGTGCGCCGCTCGAAGCGTGAAACTACAGTCGCTGCGACGCGACCCGCCGTTGCGCCTGCTTTTACGGCGCGCGCGAATTCTGCCCAGGGCTGCACCCGCAATTTCTTGAGCACGGCGGCGTAGTCGTCGAGCGGATGCCCGGAGAGGAAAAAGCCGACGGCCTCATATTCCCGACGCAACCGCTCCGCCGGTAGCCACGGCTCGATCTGCGGCAGCGCGATTTGCTCGCGCGTCGCACCTCCCCCGAACAATTCGCTCTGACCGATCGCAGCCGTATCATGAGCGCGTTGCGCTCGGGCAAGCACGACGTCGACGGCGGCAAAAACCCTGGCTCGGTTTTTCTCGAACGTATCGAATGCTCCGGCTGCGGCAAGACTTTCCAGCACGCGTTTGTTTACGGAACGCGGATTGATGCGCGCCGCAAAGTCCGCGAGATCGGCGAATTCTCGGTTCCCGCGCGCGGCTATGATCGTTTCAACGGCCTGCTTGCCGACGCCCTTGAGCGCTGCGAGCGCATAGATGATCGTATTGCCGTCAACTTCAAAGTCGATCGCCGAGCGGTTGATCGAAGGTGGGTCCACCGTAATGCCCAGTCGTTCAGATTCCGCGCGAAATTCCGCGAGCTTATCGGTGTTGCCCATGTCCAGTGTCATGGTCGCCGCCAGAAACTCGACGGGATAGTTCGCTTTCATGTAGGCGGTCTGATACGCGACCAGCGCATAGGCCGCCGCGTGACTTTTATTGAAGCCGTACTCGGCAAAGCGTTCCAGCAGATCGAAAATGGCGTCGGCCTGATAGCGCTCGACCCCGCGCTCGACCGCACCTGATACGAAGCGCTCGCGCTGGGCTTGCATTTCTTTCTTGATTTTCTTGCCCATAGCCCGGCGCAGCAGGTCGGCTTCGCCGAGCGTAAAGCCCGCGAGGATCTGCGCCGCCTGCATCACTTGTTCCTGGTAGATGATGACGCCGAATGTCTCGCGCAGAATCGATTCGAGTTTTGGATGGATATAATCCGGTTGCTCCATCCCGTGCTTGCGCGCGCAATAGGTCGGAATGTTTGCCATCGGGCCGGGACGATAGAGTGCGACCAGCGCAATGATGTCCTCGAACCGGTCCGGCCGCATGTCCAGCAGCGCCCGTCGCATGCCTGCGCTTTCCAGTTGGAAGATGCCGACCGCTTCAGCGCGTGCCAGAAGGTCGTAGGTATTCTTGTCGTCAAGCGGTATCGCCGCGAGATCGATATGGATGCCTCGCCTTTTCACCAACGCGACCGCCGTCTGCAGGATGGTCAGGGTTTTCAGTCCGAGGAAATCGAACTTCACAAGGCCGGCCTGCTCGACCCACTTCATGTTGAATTGGGTGACCGGCATGTCGGACTTCGGATCGCGATACAGTGGGACCAGCTCGGACAGTGGGCGGTCTCCGATTACGATGCCGGCGGCATGGGTCGATGCGTGACGATTGAGACCCTCCAGCTTTTGCGCGATGTCGAAGGCGCGTTTCACCACGGCGTCGCCTTCCCTTTCAGCCTGCAGGCGCGGTTCGCCTTCGATTGCCTGTTTGAGCGATACCGGCGCGGCCGGATTCTGTGGCACCAGTTTGCAGAGCTTGTCGACCTGCCCGTAGGGCATTTGCAGGACACGGCCGACGTCGCGCAGCACACCGCGCGCCTGCAATGTACCGAAGGTGATGATCTGCGCGACCTGGTCTCGGCCGTAGCGCTCCTGCACGTAGCGGATCACTTCGTCGCGGCGATCCTGGCAGAAGTCGATGTCGAAGTCCGGCATCGACACCCGTTCGGGGTTGAGGAAGCGCTCAAACAGCAGGCCAAACCGGATCGGATCGAGGTCGGTGATCGTCAGCGCATAGGAAACAAGCGATCCGGCACCCGAACCACGACCTGGCCCGACCGGGATGCCCTGCTTTTTTGCCCATTGGATGAAGTCGGAGACGATCAGGAAATAGCCCGGATATTTCATGCCGGCGATGACGCCGAGTTCGAATTCCAGCCGCTCGCGATATTCATCAACCGTATGACCGGGGGCGACCCCGGCGGATTTAAGTCGCCGCTCGAGCCCCTCTTCCGCGCGTTTGCGGAGCTCACTCGCTTCGTCGAGCGACTTGTCGGTATCTCCGGTCGAAAACCGCGGAAGAATCGGATGGTGTGTGCGCGGACGGAACGCGCAGCGCTGCGCAATTTCAACAGTGTTTGTCAGAGCCTCCGGCAGATCGCGGAATCGCTCCGCCATTTCTGCGCGGCTTTTGAAGCGATGCTCCGGCGTCAACTGGCGGCGATCGCTTTCGGCGACCAGGCGACCCTCGGCGATGCAGATCAGCGCGTCATGCGCCTCATAATCCTGTACCGTCGCAAAATAGGGTTCGTTAGTCGCCACCAATGGCACACCTTTGCCATAGGCCAGATCGATCAGCACCGGCTCGGCGCGCCGTTCGGCCGCAGTGCCGTGCCGTTGCAATTCGACGTAAAGGCGGTTGCCAAAGAGCTTAAGCAGCGCATCAAGTCGGGCTGTCGCAAAATGGCTCTGCCCGGCAGCGACAGCCATATCGAGGGGGCCGCCCGGTCCGCCCGTCAGCGCGATGATGTCCGCGGTTTCTCCCTCCAGCCATTCGAGCCTCAGGCGCGGCGGCTCGTTC
>AF_2010_repII_A1DRAFT_10000181_pt1 | contig 12270 bp, 6 predicted proteins | sample AmaForreplicIIA1_FD_9195 | JGI IMG/M metagenome (IMG submission 9195)
AAGTAGTTCGACGTTACCTGCCCGCCGAGGATTTGCACCGCATCGCCCAGTCCGGTGAGAGTGAACGCGGACTGATTCTCCGCCCCGAAGCCGTCGAAAATCGTCTGACTCTCGCGAAAATGCTGGAAGCGGGGGACGGAGATAGCAAGCTCGAGCAGGTTCCGCTCTCGCGCGTTCGAATAGATATGCACGAGCCGCGGCGGATCTTTAAATGGCAACGGGCGCAGGAAAAGATCATCGATCAAACTGAAGATCGCGGTATTCAATCCGATCCCGAGCGCGAGTGTGAGGGCGGCAACGACAGTGAAGCCGGGCGATTTGCGGAGCTGGCGCAGCGCGAATCTTAGATCGTTCATATCATTCGGCCCGCAACGCCTGAATTGGATCGACGCGCGTGGCGCGACGTGCGGGAAGATAACAAGCGAGCAGTGCAACACCGATGAAAAGCGCAGCGACGCCGGTAAAGCTCAGCAGATCGGTCGGCTGCACGCCGTAGAGTAGACTTGCCATTAGATGGGAGACAATCACCGCGCACAGAAGGCCCACTCCGGCGCCGACAACCGCGAGTTTTAATCCTTGCTGCAAGATAACGCGGACGATGTTGCTCTTTTGCGCCCCGAGTGCCAGCCGAATCCCGATCTCACGGGTGCGCTCGCTAACGAGGTACGAGATCACTCCGTAAACCCCGATTGACGAAAGCAGCAAAGCTGTGAGTGCGAACAGCGCGATCATCTCCAGCGAGAACCGCCTCTGCGACAACGACGCAGACACCGTTTCGGTTAAGGTTTCCGCGCCGAACACGGGTAAGGTCGGATCGAGCGACCAGACTTGCTTTCGGACTTCGTCAGCAGTCGCGGCGGTGTTCAAATGGCCGCGCAGCAATATCGCCAGATGTTTCGCTCCGGTCTGGTAGAGGTCCAGATAAAGTTGCGGTACCTCGGCTTCCGCGAGCGATTCTGTTCGCGCGTTCGCCACGACGCCGACAACGGTGATCCACGGAGAACCTGGTTTCACTGATTTAAAACGCTTGCCCAACGCTTCCCCGTCAGGCCAGTAAGTGCGCGCAAACGCTTCATTCACTACGGCAACTTGCGGAGCCGCGTCGTTATCAAACTCGGTAAACAGGCGACCACGGAGCAACGTCAGTCCGAGTACGTGAAAGTACTCGGGTGTAACCCTGGCTCTTCCGACGACCATGGGTTTTTGTTGAGCAAGATTTTGCCCTTCAAGTGTTATGTAAAAGTGTCCCTCCAGGACGTTCAGTTCGTGCTGGGCTGTATCCAACGGAATCGCTGCTGGATCGCCGAGTGCGGCTTGTTCCACTCCAGGCAAGCTCCCGCAGCGATGAATCAGTTCGCGGACAAACGGCGCTTCCTGCGCAGCAGTGGCGTACTTGTCGACGCTCGGATCGTTCGGATAAGGCATTCTCGTTCGCACCGTCATCACTTTCTGCGGGTCGAATCCGAGCCGCACACTGAGCAGGTCCCAAAAACTTCGGAACAAAAGAACAGCAGCGATCATCAGGACCAAAGACAACGCGAATTCGATAACCACGAGTGTGCGTCGCGTTCGCGCACGTTGAGCCGAACCCGTTGAGCCGCTCCCGTCCTGTTTGAGCGACTGGTTCAAGTCGGGTCGTGATGCTTGGAACGCTGGAGCGAGGCCAAAGACCACACCGCAAATAACAGAAGTCGCCAGTGCAAAAAGTAGAACGGTCCAGTTGATCGAGATTTCATTTAGTCGCGGCAGATTGTCCGGGAGGAATCGCAGCAGAACATCCTTTGCGAAGAAAGGAATCGCCAGGCCCGTAATTCCGCCCAGCAAAGAAAGAAGCAAGCTTTCAGTTAGCAATTGCCGCGTCAGACGCGTCCGGCTTGCGCCCAGCGCCTGGCGCAGCGCCATCTCGCGTCCGCGCACGCTCGCGCGAGCAAGTAAAAGATTGGCGATGTTGACGCAGCTAATCAGAAGAACCAGTCCTACCGCGCCAAATAGCAGAATCAGCGACTGCCGAACATTACCGACGATCTTATCTTTCAGCGGCACCAGACGAACCCGCCACGCAATTTGCGCCGGGTAATCCGCTGGGAATTGTTTCTGCAACGACGAGACAACGGTATCAATCTGTTTCTGGGCCGCCGCAATCGTCAACCCAGGTTTAAGTCGCGCGATTGCAGTCGGAAGATTGCGCCGATTGCGCGGGGGATGATCGGAAAGCGGCGGACCATAAAAACTCGTTGCCGGCCAAACCTCAATGCTTCGTTCTTCAGCCGTTCGGCCTGGCGCATCAAATCCTGGTGGCATAACGCCGACAATCCGATACAAGTCGGTGTCCATCCGCACGCTCTTGTCCAGAATGTGCGGATCTCCTCCAAACACGCGTTTCCACAGCCCATCGCTGATCACAACCTCCGGGATAAATCCCGGCGAGTTGTATTGCGGGTCGAAAGTCCGACCAAGCTGGGGCTGCACCCGCAACAGGGCAAAGTAATTCGGGGCAACAGTGAGCTCCCGCACGCGCGCCGGCTGGGTGGAGCCCGTGAGATTATTTTCATCAAACCACGTTGGCGAAACGTACTCGAAAATCCCTGAATGCTGAAGGTCCTGCCATTCAGGTTGAGACATTCCGACGTCCGATGCGCCGACACCTGCAAGATCGTCCTGAACGCTTACTAGCTGTTCCGGGTGCGGGTATGGCAGCGGCCGCAACAGTGTAGCATCGACCACCGAAAAGATTGCCGTGGTAGCTCCAACGCCCAAGGCGATTGTCATGGCGGCGATCGCGATGAATCCCGGAGATTTACGAAGCTGGCGGAAAGCAAATTTCAGGTCGGCTATCATCGGTTCTCCTTCATGATCCAGCCGTCCCGCAATTGAATAACGCGTTTGCCATAAGAAGCGTTTTTCTCGGAGTGCGTGACCTGCACGATGGTCATGCCGTCATTGTTGAGCTTGCGAAAAAGCTCCATGATTTCTTCACCTTGACTGGAGTGCAGATTTCCTGTGGGCTCGTCGGCGAGCAGAAGCTTCGGTTCGGCAATGATCGCACGCGCAACACCGACCAGTTGTTGTTGCCCGCCGGAAAGCTGATGCGGATACAAATCCTTTTTGCCGACGATTTGGAAACGATCCAGCATGTCGGCAACCAGCGCGGCGCGCTCGCCTTTGCTGTACCGGCGATACGACAACGGGATATCAAGATTCTCGTAAACGGTTAGGTCATCGAGCAAATGGTATTGCTGGAAAACGAAACCGATCTGCTCGTTCCGCAGCGTGGCTCGTTCTTTCGCCTTCAGATGGTGCACCGCGGTTCCATCGAGAAAATACTCACCAGCCCAGCCGTGATCGTGCATCCCGAGAATGTGCAGCAGCGTCGATTTGCCCGCGCCGGAGGGGCCCATCACCGAGACAAAGTCACCGTCCTGGACTTCCAGATTGATGTCGCGCAGCACATAGAAAAACTTTTCCTTCCCAAGAGGATAACTGCGTTCGAGACTTTTAAGTTTGATCATGATTAAGCGTTATGACTTAGTGCGATCATCGGATCGGCGCGGGTTGCCCGAATGGCTGGGATGTAGCTCGCAAGCAACGCGATCGAGGCGAGGACAAGAGTGACGAAAACGATCGTTACGGGATCGAAGGCGCCGACGCTATAGAGCAAGGCGGAGAGCGCATGGGTTGAAAGCAGAGTTAGAATTAGGCCAAGAATGGTGCCGATTCCGATGAGTTTTCCGGCGTGACCGACAACTAAACCCAAGACATCGCGGCGCTGAGCCCCGAGGGCCATGCGCACACCAATTTCGTGGGCTCGCTGAACAACGAGATACGACATCACGCCGTAAACGCCCATGGCAGCGAGGAGAAGCGCGACACAGGCGAAGACGCCCAGCAGGAGCACAGCAAATCTGCGCGGAGCAACCGAGTCGGAAACAATGACGTCCAACGTCCGAACGTTGGCAATGGCCTCATCGGGATCGATCGACTGGATTTCACGACGAATTGCCGACGTCAGCGACCCCGGATCCTGAGAGCTACGTACTGCCAAAACCATGCTCCGCAGCGGCATTTGCGAGTGCGGCACGTAGTACTCAGGTTCTGGATCAACCGCGAGACCGCGATGCCTGATGTCGCCAACGATTCCTACAATCGTGGCCCATTTCGGATTGCGCCGCGGATTGTCGAGCGTGATTCGCTTCCCAAGAGCATCTCCATTGGGAAAGTACTTGCGGGCAAGGGTTTGATTAACAATCACAACCAGGGGCGACATTGCCGTATCTGCATCACTGAAACAGCGTCCCTGTAAGAGCGGCACTTGGAGGACGCGAAAATAATCCGGCGTGATGGTTCGAATCTCTTCGTCCGGCGTTGGGCGGCCGGCAACGTTCTCGCGCCCTTCAATGGCAAATGAGGAATCGTTGTTACTTCCGCTGAGGGGGAGGAGGCTGGTCGCGGCACTGGCCTCCACGCCGGGCAACTTCGCGATTCTCCGGTTTGCTTCTGCAAAAAACTGAATCGTTTTCTTCGTTCCGAGATAAAAGAAGGTTTCTGGGGCTGGATACTTCAGCGGCGGCAACGAAATCTCCAAGGTCAGAACGTTATGCGGATTGAGGCCGGGATTGACGTTCTGTAGCCGCGCGTAGCTCTTTATTAAGAGCGTGGCACNGACAAGGAGGACGAGAGCCAGCGCAATCTCGCCCACGACGAGGGCGTTGCGCATCTGATTGTGACGCCGGCTTGCTGTCGCCCCGCGGCCGCCTTCTTTCAATGCTTCAGTCAACTCTGGTTTTGCGCTCGCCAAAGCTGGAACCAAGCCAAACAAGATTCCGGTCCCGATCGCGACGATCGCCATCACGGCAAGGACGGTAAGATCNACATTGACCTCTCCGAGACGCGGCACGGTGCGCGCGCCTGCGCGTTTCAGNAATTCAACCGCCCAAACAGACANCATCACGCCAGCAATACCGCCGCCGAAGGCGAGCAAAACACTTTCGGTAAGCATTTGCCGAAGCAACCGCCACGGACCAGCGCCAAGGGCAACGCGAATAGCAATCTCACGTTCTCGCGCGCTCGCCCGAGCGAGCATCATGGTCGCCAGGTTTGCGCATGCAATCAGCAGGACAAACGCAACCGCCCCGAGCAAAATGGCGAGACCGGTCCGCATTCCGCCCACCACCTGTTCCTGCAAAGGATAAATCTTCGTCCCGAAACCCTGTCCACTTGTGTAGTTATCGGGATATTGATGGCACCAGTTCGCAATCAAGCCATCGAGTTCGAGTTGCGCTTGTTGCAGACTTATCCGGTCAGGCAAGCGAGCGAGCACGCTGTAATTTCGGTCCCCGCGATCCTTCAATTCATTCTTGGTAAACGCGATTGGCGTCCAAAGGTCCACCCGCGCCCCGAATTGGTTGCCTTGAACATTAAAAAGCGGGATCGGAAACTCGAAGCTCGCCGGCATTACGCCTATCACTGTGTAACTTCGCCCGTTGAGGAGGAGCGATTTGCCGATCAGATAAGGGTCGGAGTTAAATCGGCGTTTCCAAAGGCGCTCGCTGATGATAACGACGTCATCATGCCCTTCGCCTTGCTCCTCTCGCGCAAACGTACGCCCAGCAATCGGTTCGACCCCGAGCATGGGAAANAGGGCTGGCGAGACGACCGCTCCGGCAATTCTTTCGGGATTGCCTCCGCCGCCGAGGTTGAAGTTTCGATAATCAAATGCCGCTATCTGCGGGCAGCTGTGAAAATCCCTTTCCAGATCGACATATTCCGGCGTTGAGAGCGGAATGCGTTCTAAGCCTAGGGCCTTAAACTGGTCCCAGAGAAGGACGAGTTTGGACGAATCATGATACGGCAGCGGCCTGACCAATAGAGCATTGATTAAGCTGACAACCGCGCTGTTCGCACCAATCGCCAGAGCGAGGGTCGCGATCGCAATCGCGGTAAACCCTGGCGTTTTGATCAATCCGCGCAGCGAAAACTTAACTTCATGCAACACATTCATCATTGCTCACGTAAAGCCTGAACAGGATCGATGCGTGTCGCGCGCCAGGCGGGCAAAAGACACGCAGCCAGCGAGAAGATTGTGATCACCACGAAGGCAGATCCGAACGCCAGNGGATCGTGCGGACTGACTTTGTAGAGCAGATTGCCCATCAAACGCGTCAGAATCAGGGCGGCGATGCCGCCGATTACGATTCCTGCCGCGGTCAATTGCAGACCGCGTGAAAAGACGAGCCTCAAAATACCCCTGGTGTCGGCGCCGAGTGCAATCCGCATTCCAAGCTCGCGGGTACTTTGGGAAACGGAGTAGGACATGACTGCGTAGAGCCCGATTGAGGCGAGGAAGAGCGCCATTCCACCAAAAATCGCCAGCAACGCCACCGCCAGGCGTTGCGGGTAACTCATCCGGTCGACTTGCTCCTGCAACGCAATTGTATCCACCGGCGCGAGATTTGGATCGAGCGCGTGAAGTTCGCGCGCCAGCGCGTTCATGATTGCGAATGCGCTCTGGTCCGTCCGAATAATGAAGCCGTTTTGGACCAAAAAATTCTGGCGCACCGGCACATAGAAGAATGGTTTCGGGGCCTCGAGCATTCTTTCATATTTGGCATTCTTCGCGACACCGACCACTTCCATCCATTTGTCTTTGACTTTGAGGCGCTGCCCGATCGCGTTTTTCCCCGGCCAATATTTTGCCGCCATCGTTTCGTTAACGATCGCTACCGCCGGCGCGTTTTCGTCGTCATTTNTAGTGAATTCGCGACCGGCGATAATCGGAATCCCAATGGTCGCAAANTATCCTTCGCCAACTTGATTGTAGTCAGCCACAACCTGCTCATTGCGCGGCGGTTGATACCCTTCGATCTCCAGCGGTGCAGACGAGTAAACCGTGTAGCTGAAAGGCCTGACCCGCGCCAATGCCACCGATTGAACGCCCGGCAATGCCCGGATGCGATCGAGCATTTGTTCGTAGAAAATTTTCGCAGGATCGGGTTTGTAGCCGGCAGAAAAAAGATCTGCCGCCGACACCACGACGTTTCGTGTCGAAAATCCCGGATCGGAATTTTGCATCAGCACCAGGCTTCGAAGAAGTAGTCCAGTTCCGGCAATCAGCACAAAACTCAGCGCCACTTGAACGAACACAAGCACCGAGCGAACTCGCGATCTGCCACTTCCCCCAATCAAGCCGCTGCCTTCGGTCTTCAGCGCGCCCGCAAGGTCCACATGGCTCGCTTGAATTGCCGGCACCAGCGCGAACAACATTGTCGATCCGATGCAAACCGCGACGCTCAGAGCCAGCACACGCCAGTCGATCTGCCCGGGATAATCAATTGTGATACCCGGAGTGCGGGTTGGAGATATCAGCACAAGAGCGTTGCGACACCAGTACGCGACCATGATTCCACCGGCGGCAGCGATCAGAGAAAGAACCAGGCCCTCAGTGAAGAGTTGTTTAATCAAACGCCGGCGTCCGGCCCCGAGCGCGAGACGCATCGTCATTTCATGACGCCGAAGCAGTGAGCGCGCGAGCAGAAGATTGCTTACGTTCGCGCAGGCGATTAAGAGAACGAAAAACGCGACACCGGTTGTGATGCCCAGCGTAGGCGACAGATTGGCGACGGCGTTGAATGGCGTTTTCCAGAGCGGCAGAATTTCAAAGCCGTGTCCACGGTTTGTTTCCGGAAAATCATTTTCCAGGCGTTGCGCAATCGCATTGATCTCGGCCTGCGCCTGTTGACGCGTCACGCCCGGTTTTAAAAACGCGTAACCTTCAATCCAGCGCGCGCCTCGGTCTTCGAGTTTGTAACCGGTCGAATCAAAAGTCTCTTGCATCGACGTTGGCACCCAGAAGTTGAACGAGTATCCGATGAAAGTGCCGTGAAATTTTTCCGGCGCGACGCCAACGATAGTGTGTCGAACGCCGTCGAGAACTTGCGTTTTGCCGATGATGTCCGGGTCGCCCTTGTAGCGATCCTGCCAGGTCAGGTAACTAATTACGGTAACCGGATGCGCGTTTCGTCCCTCGCCTTCCTCCGGTCGAAAGCCGCGGCCGAGAATCGGCTTGACCTCGAGCGCATCGAAGTAATTTGCCGAAACGATTCCGCCCGAGGCGCGTTCGGCACGATTGCCGATACTGAGCGTCGTGCCTGTGATTCGATCGACAATGAACGACTCGAACAGAGTCGAGTTTTTTTGGAGATCGACAAAGTCGGGATAGGACAAGCCTTCCTTTTCCGTAGTTCCTTGTCTGGTACCGGCGAGCGCAAACATTCGGTCCTGATGCGCGACCAGCGGGTAGGGACGAATCAGAATTCCTTCGATCCAACTGAAAACGGCCGCATTGGTGCCGATCCCGAGCGTCAAACAGAGGATTGCGAGAAAAGAGAAGCCGGGACTGCGCCGAAGCATTCGGAAGCCGAAGCGAAGATCTTGCAGAAACGTTTGCATTTATCTCTCCACTTGAAGATTCACTGTTCTTTTGCCGCTCATTCGTAACGAAGCGCTTCAACCGGGTCTAACCGCATGGCAGATCGCGCGGGAAAATAACAAGCCAACAGCCCGACCAATCCCAGAAGAAGAGAGATTCCGCTGAAAGTGGCGGCATCTGTGACGCTGAGACCGAAGAGCAAACTGGCGAGCAATCGTGTTGCAGACCAAGCCACGACCAGCCCAATCACTACGCCCACTAACGTCAGCTTCATGCCGTGACCTATGATGAGATGGAGGACGTGCCTCGGCTGCGCGCCCAGTGCAACACGCAAGCCAATTTCACTTGTTCGTTGATTAACCGAGTACGCCATGACGCCGTACAACCCAATTGACGCAAGCAATAGTCCGGCGATAGCCAGGGCCGCCATTAAGATTGCACCAAAGCGTTCAGTAACGAGTACGCCGCTCAGAGTGGTGTTCATGGTCATCATCTCTGAGATAGGCTGATCGGGATCGACATGACTAACAGCGCCGCGCACCGCTGCGGTTAAAGACGTTGGATCGACCGCCGCACGCATGACGAGATTGACGGGAAAATTGTTCTCGGCCTGGGCATAGGGCACGTACCAAACTGGCCGGTTGATCCGGTAGTTGGAAAGATCTTCCTTCACGTCTTTAACAACGCCGACCACGGTCATCCACGGAAAAGTTTGGCCAGGACGAATGCGTCGGACGCGTTTGCCAATGGCATCTTCGTTCGGCCATGCTTGACGCGCGAACTGCTGGCTAACAACAACAACTGGCAGACCTTCAGCGCGATCGTTTTCATCGATCAATCTCCCCTTGATCAATGTAACGCCCAGCGTTTCGAGATAATTCGGACTGACGATTCGATTTGAAGTGATGGGAACGGCGTTCGGATTTGCCGGAGGACGACCCTCAACACTGAACACGGCGTCGTACGCAATTTCGCGTTCAAGCGGAACGTTGGTCGTCGTTCCGGCCGAGATCACGCCGGGCAGAGCGCGAACGTGTTGCAGCACTTCATCCACGAAGGCGACGCGCGTATGATATTGTGAATATTTCGATTCCGGCAACACCATTTTCATAGTGAGAAGATTGTCCGGACGAAACCCGAGATCGAGGTGTTGCAGTCGCTGGAAGCTTTGCACCATCAATCCGCCACAAACCAATAGCGTCAGTGCAATGGCGATCTCGGCCACTATCAGTCCGTTAAACCAGCGCCGACCGGAAGCAGTGCCGGCACTCCGTTGATCGCTCAGTTTGAGGCGCGGCATTAACTCGTGTGCGCCCGCAGCCTTCAACGCAGGGAGCAAACCGAAGATTACGCCCGTGAGAAGAGTCATGAAAAACGCAAATGCCAGGACGCGCCGATCAATTTCGAAGTTGTGCAAAAACGCAGCGAAGGAAATTCCCTGGATGGGATTTAGCGTAGCCAAAATCGGAAGCAGCCACTTGGCCAGAAGCAATCCGCCGATGCCTCCAAGCGTGGCCAGAAGCAGGCTCTCAGTGAGAAGCTGCCTAACGAGCCGCCAGCGCCCTGCACCGAGTGCGCGACGCAGAGCGAGTTCCCGTTCGCGCGCAATACCGCGCGCCAGTTGCAGATTCGCCACGTTCGCACAGCAGATCAGCGACAGGAATCCGACGCCGGCCATAAGTGCAAGCAATGCCTTGTGGACGTGATCTTCCAAGTCGCCGAGTAAATACTGACGAAGTGAGACAAGTCTTACGGTCCAGCCGCGCTGAAACTCGGGATACTCTTGCTCGAGTTGGCGCGCGATCGCCTTCAATTCCGTATCTGCCTGCTTCAAATCGACGCCCGGCCTTAGTCGCGCGATGATATCGCCGCGCCGGACTGTGCGTTCGGTCAAGGACAAAGAATCGATGTTGACTTGAAATGGCGTCCAAATTTCGGCCGCGCCCGGAAGATCAAATCCTGGAGGCATCACGCCTGCAATACTGTAGCTGCGACCGTCAAGGTTTAATGATTGGCCGATCACTCCTGCGTTCCCCGCGAAATGTCTTTGCCAGAACGCATAGCTGATCAGCGCGACGGGTGGCCCGTTCGGCCGATCGTCTTCGGCCGAAAATGCACGACCGATCACTGGTTTAACGCCTAACGTAGTCAGATAATCCGCCATAACCGTGGCACCGCGCACCCGTTCCGGTTNACCCCGGCCGATCAGATTGAACGAGCGTTGCGATGCGATGCCGCTGCTCACGAAGGAATGGCTTCGGCCCCGATACGCCGCGTACTCCAAAAACGATGATCCAAACGGATCGAACCCTTCTCGGAGCGCGATGCCGCAAACTAATCGGTCGATATTGCCGACCGGCAGCGGGCTTAACAAAAGCGTGTTAACGGCACTAAAGATCGCAGCGTTTGCGCCAATACTGAGCGCCAGCGCCGCGACGGCAATCAGCGTGAACCCCGGCTGCTTAAGCAGCATACGCACGCCATAGCGGACGTCCTGCCAAAGCGTTTGCATTTTTTCGGCTCCGTCAGGCGGCGATTCGATCTTCTACCACTCGACCGTCGAATAAATGAACGGTGCGATCGGCGTGCTGCGCGAAGCGTTCGTCATGCGTGACCATNCAGATNGTGGCACCACCCTTGTGCAATTCCCTGAGCAAGTTCATCACTGCTTCGCCGTTGCGGGAATCGAGGTTNCCAGTCGGCTCATCGGCCAGCAGAATCGCCGGCCTGCCCGCAAGCGCGCGTGCGACTGCAACACGCTGTTGTTGACCGCCGGAGAGCTGGCTCGGCAGATGTTTTGCCCGATGCGCCATGCCTACGCGCTCCAGCGCTTCGGTGACAAACACTTTGCGTTCACTGGCGCTCATCCCGCGATACGTCAGCGGCAATTCGACATTCTCAAAAACCGAGAGATCGCCGATTAAATTGAAACTCTGGAAAATGAATCCGATTTCGCGATTGCGAACGCGCGCGCGCTCAGCGAACGAAAGATTAGCGACTTCGTGACCTTTCAGGGCGTAACTGCCTTCCGAAGGAGTGTCCAGCAGCCCGAGAATCGACAATAGCGTGGTCTTTCCGCAACCTGACGGTCCAGCAATTGAAACATATTCGCCCTCGCGGATATCAAGATGAATTCCAGAAAGCGCGTGCGTTTCTACTTCGTCGGTTAGAAACACTTTTGTCACGCTGCTGAGCCGTATTAAGGGAGTAGCGCCATTTTCCTGTGAAGCATCAGTTGGTTCCGTTGTAATTAGTTCAGTCGAGTTCATGTTATTGTTCAGTTGAGTCGAATCCGTTCGTGCGCATCCCACGCACTGGTATCGGAGAGAATCACCTGGTCTCCCGGTTTCAAGCCGCTTAAAATCTCGATGGTGTTAACCGAGCTCTTGCCGAGCTTCACCGATGTGCGGACAGCTTCGGCGCTGCCATCGACGAGCCTAAACATTCCGACGGTGTTGTTCTCCTGCCCGAATGCAGGCCGACCCACGTAAATGACGTTGTCGAGATGTTCCAGCTCAATTGTTCCATCGACGCTGAGATCCGGTCGCGCCCCCTTGGGGAGCGGCTCATCGAAGGCAACATCCACAGTTACCGTTCCCTGCTCCACTGCCGGATCGACGCGAGTAACGTGGCCATTCGCGGTACCGTTACGAGTGTCAATTACCGCTTTCTGGCCAACCTGAATATCCTTTGCTTGAGTCTCAGCAATTTTGACCTGCGCTTTCAACTTCGTTGGGTCCGCGACGCGCGCCAGATTATCCCCGACTTTAACTCGCTGTCCGATTTGCACGGGTAACTGTTGCAGTACACCCGACATACCAGCGCGCACGTGTAACGCTTCCACC